>Ga0194116_10005539_pt1 | contig 13867 bp, 12 predicted proteins | sample TA2MahsurfametaG_4_FD_148617 | JGI IMG/M metagenome (GOLD analysis project Ga0194116, IMG submission 148617) | Freshwater microbial communities from Lake Tanganyika, Tanzania - TA2015008 Mahale S9 surface | ecosystem: Environmental > Aquatic > Freshwater > Lake | place: Tanzania: Lake... | reverse complement strand
CGTCGACGTCGTCCGCGAGTCGATCCCGATGAAGGTGCAGCGCACCAGCCCCGGCAACCCGGCCAAGCGGACCTTCCAGGCGCTGCGCATCGAGGTCAACGACGAACTCGGCGTGCTCCAGCGCGCGGTCCCCGCAGCGCTGGGTTGCCTCTCGGTGGGCGGACGCATGGTCGTCATGAGCTACCAGTCGCTCGAGGACACGATCGTGAAGCAGGTCTTCACCGCGGGCGCCACCTCGTCGGCGCCGCGCGACCTGCCCGTCGTGCCGGACTCGATGAAGCCGTGGCTGCGCCTGGTGACGCGCGGCGCCGAGAAGGCATCGGCCGATGAGATCTCCAGCAATCCGCGCTCGCAGTCGGTGCGAGTGCGCGCAGTGGAACGGATGGCGGCATGAGCGCGACAGCACGCAAGCTCGACTACGACGACTTCGACGACCGCCGCGACGACCATCACCTCGCGGAGCCGGAAGAGAGCATCATCCTCTTCACCGAGCCCGAAGCGCCCGCCCCGCGCGCCGCCAGGCGAGCCCGCCCCCGACTCGTGCCGTCGACCGCTCCCGCCGTCCGTCGCAAGCGCCTGGGCATCTTCGCCGTCGTGTGCCTGGGAATCGTCTCCGTCGGGCTCGTCGCGATGCTCATCGTCAACACCATGCTCGCCTCCGGTGCCTTCACCATCAGCGAACTCGAGGCGCAGAAGGCCCAGCTGCTGGAGCAGGAGCAGCAGTTGCAGGAGGAGATCGCCATCGCCTCCGCGCCGTTCCTGCTCGAGGAGAGGGCGCGCGCCCTCGGCATGGTGCCGCAGGATGCACCGGCGTTCATCAGCCTCGAGACCGGCGAGATCCTCGGCAACACCGTGCCCCAGCCCGAGCCGATCGTCGTCGACCCCGCCACCGGCACCTATGTCAACGGCTACCTGATCGACCCGACCACCGGCGAGATCTACATCGACCCGCACACCGGCATGCCCATCACCGAAGACGGCCAGCCGATCGGATACAACGGGGAAACCGTCGACGGCACCGCCACCGAAGACGCGATCCTCGATCCAGACACCGGCGAGTGGGTCGATCCGGTCACCGGCCAGCCCATCGAGGACGTCGTCACCGATCCCACCGACGGCGAGGCATCCATCGGCGGGGACGACGGTGACATCAGCGAGGAGGGCGGCCTGCCCGCCGATCCCGCGCTGCCTGTCGACACCATGCCCGGTGAGTCCGCAAGCGGCGGCGAGGCGGCCGCCCTGGAGGGTCCGTGAGCACTGCGGCTCCGCCCCGACGCCCCACACCCGCCCAGCGCCGTCCGCAGCCCCGCCCCATCGCCCGTCCCCTCCGTCTCGGCAACGCTCGCCGCCGCGCAGGAGTGCACTTCATCGCCGCCATCATTGTTTTGTCGGCCTTTGCCGTGCGCCTGCTGGAGATCCAGGCCTTCCGCGGCGACGTGCTCGCCGCAGCGGCCGTGGACCAGCGCACGACAACCCTGATCGTGCTGGCCAACCGCGGTGACATCCTCGACATCAACGGCGTCCCGCTGGCCTCGTCCGTCCAGGCACGCAACGTCACCGCCGACCAGACCCTCATCGAGGATCCCTACGCGACCGCCCGAGACCTTGCTCCCATCATCGGCGGCTCGCTCACCGAGATAGCGGCGAGGTTGTCGGGTGACCGCAGGTTCGTCTACGTCGCGAAGGCGGTATCGCCCGAGCAGTGGCGCCAGATCGATGCACTCGGGCTCGTCGGCATCTTCAGTGAGCGCACCACCAAGCGCATCTACCCGGCCGACAGCGTCGCGGCCAACGTGGTGGGGTTCGTCGGCGCCGACGGCAAGGGACTCGGCGGAGTCGAGTACGTCTTCGACGACGTCCTTGCCGGCACCGATGGCTGGCGCTCCTACGAGCGAGGAGCGGGCGGAGCAGCCATCCCCACGGCAGACATGTCGCACGAGGATCCGGTGGCGGGCAGCACGGTACGCCTGACCATCGACCGCGACATCCAATATGTCGCGCAGCGGGCACTGGCCAACGAGGTGGCGGCATCCGGAGCCGAGAGCGGATCGATCGTGGTCATGGATCCGCGCACGGGCCACATACTCGCGCTCGCCACGGCGCCGACGTTCGATCCCAACGATCCGGGTTCGGCTGACCCGGCGGATATGGGCAACCGGGCGCTGTCAGATGCCTTCGAGCCTGGATCCACCGCGAAGGTGATGACCTTCGCCGCCGTGCTCGAAGAGGGCGGCGCGGCCCCGAGCACGGTGTTCAAGGTGCCTGGCGCGCTGGAGCGCTCAGGCAAGACCTTCCACGACGCCAGCGAGCACGGGACCTACAAGTGGGACCTCACCACGATCCTGTCGCAGTCATCCAACATCGGCACGATCCTGGCGGCGGAGACCATCGACCAAACGGTCTACTACGACTACCTCCGGAAGTTCGGCATGGGCGAGCCGACGGGATTGAACTTCCCCGGCGAGACGCAAGGCTTCCTGCCGCCGATGGACGAGTGGTCGGGTACGACGTTTCCCACCCTGACGTTCGGGCAGGGCTTCAGCATCAACGCCGTGCAGATCGCCGGCGCCTTCGCCACGATTGCCAACGACGGCGTGCGCGTGCCACCGACGCTCTACGCCGACAGCGCCACCGCCGCAGAGGGCACCCGCGTGATCAGCGAGCACACCGCACGCACCCTCCGGGAGATACTCGAGAAGGTCGTCGCCGACGACGGCACAGCCCCCATGGCCGGGATCCCGGGCTATCGGGTCGGTGGCAAGACGGGCACCGCCCAGGTCATCAACCCCGAGTGCGCCTGCTACGACGGCAGCATCATTGGCTCCTTCATCGGCATGGCGCCGATCGAGGCCCCCGAACTCGTCGTGGGCGTCACGATCGTGCGGCCGAAGATCGAGCAGCTCGGTGGCGAACTCGCCGGTCCGGTCTTCCGCGAGGTCATGACCTACGCGCTGCAGGCCCGTCGCGTCGCTCCGGTCACATCGACCCCTAGCGGATAGCCTTTCGTCGTGTCCATGATGCTGCGTCCCGCGACCGCGGCACGCTCACTGGGCGACCTAGCCGATGCCTGCGGCCTGCACGTCGACGATGCCGATCGAGCCGTGCTCGTTACGGGCATCACCCTCGATTCGCGGTCGGTGCAGCCCGGCGACGTCTTCGCGGCGCTTCCCGGCGCGCAGATGCATGGCGCGACGTTCTGTGACCAGGCTCGGGCCCGAGGCGCCGTCGCCGTGCTGACCGACGAGGTGGCCGACACCGCGGGGCTCCCGGCGCTGCGATGCGCTGATCCGCGGGCTTCGGTGGGCTCCCTGGCTGCGGAGGTGTTTGGACGGCCCAGCGACGACCTGCTGATGGTCGGCATCACGGGCACCAACGGCAAGACGACGACGGCCTTCCTAGTGGAGGCCGGACTTCGTGCCGCGGGCTATGCCACCGGGCTCATCGGCACCACGGGCGTGCGGCTGGGCGACACGGCCCTGCCGAGCGAGCGGACCACTCCGGAGGCACCCGATCTGCACGCGCTGCTCGGCGTCATGCGGGAGCGTGGCATTGATGCCGTGGCGATGGAGGTATCGAGTCACGCGCTGGCGTTGGGCCGCGTGGACGGAATCGTCTTCGACATGGCTGTGTTCACCAACCTGTCGCAGGATCACCTCGACTTCCACGGCACCATGGAGGCGTACTACGAGGCGAAGGCGTCGCTCTTCACGCCGGTGAGGGCTCGCCAGGCGGTGATCGGGGTCGACGACGAGTCGGGAGTGCGTCTGGCGCGCTCGACCGCGCTGCCGACCACGACCTTTGCGCTCGACCACAACGCCGACGCTTGCTGCACGTCGATCGTCGACGACCTGGGTGAGCAGTGCATGACCGTGCGGTGCGACGACCGGGAGCACGAGGTGGTCGTTGGCATTCCCGGTCGCTTCAACGCCGCCAACGGCCTGGCCGCCTGGACGGCGCTGCACGTGCTGGGCCTGCCCGACGGGGCGCTGTCGACGGCCATGCGCGACGTTCGCGTGCCGGGGCGCATGGAACTCGTCGACGAGGGCCAGGACTTCGTCGCCCTCGTCGACTACGCCCACAGCCCCGACTCCGTCGCGCGGGTGATCGCGTCGGTGCAGCCGCGCGACAGCGGGCATCGCATCGTCGTCCTCGGCTGCGGTGGCGACCGTGACCGCGAGAAGCGCCCGGTCATGGGTCGCATTGCGTCCGAGCAGGCTGACCTCCTCATCGTCACCGACGACAACCCGCGTTCTGAGGACCCGGCCGCGATCCGCTCTGCGATGCTCGCGGGCATCACGGCCCCGCGCGGCGACGTGCGGGAGATCGGCGATCGCCGGGCCGCCATCGCTGCAGCGGTCAGCGAGGCGCGGCCCGGTGATGTGGTCCTCATACTCGGCAAGGGACATGAGCCCGGGCAGGAGATCGCGGGCGTCGTGCACCCCTTCAACGATCGCGACGAACTCAGCACCGCATTGAGGTCGGCATGATCCCGATGACCGTGGCGGAGGTGGCCGGCGTCGTCGGCGGCCGCATCGTCGACGGTGACTCCGACATCGTGGTGACGTCGGCCGTGGCTGACTCCCGTGACGCGGTGGCCGGATGCATGTTTGTGGCGATCGCTGGGCAGCGTGTCGACGGGCACGACTTCGTCGACGAGGCCCGGGCCCGCGGGGCCGTGGTCACGCTCGCATCAAGGCCGGTTGGCTCGGCCGCCCTGGTGGTCGCCGATCCCGTGCACGCCCTCGGCCTCCTAGCGGCCTACGTCATCCAGCGGCTTCCAGACACGCTCGTCCTGGGCATCACCGGCTCGAGCGGGAAGACGACGACGAAAGACATGCTCGCCGCGATCCTGGCGCCGCACGGCGAGAGCGTGGCCCCGCGCAACTCCTTCAACTCAGAAGTCGGCCTGCCCTTGACCGTGCTGTCATGTGCCACGACCACCCGCTTCCTAGTGCTGGAGATGGGCATGCGCGGACACGGGCACATCTCCCATCTGTGTCAGATCGCCCACCCGCGCATCACCGGCCTCATCAACGTCGGCTCGGCCCACCTCGAACTCCTGGGCAGTCGCGAGGCGATCGCGCAGGCCAAGGGCGAGATCATCGAGGCGCTGCCAGCCGACGGCCTCGCCGTGCTCCATGCCGACAATCCCCTGGTGATGGATCAGGCGCCCCGCACGCGGGCGCGAATCCGCACATTCGGCGAGTCGAGCCAGGCCGATGTGCGGGCCAGCGACGTCACCCTCGATCCGCTCGCGAGGGCGGCCTACACCGTCCATGCCGACGGAGCGTCGGCACGAGTCCAGCTGCGCATGGCGGGGGAGCACCAGGTCGCCAATGCGCTGGCCGCCACCGCCATGGCCCTGGCCGCCGGCATCGGGCTTGACGACATCTGCGCATCACTGTGTGCCTACGAGCCCGTGAGCAAGTGGCGCATGGAGATCCACGAGCGCACCGATGGCACCATCATCGTCAACGATGCCTACAACGCCAACCCCGAATCCATGCGTGCGGCGCTGAAGGCGCTGGTGGCCATGGGGGAGGGACGGCGCACCTGGGCGGTCGTGGGGGAGATGAAGGAGATCGGCGCGACATCCGTCGACGAGCACGATGCGATTGGTCGCCTGGCAGTGCGACTGGACATCGATCGACTCATTGCCGTCGGCGATGGAGCTCGACCGGTGCACCTCGGTGCCAGCCACGAGGGCTCCTGGGGCGATGAGTCTGCCTGGGTCCCCGACCCGCAGGCCGCCGTCGACCTCCTGCGCGCCCAGGTGCATCCCGGCGATGTCGTCCTCGTCAAGGCATCGCGATCGGTCGGCCTCGATGCCGTTGCCACCGCGCTGATCGAGGACGCCTCATGAAGCTGGTCGTCGCCTGCGCTGTCATCTCGGTGCTCGTGGTGTTCGTCGGCACGCCCGTGCTCATCAAGCTCCTGCTGCGTCGCGGCTACTCGCAGGCCATTCGCGTGTCGACGGACGACGAGCCCTACCCGGAGCACGAGGGCAAGCGAGGCACACCCTCCATGGGCGGGGTCGCCATCATCGTCGGGGTCGTCGTCGCCTACGGCCTGACCCACCTGATCTTCTGGACCCCGCCATCCCCTTCGGCGCTGCTGATCCTCTATCTGATGCTCGGCCTCGCAGCGGTCGGTGTCGCCGACGACTACCTGAAGATCTTCAAGCAGCGCTCGACCGGCCTGCGGGCCCGCACCAAACTCATCGGCCAGGCCGTCGTCGCGTTGAGCTTTGCCTACCTCGCCCTGCAATTCCCCAATCCCATCGGTGAGACACCGGCGGTGACGGCCGTGTCATTCATCCGCGACACCCCTCTCGTCCTGCCCGTCGCCGTCTACGTGCTGTGGATCTGGCTCCTCGTCACCGCGTCGACCAATGGCGTCAACCTCACCGACGGGCTCGACGGGCTGGCCACGGGCGCTGCCACGATGACCTTCGGTGCCTACGTCCTCATCGGCGTCTGGCAATACGGCCAGTCGTGCTTCTTCACGCCGGGGTCAGCGTGCTATCCCACCGCCAGTCCACTCGACCTAGCCGCCCTCGCCGCTGCCTGCGCGGGCGCCTGCTTCGCCTTCCTCTGGTACAACGCCGCGCCGGCGAAGATCTTCATGGGCGACACCGGCTCGCTTGCCATCGGCGGTGCGATCGCCGGGTTCGCCGTCATCAGCCGCACCGAGCTCCTGCTGGCGCTCCTCGGCGGCCTGTTCGTGCTGATCTCGCTGTCGGTCATCGGACAGGTCGCCTCCTACAAGGTCCTGCACCGCCGCATGCTGCTCATGGCCCCCCTTCACCATCACTTCGAGATGAAGGGATGGCCGGAGGTCAACATCGTGGTGCGCTTTTGGATCATCCAGGGGATGTGCGTCGCCTCGGGGCTCACCATCTTCTATGCCGAGTGGGTACGCGGATGAGGCGCGACGTCACCGCCTTGACGTCTGCCTCCGCTGACTGGTCGACCCTGCAGGCCGACGTAGCCGGCATCGGCATCGCCGGATTCGCTGCCGCTGATGCCCTGCTATCGGTGGGGGCGAGTGTGACCGTCCTGGATGCGGGTGACGACGACGGGCGACGCGAGAAGGCCGCCATCCTCGAGACGCTGGGTGCCACCGTGCGCCTGGGCTGCACCGATTCGGCATCCAATGACGCCGACGTCTACGTCGTCTCGCCGGGCATTCGGCCGCGCGATCCCATCATCGTCAGCGCCCTGGATCGGGGCATCCGGGTGTGGGGGGAGCTCGAGCTTGCCTGGCGCCTGCGAAGTCAGCAGTCACCCGCTTCATGGCTGTGTGTGACCGGCACCAATGGCAAGACCACAACGACCCTGATGCTCGATTCGATGCTGCGCGCCGCTGGATACGCCTGCGTGGCCGCCGGCAACGTGGGCTTCTCGCTCATCGACGCCGTGCGTGACGACTCGCTCCAGGTCATCGCCACGGAGGTCAGCGCCACGCAGATGCCGTTCGTCACGTCCATGAGCCCCGAGTCGGCCGCCTGCCTCAACCTCGCACCTGACCACCTCGACTTCTTCGCCTCGATGGAGGACTACGCGCGCAACAAGGCCCTCGTCTACCGCAGCGCCAGACTTGCCGCCGTTTACAACGTCGATGACCCGAGCACCGAGCGAATGGTTCGTGACGCGGATGTGATCGAGGGATGCCGTGCCGTCGGCTTCACGCTGGGGATCCCGGGTGTGTCCATGCTCGGTGTGGTGGACGACGCGCTCGTCGACCGTGCCTTCATCGACGAGCGACTTACGCACGCGCAGGAACTGGCCGTCCTGGACGACATTCCCGGGCGCAGTCCGGCCAATGTCGCCAACGCCCTGGCCGCCGCGGCCCTGGCCCGATCCTTCGGTGCGCCCCCTGCGGCGATCCGCAGTGGCCTGCGCGACTTCACTCCGGCGCCGCACCGTGTGGCTTGCGTCGCGCAGATCGGCGGCGTGGACTACGTTGACGACTCCAAGGCCACCAACACGCATGCGGCCGAGATGTCACTGCGTGCCTTCGACTCCGTCGTGTGGATCGCCGGCGGCCAGGCCAAGGGGCAGGCCTTCGACGATCTCGTGCTCAACGTGGCACCGCGCCTGCGTGGCGTAGTCCTTCTCGGGGTTGACCGCGGCGTGATCCGAGAAGCGCTAGAGCGCCACGCGCCGGGGGTGGCGATCGTCGACATCGCGCGCAGCGAGCCGGAGGCCATGGACGACGTCGTGAAGGCGGCAGCGGGGCTGGCCCGGCCCGGCGATGCCGTGCTGCTGGCGCCGGGCTGCGCCTCATGGGACATGTTCTGCAACTACGCCGATCGCGGCGATCGATTCATCGCCGCAGCCCGCGCCCTGCGCCCCTAACCCCTTGTCACGCAGTTCACGCTGGACCCAGGACGCGACACGCGCCCCGATGTGACGGTCCTGCCCCTCCAGCACCGGAACACTGGACCCATGGATCGCGTCTCGCGCCATCCCATGGTGCTCTACTACCTCCTGCTGGGCGCGGCCCTCGCCCTGCTGCTCCTGGGGTTGCTCATGGTGCTGAGCGCGTCGTCCGTCCTGTCGATCCGGCAGTTCGGCTCTCCCTACACCCTGGCCCAGCGGCAGGGCCTGTTTGCGGTCGCGGGCGTCGTCTTGATGCTGATCGCGACGCGCCTCCCGATCGTGTGGTGGCGGCGCATGGCCTGGCCGTCGCTCATTGCCGCGTTCGCCCTCCTCGGTGCCGTGCTCGTCATCGGGGTAGAGGTGTCCGGTCAGCGCAACTGGATCGACATCATCGGTCCATTCCGCCTGCAGCCCTCTGAATTCGCCAAGCTCGCCATCATCCTGTGGTCTGCCGACCTGCTGACGCGCAAGCAGGCGACGATCAATCGGTGGTCCCACCTGCTCGTGCCGCTTCTTCCCGTGACGGGGCTGATACTCCTGCTTGTGCTCCTGGAAGGTGATGTCGGCAACACGCTTCTCCTTGCCATCATTGTCGGCGGGGTGCTCTTCGCTGCCGGTGCGCCCCTTCGACTGTTCGCGGTCCTGGGCGCGGTCGGACTCCTGGCGATCGCGGCGCTCACGATCGCCGCTCCCTACCGCATGAGTCGATTCACGTCATGGCTGGATCCTGGGGCCGATCGCCTCGGTGACGGCTGGCAGGTCACCCAGGGCCAGTACGCCCTGGGCACCGGCGGCTGGTGGGGAGTGGGGCTGGGCGCGAGCCGCGAGAAGTGGGGTTCGCTGCCGGAGGCGCATACCGACTTCATCTTCCCGGTCATCGGCGAGGAGCTCGGCCTGATCGGCACCCTGACGGTGCTCGTGATCTTCGGCGTTATCGCGTTCGTCACCTTCCGCATCGTCCAGTCGGCAACCGATCCCTTCATGCGCCTGGCGGCCGCCGGCATTGGCACGTGGATCATCGTGCAGGCCGTGGTCAACATCGGAGCAGTGCTGAGTCTTCTGCCGATCGCCGGCATCCCCCTGCCATTCGTCTCCTACGGTGGCTCGTCGCTGATTCCACTGCTCATCGCGATCGGCATGCTGCTGTCCTTCGCACGCACGATTGGCGGTCCCGTCGCTACCTCGTCGCGCTCCGTTGACACCTCAAGGCCCGCACCGGCCCGTCAGTCGTCCCGGGGGAAGGGGGCCGGCCGCACGCCCCAGGGGGTGGCGTGAAGGTCCTCCTCGCCGCCGGTGGCACCGCCGGGCACATCGAACCCGCACTGACCCTCGCCGACACGCTCGTGCGTGACGACCCGCAGACTGACGTCGTGGTGGTCGGACGCGATGAGGGCCTGGAGAGTCGCCTCGTGCCCGCCCGCGGCTATCGGCTGCGCACCATCCCCGCGGTGCCGATGCCGCGCCGCCCCTCCAAAGATCTCGCGCTGGTGCCTGCGCGCGTGTCCGGCTCGGTCCGGCAGGTGATGGCGATCCTGCGGGAGGAGAAGCCGGATGTCGTCGTCGGCTTCGGCGGCTATGTCGCCCTTCCGGCATATCTCGCCGCGCGCCGCGCGGGCATACCCCTGGTGATCCACGAGGCCAATGGCCGTGCGGGCCTGGCGAATCGCGTGGGCGCACGCCTGACCGGATGGACGGCCGAAAACGTACCCGGCAGCCTTCCCCGAGCCACGCGCGTGGGCATGCCCTTGCGTCCTCAGATCGTCGACCTCGCCGGAGCAGCAGACCGGCAGGAGCGGCAACGCCAGGCCCGCGAGCACTTCGGGCTCGAACCCGATCGTCCGACGCTGCTGGTCTTCGGCGGCTCGCTCGGAGCGCAGCATCTCAACGAAGTCGTGACCGCGTGCGCTGACGACCTCGGTGCGGCCGGTGTCCAGGTGCTGCACGCCGTGGGAGAGAAGGCGGCGGGAGTGTCCCCGATCGCCCAGCGAGATCCCGGTCGACCGCGCTATTGCGTCGTCCCCTACGTCGACCGCATGGACCTCGCCTATGCCGCCGCGGATCTCGCCGTGTGCAGGGCGGGGGCCATGACCTGCGCCGAGCTCGCCGCCGTCGGTCTACCTGCCGTCTACGTGCCCCTGCCGATCGGCAATGGCGAGCAACGACTCAATGCCCAGCCCGTCGTCAACTCCGGTGGCGGCCTCATCGTCGATGACGCGGACTTCACGGCCGCAACCCTCCGTGAGACCGTCCTTCCGCTCATCGCCAACACCGCGCTCCTGCAGCGCATGAGCGATGCGGCGCGGCAGCACGGTGTCCGCGATGCCGATGCGCGGCTCGCCGATCTCGTGCGAGCGGCAGCCGCGACGGGGGGTCGCTCGTGAGCCGACTGATCGATGCCGGACGCGTGCACCTGGTCGGCGTTGGCGGAGCCGGCATGTCGGGCCTGGCCCGCGTGATGATCGCGCAGGGCATCGCGGTGTCGGGGACCGATGCCAAGGAGTCGCGCCGACTGGCCGTGCTGCGCGCGCTCGGGGCCGTCATCGTCGTGGGCCACTCTGCGGGCGCCCTCGATGCCGCCACGGAACCGCTGGCCGTCGTCGTCGCCTCCACCGCGATCCCCCCAACGAATCCCGAGGTCGTCGAAGCGCGTCGGCGAGGCATCCCGGTCTGGACGCGAGCCCAGGCCCTCAACGCCATCATGGAGGGCTCCACACCCATCGCCGTCGCGGGCACTCACGGCAAGACGACGACAACCTCGATGGTGACCGTTGCACTCCAGGCCTGCGGCAGTGATCCCTCCTTCGCCATCGGCAGCGAACTGCAGTCGTCGGGCACCAACGCTCACTTCGGATCAGGCGAAAACTTCGTCGTCGAGGCCGATGAGTCGGACGGCTCCTTCCTGCAGATGACGCCCCTCGTGGGGGTCGTGACCAATGTCGAGGCCGATCATCTTGATCACTGGGAGAGCTACGACGACATCGAGGACGCCTTCGTGCGCTTTTGCGCGGCCACCCGCGAGAAGGACGGATTCGCTGTCACATGCGCCGACGACCCGGGTGCCCGTCGGGTCGCGGAGCGCGCCTCGGGCGAGGGGGTTCGGGTCGTCACCTACGGCGAGTCTGCCGATGCCGACTTCAAGATCGTGCGATCTGCTGCGGATCGATCAGGCTGGTCCTTCGATGTCATCCACCACGGCGTGCGACTGGGACGCATGACCCTGCGCGTCCCCGGGCGGCACAACGCGCTCAATGCCACCGCGGCGCTGGCCGTCGGCGTGAGCCTCGGACTGCCCGTCGCTGAGCTCCGGGAGGGCCTGGAGTCCTTCACGGGCACCCAGCGCCGCTTCGAATTGCGTGGACAGGTGGGATCGGTGCGCGTCTACGACGACTACGCCCATCACCCCACCGAGGTCACAGCGACGCTGATCGCGGCGCGCGAGGTGGCTGGCTCAGGCCGCGTCGTCGTCGCCTTCCAGAGCCACCGCTACACCCGCACCTCGGTCTTCGCGCGGGCGTTCGGCGAGGCGCTCGGGCTGGCCGATGAGGTCGTCGTCCTCGAGGTCTACAGCGCGGGGGAGAAGGCGATTCCCGGCGCAAGCGGGTCGGTGATCGCCGCGGCGGTCCCGCTGCCTCGCGATCAGGTGGTGTTCGAGCCGTCGTGGTCGATGGTGCCCGAGACCGTCGTGCAGCGGGTTCGACCAGGCGATGTCGTCATGACCATGGGTGCGGGAGACGTCGGCATGCTCGCTCCGCAGATCGTGGAACTCCTGCGCGAGCGCCTAGCGTGAAGCGCGTCCTGTGGGCGCTGGCCGTCCTGGTCCCTGTGGCGGCGGTCCTGGCGTGGATCGGCTGGTTCTCGCCGTGGTTCGCGCTCGACACCGTGCAGGTGCGCATCGGATCCGCGTCGGAGGCCGCGGGCCCGCTCACGACCGCGGAGGTCGACGCGCTCGTCCAGGTGCCCGACGGCACGCCGCTCCTGCGCATCTCGCCGTCGGAGGTCGAGGAGCGGGTGGCGACGCTGCCCCAGGTCGCGTCGGTCACCGTCACTCGCTCCTGGCCCACCACCCTGGTGGTCGACGTCGAACGCCGCGTGCCGGTGGCCGCCGTGCCCACGTCGACCGGGGCCTACGACGTCGTCGACATCACGGGGGCGGTCATCCGCCAGTCGCCCGGGCCCGTCGCCGGCGTGCCCACGGTGCGTGCCGCTGGCCCCGGACTCGAGGCGTCGATCGCGGTCGTGCGCGACATGCCCGAGTGGCTGCGCGAGAAGGTGGAGGGCATCGAGGCCACCACCCGCAACGACGTCACGCTGCAACTGCGCAACGGATCCGTCGTCATCTGGGGATCCCGCGAGGAGAACGAGTTCAAGGCCGAGGTGCTGCGGGTCCTGCTCAAGGTCAAGGCGCTGCGCTACGACGTCTCCGCCCCCGGGACGCCCGCGACCTCCGACAACCCGACTCGCCCCACGGCGCTGCCCAGCGCCACGGTCTCGCCCTCCCCCTGAGGGCCACGCCACCGGCCGGGACCTGGTCGGCACCTTCAAGAAGGTGGCGGCCTACCGCATCGGAGCCAAGGGCTGCGCCGGCGGCGTCGACCAGGCCGTCGGCACCCCGCGCGGGCCTCTCGGTGGCTTCGCGCAGATCGTGGCCACCACCGAGGACGCCGGGCGACTGGAGATCCTCTCGCTGGAGGGTGCCCACGAGGCGCAGATGCACAAGCTCGGCTTCCACGAGATGGTGTCGCAGACCGGCGTGCATCTCGCCCTGCCCTACCGGGCGTTCGTCAACCGTGAGCTCGAGGTGAAACTGCGCACCTCCATGCGGCAGTGGGGCTACGACTCGGGCGCGACCGTCGGTGTCGTCAGCACTCCCGTCGATGCCCGCATGCTGCTGGCCCCGGCTCGCGGAGAAGGCCCGGTCACGGCGATCACGCTCGGCCCGGATGGGCGCGCGGTGATCGACACGCACCTGGTGCAGGAGCAGGGGAGTCGGCCGGCCGGGATGTGATCGGCGGCCAGTGCCTCGTGCCTAGTGCCCGAGGGTGCTCGGCGACTCCACGTGGGTGAGGTGCCCGTCGAGGATCTCGAAGACGCGGTCGGTGTACTCGACCATGCGCAGGTCGTGGGTCACCATGATCCCCGTCTTGCCCCGGTCCTTGATCTCGCGGCGCAGCAACTGCACGACCTGACGACCGAGCGCGGTGTCGAGGGCCGCGGTGGGCTCGTCGACGAGCACGAGGTCGGGGTCGTTCATCAGCGCCCGGCCGATGGCGACCCGCTGGCGCTCGCCGCCGGAGAGTTGCTCGGGCAGGTTCTTCGCCCGGTCGGCGAGTCCGAGCTCCTCGAGCAACTGATCGGCACGCTGCTGGGCGGCCTTCTTGGGCGTCTTGACCAGCGTGGCGACGTAGAGGAGGTTCTCGCGGGCGGTGAGGAAGGGCACCAGGTTGGCCGACTGGAAGACGAAGCCGACGCGCTCGGCACGGAAG
>Ga0194116_10005536_pt1 | contig 13872 bp, 15 predicted proteins | sample TA2MahsurfametaG_4_FD_148617 | JGI IMG/M metagenome (GOLD analysis project Ga0194116, IMG submission 148617) | Freshwater microbial communities from Lake Tanganyika, Tanzania - TA2015008 Mahale S9 surface | ecosystem: Environmental > Aquatic > Freshwater > Lake | place: Tanzania: Lake... | reverse complement strand
CTAACACGGGTTTTGCGTCAGGCGGGCGGACGTGCAAACTTGGAGCTTTGTGCTTCTATTCAAGTTCAGTGCTGGCAGATAGTTTTGTTCTCCGAAACCCGCCCGAACGCAAAGCCCGAAACCGTTATGGGTAAGTTAAACGAATAAAAACTCAAGAAGGTCTGCGAAAGCTAAAGGGCTGACCACCCAATGTGACAAAAAAATAGTATTATTAAACTGAAAAGGTGGAGACCAGAACCCACTCAAAAAAACAGGGCGAAATCTGAAAAGCCAAATGAGTAGGAACAAGATTCAAAATTTACAAAAATGAAAAATTTAATTTTACTTGGCAAAATGGCGTTTCCACATCAACCACAGTCTCCAATTTGTGTGCAGGAACTACTATTTGTTGTTATGTAGCTGACCAGAACGGTTGTACCACAACAGCATGTGATAGCATATCCTACCAAGGACAAAACTCAGGTGGTGGAGATACTTTAATAATAGCTGGTAATGGTGGATGCCTAAATCCGGTGGGAAGTGTTATCATGCAAATTGAGGATTGTAACTTCGATTTTAACGCGGTAGATACGGCCTACTTATCTTCTGTTATTTTGGGAACAAATCCTGCGGATTCTTTAACCACGTATTGGGTATTCGTTGATACAAATGGCGTAAGCACAACAATTACTTCAGTTTCTCCAGGATTTAATGCAAATGGTTGTTATGATTATACGCTCATTTTATTCTGTTCTCAGAAATCAACGAACATCAAGTACATTTTTGTTTCTGGTCAATATACTTACCAAAGTGCTGGAATTGAGTCTTTGGCTACAACTCCAAAAAAGCTTGTAAAAATTGTAGATCTATCTGGAAGAGAAGTTACGAATGAGAACGGTAACGGAATACTAATTTACCACTACTCAGATGGTTCACACCAAAAAGTGTTTGTTTCAAGAGGAAATTAATTCCTTGCAGCAAAAGAACACTTCAGATTATTCTGTTGATTTTACTAATTGAATGCAATTTTCATTTTTTGAGCGGAAATTTTATCCCCTATTAACGCTTGCTTTTTTGAGACAAGAGTAATACTTTACCGAATTAACTTAGCACCCCCAACTCCATGACCAATTCGAGTCGTTCGTCTAACTCCAGGCATAGGAGGTCGTGAATCACGCCGTATGAGGTCATAAAATCACGGTATATTTCCATCTTTTCCTCGCGACTTTGCGTACTTAAAAATAGGGCAATTTCGCTGTTCAGTAAATTTGGATCTTCCATTTCCGTGAAGCCAAAATTAGGATAGTTTCCCGCCAGCCAATCGTGAAAGAATTCTTCGTTTTCTCGCAAGGTGGTTTGCTGAATTTTGTAGGGAACATAATACATTCCGGCACATTGCACGGCGTATTCGTCTGCTTGGTTCAGGAGGTTTTGAAAATAATCGTTGTCTAAAAGTTTTTGCATGTTCATGGTTTCTAATTTGCGAACAAAGCAATGACAATAGTTCGTAAACTAAATACGTTCTGTTGCGAAATTTTACATGGAAATATAGCGAAACATAGGGTAGGGTATGAAAATGATGGTTGTCACCTTTGGATGAACGTAAAATTTGTGTACATTCATATTCTAATTTTATTCGAATGTCTTTTCCAGATCCTTATCAGCTTGATGATAACACCAAATTGTTACACATCAAGGAGCAAATAATGGAAATTAAGCTCCAACTTGCCAAACTCGCTATTCAAAAGGAAGAGGTGATAAGCAAACAGTATTACGAAAAGGCGTCTGAGTTGAGGATGGAAGAAAAACACCTGATCAACCTTCTCATGGAGCAGCGATTGGTATTAATTCGTCGCCAAACCGGGCTTGAACCCACTGAAGAAAATTTAAAAATTCAGGCCATGTGTCAAGAGGTACTGCGTGAAATTAGTACGGTGGATGAGTCAAAAACCTTTTATCAAGAATTATTTCAAGAATTCCGCGTCAAGCTTCTACAAGATTGCGAGGAGCTTACACAACGCAAGAACGATTGCTTAGCCGCACAAAATTTCGTGGAGGCCAATGTACTTCGCGACCACATTTTCAAGATCGGGGATTTTTTAGCCAAACACAGCGGGAAATGATTTTTAATATGTTCAGGGTAAAGTCTGCTACTAAATCACTTACCTCATTACTTATCGCACTGGGATTTCTTGTGATTACACTAAGTTCCTGCGATGCTAAAAAATCAGATAAAGCCGGAGGTAGTTATGTCAAACCATCTTTAAACTACAAAGGTCAAACACGCAAAGGGCATGTTCGCAAGAAAGTAAGTACCGATAAAAACGCCATGAAAAACCAAAATCGGTCGAGGTATTATTACCAAACCAGGGGGAAGTATCGGAGGAAGAAAAAATGAATGTATCTTTAAAAATAGTATAAGGAGGCAAACGCGAGTTTGAACGAACAGGGATTTACCCAGAATACTTGTTGTTTTATTTTCCTGAGCTCAAAAGAACTTGGCAAGTTAAATTGCGCAACGAAACCCAACGCGGATATTTGAAAATAAAGGGAATGAATCAGTTCGAATACGTCTATAAAAACGGAAATTGTAAAATCAAATCGAACGCTGCCAAAACCTTCACAAAAATTGAAGATGTGTTAATGATGATGTGCGATTAAGTTTGTGAATTTATAATCAAGTTTAATTGGTTCATCGAGAGCCGATGTATTGAGATCAAAGGAGGGAGTGGTATCGAAAGAGGAAAGATGGAAGGTACTTTTTTGCGCCCAAAACCGAAAGCGTCAAACATTCTAAAACATGGCGTGTTTTTGTTGTATGGCCAAAAGAACCTCAATAAATGATGTGCGTGAATTGTCGGATTTGAACGACCTCAACTGCATCGTAAAAGACAAGCGTATTGCCAAAAGAGCCCATGCCAAAAAAGAGCGTCGGAATAGGCACTATGTGAAGGTTTTGATTAAATCTCAATTGAACAATGAAGTATCGTAACTTTCCAACTCCGATATTCTTCTCACTTCTAGCAGTCGTTCAGCGTATTTTGTTCCGTTGAGGGATGAAATTACCACACCGTAATGGTTTTTCGCACTCGAACAATGAATGAATTGAATGATTCCATCGTTATTTTCAACAACAATACCCACATGCCCTGCCCTGCGATTTGAAGGGTTTGTTCCTGTGAAAACTAAACAATCACCTTTTTGGCAAGCTTCTAGTTCCACTTTGGAACCAAAATGAATATACTCACTAGAGGTTCTTGGGCAATTAATACCAAAAGATCGGTAAACATAACTAGTAAATCCAGAACAATCGAAAGATACTCCAGGCTTTGAAGTACCGTATTGATAAGTAACACCCAATTGCTTTTTAGCAAATTCTAGCAAAGAATCTACCTGCACCGATACTGAGTCTTGAGCCATCGAAAAACCGAAAACGAAAAATACAAAAAGTGCTAGCAGTAGTTTCACACGGCAAAACTACAATTTCTTTTAAGCGCAACCAAAAGTGGTGAACCAAGGAAATTTAACCTCAAAATTGATAATTACCTAGATTTAGCTAAGAAATTTGAGGAAATAGGTGCCGCACGCATAAAGTTAAAGAAATATAATTTTTAAGACAAAAAGAGACTTATACCACTAACGGATAATGACGGGCATTCCTATTTGCACACTTTCATAGACTACAGGAGTTACTTTAGGTGGTATGTTCACGCAGCCATGAGAACCACTATTTTGATAAATACTTGCACCAAAACGCCTTCTCCATGTTGCATCATGCAAACCATAACCTTGATAAAATGGCATCCAATAACTTACAAAAGTCCTGTAACCAGGTCCCTTTAAGGTGCGGTTTTGTTGTTTGTGGAGTATTTTGAAAATTCCCTTAGGAGTGGTACGTTTCAATTTTTCATTTCCCGTAACCACGTCCGTCTCCAGAAGTAAACTTCCGCCACGAAATAGCCATAATTTTTGATCCGAGATACTTACCTCAACAAAGTCTGTGTATCCTTGTCTTACTCCTTGTGGTATACTTCTATTCACCAAGACAATCTCCCTTTTTTTAATCTTTCCCTCGGGTATCATTTTCATCAAGTTTTCAACTTCTTCAAAAACATTCACGCGCGGAAACGTCATTTCGGTCGTAGTATCTGCAGGGTCTTGTTTTGCCATTTCTTCTAAAACCTCACTCAAAGGTCTCTCAATTTCTCCTGCAATTTGTTGAATAAATTTTTGAGTTGCATAATAATCAACTTTTACTTTCAAATCCCCGTCAAGTGAAAGCCATGAACCAAAAACCTTTCTGCCTAGTTTGTAGTTTTTTTCTTCAAAACGGTATTCAATATTAGACTTTAAACAATTTTCTAGATTTTTCTTTGCTTGTAGGATTTCCTCAGATGATTCAATGTATTTGGGTTTAATATAAACATCACCATCCGCGAGTTGAATTAGGTTATTTCTTCTTTCAATACTTTCTTTCAAACGAATTCGCAACAAAGAAGTATCAATTTCATCTCCATGAAATTCTTTTTCTAACTCAAACCGATCCCGCTTGTACACATAATTAGCATTTCGCGACGGTTCAAAAGGTAAATCATGAATGTATCCAAGAAAATTTGTCAATCCAGAATCTAAATGATTCGATTTCCAAATGGTATCTGCCCAGGAGGTACTATCACCTTTTTGAAATGTCTTAACAATAAAGTTATAATTCTTATTTTTTTCAGTTGGCAATTCCACAACGAACAACACATCCAATTGATCACGTCCTTTAACTTTTATTTCACGCCGATTCGATGAAAGGGCATTTTTATTAGTTTCCTCTGCAGACTCCTCTTGACATGCACTTCCAACATATATTAACACAACAATAATTGATAACAACTTTAAGGCTTTAATCCCAATTTTATTACTGATAAATGTAAACTGAATCATCAATTAAGAATTTTCAATTCAAATTAAAGCAATTAAATGGTATAAAAAAAATATACAATTCTGTAACACCTATTTTTTTTAGGAATTAATTTTCATAGGAAATAAATGTGTACATTTAAGGTCGTCCTTTTTTAGAAAGGGAAGATCTAAGGAATTTTGCCTTTCCACGAAAAACAGAAGTAAACAATGAAATCAACTGTAAAGTTAAACTTGAAATAATTTATGAACATGAATGAAAATGAAAATTAAAACAAATGATATGAAAAAATCAATAAAATTTATAGGTGCTGCACTTTTTGTTTCTTCGCTAATCACGAGTTGTGGAAATGAAAGCCAATCAAGCGAATCTGCTAATAAGTCAAATACTTCGGTAGCAAATAACCAAAACAACTCGCAAAAACAGGACAAGCAGAACTTAGATTCCATAAATAAAGCCTTGAGTGAAATAAAAGTTAGCATTTATAACCATGACGCTATTGTATACGACTCTGAAGGTTGGATTATGATGGAAGATAATTCTGCCAAAATAAAAGAGGTTAAAGATTTCAATTCTACTAAATCGTTTGCTTGCAAGAAAGGAAATTACATCCAAAAACTTACAATTGAAGGAGTTTTTAACGGAATTGATATTAAATTTTTAGATGCAAAAGATAATGTTGTACAAGAATTTAAAAAATATAATCTACAAAATTCAATCAGCTATAGTGATGTAGATTATCAACCTGTAAATCAAGTAGAAAAAGAAAGAAAAGATAAATTCTACCAACCTTGGTTTGAAAAAGCCAACAAAATTCAGTTAATATATAACGACAGTATCTTTTACACGGGTACATGGAAAAGCAATGGCCACTTTATTCAATAAATAACCTTTGCCTTCCGCATATAATAAAAGATAAATTACCTTAAACTTTTTTCATTAAAAACCTTGAAAACCATGAATGACAAAAACAACTTCCTCACCCTTACCTTAAATTTACAGCCACATTAGTATTCGTGACCTTCGCAATATTTAGCTGTTCAGACAATAAAAGTGAAGATTCAAAAAAACTCTAGAACAATTCGTTTATCTTTTAGCTTAAATTGGAATTTAAAATTATTCGTAATTCAGTATACATAAGAAACGAAACCATTAACGATATAATTCTTTCCAGAGCTCAGCTTCTGAATGGAAAATGTCTCGAAATTTCCTTTGATCAATTCAATTTGTTTAATTTTTTTGAATTCCGTTTCCTTTTTATCATCGTTCCACATTAATACCTCTACTTCATCAATCATTTCCTCATAACTGCAATATGCCTCAGATTGCCTTAACTTTAATAATGAGGTTACTCCATAGTTTTTAATATATAGCGGATGGTAAGGCGTTAACTCAATCATTTTTGAGTCTGTCTGTATTTTAAGGAGCGTATGATGAGTTGTTTTAACGGAATGAATCAATTTCGTATCCACTAAGCGATTGGTATTAAAATCTATGCTTCGAATGCTAGATTCATTGCTTAATTTTTCAGTGGAAACAAATTGAGTTCCTGCGAGAATTTTAGTATTGATTGAAAAACAGCACCCCATGCTTGTAATTTCTGAAATAGCGACATCTTTCCATTTCAATCCAGGGTAAACCTCTACAATTTCGAATTTATATCGATTGTAAACATTATCTGTTGGTAAATTAAAGTTTTGATGTCCCATTAAGTCCTGAAGTATAACGAAACAAATTAATTTATTATCGCCGTATATTTTCAACTTTTTTACCCTTGAATTATTTTTCCACGAATCATAAGACTTCTGATAACCATTAAAAATAGCGATATTGTAACTTCCGTGAGGTAAATTAACTTCAAAATATTCTCCTATTCCATAATCTGACTTTCCTTCAACCCAAGCAGTCCTTGGATCATTGTCTATTAAATTTGGTGCTCCGTATGTGTTAGAACCATTTTGTGCAAGTTTTGAGGATGAATAAGCAAAGCTTGGTGACTCTGTACAACCACTTCCGTAAACAAATGGATATTCCTCTTCATTAATTCTATTTTGATTGATGATATAATCCCAGTTTACTTTAGCCTCTCCATCCTCGGCATAAACTGTCCTAATTTGAGACATTATCTCTTGTTGCGTTAAAAAATAAAGTAAAAGTAAAAATGTGTATTTCATGAGAAAAATTTTTTTAAAGATAATATAAATGATTTGGATTAAATAAAAACATACGCTAAAGATTGCAAAGCTATTTTATATCCCGTGGATGCCACTTGTTTTTCGTGTGATAAAAACCTGAGGGCTTAAAAATCTCGTTTTTCAAGAAATTCCAAAGAGAATCATCCCGATGTCAAAGCAGGAATAGACTGTAACCAAGCAATTGATAAAGCACAAAGAGAATTTGATCAATGAATAGAAGACGCACAATGTGATTTAGATCAATTGGTTTATAATCTTCGCAATATTATGATGATTTTTGATACGTATCTCAACCATAGTAAATTGTTGAAGTATTACATCTAAATAAATTTGAAAAAAATTAGAACAGGCCTATGAAAGGAATCCGTTAACATCCTATAAATCAACCTTAATACATCGCTTAATTAATTCCATTGATTTTTTTATTCAAAAAAAAACACGTAATTTACCTCAATGAAACAGGTATTAACAGTTGTATTTATTTCTTTTTTCGCTTATTTCGGGTCAACACAAAACACCTCCAGTTACTTTGCTAAATATAAAAAATTAGCCGATAGTTTAAGTGTAACTTATGGCATTCCATCGTGTGTAATTTTAGGAGTTGCCTATCATGAGTCGGGCGGAGGAACTAGTATATTGGCAAAAAAACTACACAATCACTTTGGCATTAAAGGCGATTGTAATTTTGCAGTGTCACATCATAAAAGTAGCTACAAATATTATCCAAAAGTTGAGGATTCATACATTGGGTTTTGTAAATTGGTTGCCAACAAAAAAATGTATGCCCAAATGAAGGGTTCTACGGACTGTCAACTTTGGTTAAAGAAAATTGCTGCAACTGGTTATGCCGCAAATGCAAGCAAATGGTCTGGATACGTGAACTCAATTATAAGAAGATATTGTCAATAGTATAATATTTATCCTGGATGAATTGTAGTAGTCTTTAATTTATTACGTTTCATTAATTGTTGTACAGTTGTTCCCCTTTTTCTAGAAATGCTCGAAAGTGTTTCACCTGATTTTACGACATGTTTTCTGGTAACCGATTTCTTTACAGGCGTAGAATAGTTTTCTATTATATTTTTAGGTGCATTATTCTGATTTGATTCAACTGGCTCTTATTTCACAAGCGGTTTATTTGCTACGATATCTTCAATAACAAATATTTGATTCTATTTTTCTTGACCTTTACACGGAAAATGCTCCTTTTTTTTGTTCTTCCGTAAATTGATTAAGTGGATTAACCTTGTAATTCATAATGGCTGTTTTGTCATGTTCATAGCCAATATAATTTTTATCGGAGTATCTTCATCAAGAAAAACTAAACAAGAAATAAAGGACTGCAAACCGAAATACCGAAGTTGATGATAATTTACTATCGACCTCTTATTCACTCAGCATAAATACTTTATTTTTTGTGGCTATTATTTTACTAATCGTATACTGTCATGAGTAGCATCTTTTGCTAATTTACAAATCAGAAATTCTTCATAACCCACTGAAAGCTTAAAAATATTTTGCAGCGGAATATCCAATAAATATGCCCACAAACACCTGATTACGCCTGCATGAGTTATGATTAAAACTTTCTTATGTTTCTTTTTTCTTAACTTGTTAAAAAACAATTGAACTCTCAGAAATAATTCATGTAAACTTTCACCGTTGGGAACCTTAATGTTCACAAAGTCATTCATCCAATGGTTCAACTCAGTTTGATTTATTTCATTCCAATCTTTATTTTCCCAATCGCCAAAGTTCAATTCATGCAAAGAATTATGAAAGGCGACGTTTGGGTACTGAAGTGCAGAAACTAAGGCTTTACACCTTGGCGAGGGGCTGCTGTAAACTTTGTCAAAACGTGTTGGTAATTGATTCTTGTAGATTTCAACATCTTTATCGAAACTAGCGGCCAAAGGAACATCCGATTGCCCATAACACATGTTTTTACCAAGCGCTACCGGAGTGTGGCGAATTACATACACTTCCATAATGCTAAAAACGTTAAAAGGGAAATACATTCTCCCAATTGCTGGACTGCCCCAAGACAATCGCCGGTATACCCGTCAATCCATTTTGTAAAATACCTTTTTGAATAGAACCAAAGTAAAATTAATGGCAATAAAACACAACAAAATTGCCAATGGAAAACACATAAAATGGCGAGTGGAAGTAAGCCAAAAAAATAGGAACCAAAAATTTCTCTGAACCCATGTGCTTGAGCTATGGGCTTCGCTTTACTTTTTTCGTCATCTCTCGAGTAATCAGAGGTAAATACAATATTAATCGCGGTAAGCCTGGATAGCGAATGATAGCTAATAAAGAGAAGCGGAATAAGGTAGAATTTTTCTTCATCCACAGCAGAAAATAAATTTCGGAGCGAAAAAAACTTGAGCATAAATAAGACGATTAACGCAATTACACCATAAACACCAACCCGACTGTCTTTCATTATTTCCAATATTTTTTCTTTTGTCCAACCACCTCCAAAAGCGTCAAACACATCTGCCAAACCATCTTCGTGAAAAGCACCGGTAACAAGCAAGCCCGCCAATAAGGAAAAGATAACCGCCAAATTGGAATCAAATACAAAGGAGCACAACCAAAATGTTGCGAAAGAAATTGCACCCACAATCCATCCAATAAGTGGAAAATATCGCGTTGCCTTGTTGATGTATTCGGGGGAATGGTCGATGTGTTTTGGGCAGGGAATCCTGGTGTAAAACATCAGCGCAGTGAAAAATATTTTTACTTCCTCTTTCACCTTAGCCTTTATTACTCACCCCGGCACTTTCAAAACTTGCCATTTCATTTAAAAATGCCACAGCACTCTCAATGATAGGATATGCCACAGCACATCCTGTACCTTCTCCCAAACGCATATTCAGTTTAAGAAGAGGTTCCACCGCAAAATGGCTCATGAGAAGTTTATGGCCGTATTCATCACTCAAGTGACAAAAAACAGCGTTGTTAATTATTGAGGGGTTTATCTTACAGGCCACAAGGAATACACTGCTTGCGATAAAACCGTCTACCAAAATCAGCATATTTTTTTCAAAAGCTGCCAGCATGGCCCCACACATTTGCGCCATCTCAAACCCGCCAAAAGTTTGCAATACCAGCTTTGGGTCTTCGATCGGTCCATGGTATTCTTTGGCTTGTTTTAAAATGGAAATTTTGTTGGACAATTGTGTGTCATTTAGACCCGTGCCACGCCCAACACATTCTTCAATTGGTAAATTACACAAGGAACTCATCAGCATGGAAGCAGAAGATGTATTCCCTATGCCCATTTCACCAAAGCCAATGACATTGCATGAATTTTGGTATTGAGTAGTGACTATTTCCTTTCCTTTTTCAAAACATTGCTCGAGTTGAAATGCTGTCATGGCTTTCTGGTTCAAAAAGCTTTTCGTCCCGTGGGAAATTTTTGAGTCAATTAATTTTTCGTTGGCCGGGAAATCATAATTCACACCGGCATCAACCACTTTGAGCTCGATATTGTGTTGGGCTGAAAATACATTAATAGCAGCGCCACCGTTCAGAAAATTCATCACCATTTGAAAAGTCACTTCCTGCGGATAAGCACTAACACCTTCATTAGCAATACCGTGATCCCCTGCGAAAACTAAAATTGATGGATTCTGTAAAGTGGGAGATTCCGTATTTTGAATCAATCCTATTTGCAATGCTAATTTTTCTAATGCTCCCAGAGCACCCAAAGGTTTGGTCTTAAAATCTATTTTATGTTGAAGTTTGTCGCGCAGCATATCCTCTAAATTACGTGATGACGTTTTCAAACTAAATGTGATAAAAAGATAGTTCTATGAACGTAAGGCCCAATCGGGGCCTGCAAATATACAAAAATTAAAGCCGAGAAAATTCGGTTAGCTGATTATTGTGGTTTATTAGTCAAGAGGGATTTTCTATTTTTACATAGGGGCTGGCTTATTACTGTAAAACAATCTTCCGAACTGTTACCTTATTATTCTGCGGGTCAATGAGTTCCACGAAATAAAAACCGTTTCCAGCCCATTTACTTAAATCAAGGTAGAATTGTCTTTGGTTTATTGCACTTTGGAATACTTGTTGACCGGAGGAGTTTGTAATTGTTATGCTGTACCTGGTCAGAGCCACATAGTTTCCATTGTCAATGGTAATGTGGTCACTTGTCGGGTTCGGATATATCAAAATTGTATGTTCATTGTTCGGAGCGGGTAAACTCAAGGCGGTATTGATAATTAGCGTATCGGTTACGGTGGTGAGCAGTGTATCACTCACAGTGATGTAGGTTGTGTCTTAAATATTCGTTGTCAAGGTATCATAAATCGTATTGTTCGTGGTTATTGAACCCAAAATTGTTTTATTTCCGATAAGCTCATTAAATAACTATGGGGTATCAATATCGTCAATTTTCCCTCGTTCATAGGGGTGTAGAGAACCACGAGTTTAAAAGGAGTGTAGCTTTTATAAAATCAGGAAATTCACTATTCATGAAACAAGAACGTAATATCTTTTGGAAATTTAATCCCGAGAAGATTAAAAATGTATTAAAACTCCAAAAAAAATTAAAACACCGATTAACACAATAAATTAAAGAAACACACGTTAGTATGGGTAACTAAAATTATTTTTTATGAGATACTTATTTATTTCTGCTATGCTGTTATCTATCTTTTCTTGTAAAGATGGGGATGATGCTGCTTTTTTTAATAATACGAATGAAACTGTATTTGAGATTAACATTCCAATGTCGATTCCATTTGATAGAACCACAACACCTGTTGTTGTAGAATTTTATGATAACAAAGAATTTAAAGGCAAACCTTCAGAATCCCAGAACTTTTATATGGTGGAAAAAGATGAAAATGATAAAGAAAAGGTAATTGTAGAGTATAATTCGACATCTATTAATTTACTCGAAGAGGGAAATTATTTTGCGCTTTGTTTCATAGATTTAAATAAAAATGGCAGCAGAGAAAATAATGAACCTATTGAGTATTTCGCTTCTCGAGAAAATCCAGAAAAAATTAGAGTTTTGAAAGAATCTCGTCGGACAATTAAATTTTATTTCGATAATTAAAAACGAAAAACCCAGATTATCTGGGTTTTTTACGTTCTGGACGCGTTGTCCATTTCAGTATTTTCAACAGTTCAAGACTCTTGTTGAAGATGCTTACAAATGACTACCAATAGTGTAGACACAAAAATATTTAGTAAAATTACAAATGTTGAAAGACAAGATACCAGGAGATAAACCGTCCCCCCTTCAAAATTTGCAGAGAAAAGTCTGTTAAAACAAAATCCCTAAAACATTGATGCATTTTAGGATTTCTTAATTCCTACAGCCACATAAGACTTCTCTTTAACGATGCGTTGTGCGGTTTGGACGGGAGTCCTATATTAAAATGCTGTAAAACTAAATTGAAAGTCTAAAAAATGCCATTACACGCCGATATCTTAATCCAATATTTTACTGAGATACGAACTCTTTGACATTTACCTTCCAGAGAAAGGACTGATCATGACTCGAGGGGAAAGTATCGGAGAGAGAAAAATCAAAAGTACTTTATGCGCTAAGAACCGACATCGCCAAACATTATAAGGTATGGTATGTTTCTGTTGAGTCAAAAAAACTGAATTAAACTTCTGTTCAGTCTTAGGATTTAATTGTTGCTGAAAGCCTCTTACAACCTCTAAGACTTGGTCGGTTTCTTATTCAATACACGTTAACACAAAACTAAATGAACATTATTTTGTTTAATGTTTAAAATAACACATGAAACAAAACTACATACACAGCGACGCTGATGGCATAGACGTAATTGATGCTATCGATATTTTAATTGATGAATACGGGGATGAACACGTGAGTACATCTGCTGAAACTCCTTTAAGATCGGATGCCTTCCAATTGAGCGATGCAGAAAAAATTGAGAAAATAGCTGTGCACTTCGGTCAGATAATGGATATCTTGGGTTTGGATCGCAAAGATGACAGCTTGAGCGGTACACCAAAACGCGTAGCAAAGATGTATGTAAAAGAAATATTTAGCGGCCTAAATCCCGCAAATTTTCCCTATATAAAGCTATTTGAAAATAAATATAATTACAACCAAATGCTCGTTGAAAAAAACATTGTTTTTTATTCTAATTGCGAGCACCACTTCGTGCCAATTATTGGTAAAGCACACGTTGCATACATATCATCAGGAAAAGTTATTGGCCTATCCAAAATCAACAGAATTGTCCAACATTTCGCAAAGCGTCCTCAGGTACAAGAACGTTTGACTATGCAGATCAGTGAGGCTATGAAAAAAGTACTCGAAACAGAGGATGTCGCAGTTGTTATAGATGCTACACACCTTTGTGTTTCGTCAAGGGGAGTGAAAGATGTTAGCAGCAGTACCGTAACCTCTCACTTTACAGGTAAGTTTGAAGAGAAGGACAAAAAAACTGAATTTGTAAAATATATAAAGTTGTAGTTGATGCCGTGAGGCGGGGTCAATTAAAATCACAGCGTCGTTAATCAAAATATCGGAAGATCTTAAATTTCATAATTTTTACCACCAGGTAGTTACGTTTCTTGAATATTGGCGACTTTCCTTAATAATAAAAACCTAAGGTCAATAAAATAAAAATAATTCAAAAAAAAATAAAAATGGAAAGTTAATCGGTTCTTGCCATTTTAAAAATTTCCTATTCGGATTCTTCCTAAAAAATTATTTTGTTTAACTTTTTTTATTTTTTTTTAAACAAAATTAAAACAGTGTTGTTTTATATTAGTTAAAAC
>Ga0194116_10005535_pt1 | contig 13875 bp, 2 predicted proteins | sample TA2MahsurfametaG_4_FD_148617 | JGI IMG/M metagenome (GOLD analysis project Ga0194116, IMG submission 148617) | Freshwater microbial communities from Lake Tanganyika, Tanzania - TA2015008 Mahale S9 surface | ecosystem: Environmental > Aquatic > Freshwater > Lake | place: Tanzania: Lake Tanganyika... | reverse complement strand
CGCATAATTTTAAACTATAAATATCAATATGCCACAATATATCGGATTCAGTACAATAAATGCTAATAAACCTAAGACAACTAATGCCCCACCAGGTATTGATGGGGGCGTAGGATCATTAGTAAATCCTGTAATTCCAGGTAAAAAATTCAAGTTGAATGATGAAAATCTTGTCGTACAAGATTTTGTCAATAGCCTTAATATTAGACAGGGCGAGAAAGTGGGTCAACCTGGATACGGGACTACATTATGGAACTTCGTGTTTGAACCTAATACTCCTGACGTTCAGTTTAGCCTAGAAAATGAGATCACACGAATAGCCAATCAAGATCCAAGACTGATAGTAAACACTGTTAGGGCATATCCACAAGAGAATGGCATATTACTAGAGGTAGAATTAGCCATACAGCCGTTCAATGAGGCTACTTTATTAAGCGTATTTCTTGATAGCACTACTAATCAAGCCGCTATACAATAATCTTGAAAAACTGGTTTTTTGGTTTGATAAATAATAAAATCAGAGAGTAATTATGGCTAAAAGTTCTAGACAAGCAGCATTGTTCGGCGTAAATGACTGGAAAGCAATCTACCAAACTTTTCGCGAGGTAGATTTTCGTAGTTATGATTATGAGACACTACGCAAAAGTTTCATAGACTACCTGCGTGTTTACTATCCTGAAACCTATAATGACTATATTGAAAGTAGCGAATTCATAGCCCTGCTTGATGTAATGGCATTCATGGGTCAGGGTCTGGCTTTTAGAAATGACTTGAACGCTAGGGAAAACTTTTTAGACACAGCCGAGCGCCGTGATAGCGTAATCAAGTTAGCGAACTTAGTGAGCTATACCCCAAAACGCAATATTTGTGCAGAAGGTACACTGAAAATCACAAGCATACAGACTAGTCAGGACATCACAGACTTTAATGGTGTTAATCTAAGCAATTTGCCTATATTATGGAATGATCCTGCAAATGCGAATTGGTTTGAGCAATTTAATACAATATTAAATGCAACATTGATTAGTTCAGAAAGGATAGGCCGTCCAGGCAATGTTAGTGATATATTAGGTGTAGACACAGCAGAATATAGCATGAATATACCCCAAGGTAGTTTGCCTATAGTGCCATTCACTAGCACAATAGATGGCACTACTATGAATTTTGAATTAGTCAGCGTCACTAGCGTAGATGAAGATTATCTTTACGAGATACCACCTGCGCCAACCGGCAAATTTAATTTTTTATATAAGAATGATCGTCTAGGTTTTGCTAGCAGTAATACAGGTTATTTTGTATATTTCAAGCAAGGTGTATTGAATAATTATGATTTTGTGCTAGAACAACAAATAAGCAATCAAGCCGTAAATATAAATATTGAAGGTATCAATAATACAGATACTTGGTTATATCAATTAAACTCAAATAACAATACTAGACTTTTATGGAAAAAAGTTGATAATGTGTATGCGGACGCATATTTACAAACTGAAACTAGCAAGAAAAATATCTTTAGTGTAAACAGTCGTTTCAATGACCAAGTTACTTATATTTTCGGCGATGGCGTATTTAGTAATATTCCAGTAGGTACATTTCGTGCATATGTTCGTGCTAGTAACGGATTAACATACACGATTGATAATAATGAGATGCAAGGTATAAGCGTTGCATTCACATATATAAGTCGTACCGGTCGTTCAGAAACACTAACTTTGGGATTAAGTTTGACTCAACCTGTAAGCAATGCGCAGGCACGCGAAAGTATAGCAAGCATAAAACAAAGAGCACCTACAAGATATTATACACAGAATCGCATGGTTAATGGTGAAGATTATAACAATTTCCCGTTCACATTATATAGTTCAATCATAAAATCAAAGGCAGTCAATCGCAGCAGCATTGGTGTAAGCAAAAATCTTGATTTACTAGATCCTACAGGTAAATATAGCAGCATTAATAATCTAGGCAGTGACGGAGGATTATGGCAAAACTATGATCTAGGTTATGTTAACCTAAATATATTGAACACTAGCAGTGTCATATCATTCTTTAGTGAAGCATTATCTGCTATTCTATCTGAAAATAGAACAGTACAATATTATATTAACCAGACTGCTAATACTACACAAACTGTATATAAGCGTTTTGATTTTAGCACTACAGGTGCTAACACTACATATTTTAACAAAAGTAATGTAAATGGAAATAGCGTAAATGGGTATTTTTACATATTAGATAATACTATAGAAACTCCTGTTATGCTAGGAGTTAATACAAGCACTAATAGAAAATACATAAGCAAAAATGCATTATGTAAATTCGTAGCGCCTATAGGCTATGTGTTTGATCAGAATAATAGATTGACTACAGTAAGCAGTGCTACAACAAAGTCTTATATATGGACTACAGTTTTGAATGTAATAGGCGACGGTAGCAACACAGGTCAGGGTAATTTTAGTAATGGCGTGGGCCCTGTAGTGTTAAATGGTTATGTGCCCAATGGAGCAATATTAAGCACAGTGATACCTGCTTGGGATAATAGTCTTCCTGTAACTATAATACAAGAGGCTATACTACGAACTGAATTGCAACAAGATTTTAGTCTAGTATATAACAATAGCAGAATAGACGATGGCCGTTGGTCGATTGAATTAGATCAGCCAAATAATTGGTTCATATATTTTGATAATATAGCAGATAACACATATGTAGTTCAATATCGCTCTTTGAGATATTATTTCGGTAGCGTAGATGAGACAAGATTTACTTATGCATTAAACGAATTAGTATATGATCCTTTTTCAGGCAAGATATTACAAGACTTCATCAATGTATTAGCATTAAACACACAACCAAACAGTACCTCTGCGTTAGGTAATGATATACCTATCAGTATTATAGGGCAAACAACACAGACTGATGGTTATGTAAATGATTTTGAAGTTGAAGTAGCAAGCGCTGATACTAATAATAACTTATTAATAGTTAATCCTGATTTCTTTGAAGAGATCACAGGAGTAGTACCGGGCGCGGCAAATACAGGTAAATATGTGTTCTTTGAAACTATACAAGATGCTGTTAATTTGACTAGACAACAAATTGTTCCTAGCACAGAAGTTATATATAGTTACGCTATAAAGAGCCAGATTGAAGTAATCAAATATGATTATCCTGTTGGTCAGTTGTATTATGCTACTACAGATAATAAATTTTATAAGACTGTACAGGATACTACAGTCACACAAGCGAGTTATATATTAGTAGAGCAGACAAGATATTCAGTCAAGTCGGGTCGTCAAGGTTTGAATTACCTATATAGACACAATAGTAATAACACAACACGTATAGATCCTGCAACTACAAATATAATTGATTTGTATGTAGTTACTCAGGCTTATTATACAGCATATCAAAATTATATACAAGATACTTCAAATACTGTACCATTGCCAAGCAGACCAACTATAAATGAATTAAGTCTAGAATATGGACAATTACAAGATTACAAAATGTTAAGCGATTCTGTAGTATTAAATAGTGTGGTGTTTAAACCATTATTTGGTCCTAAAGCACAAAGCGCGTTACGCGCCACTATAAAAGTCATCAAAACTAGTGATACTACAGCAAGCGATAGTGATATCAAGAGCGCAGTATTGACAGCAATGAATAATTATTTTAATATTGATAATTGGAATTTCGGAGACACGTTCTTCTTTAGCGAACTTAGCGCGTATTTACACAATGAATTAGGTGATATCATAAGTTCTGCTGTGCTTGTAGCAAATAATCCTAATGAGCCTTTTGGTACATTATATGAAATTAAATGTAAACCATTTGAGATTTTTGTAAATGCTGCATCTGCTAATGATATAAGAGTCATTGCAGCATTGACACCTGACCAATTGCAAGTAGCATAAAATGACTAGAATAAGAACGATTGAATTTTTACCGCAGATATTTCAAACTGAGAGCAATAGCCAATTCTTAGGGGCCACTCTTGACCAATTAGTTAATCCTCCAGTAACAAAAAAGATACAAGGTTTCATCGGTAGTAAGATCGGTTATGGCGTTGATGCTAAAGATTATTATGTTACAGAACCAAATAAAGTACGTAAAGATTATCAACTAGATCCTGGCGTTATTTTCCTTAAAAAAAATGAACAGACTGCTAAAGATTTTATTAGTTACCCAGGTATGCTAGATGCGTTGCAACAGCAAGGATCAATAACAAAAAACAATAATAGCCTTTTTAACAGTCAATTTTACAGTTGGGACAGCTTTACCGACTTAGATAAGATTATTAATTATAACCAATATTATTGGGTGCCAACAGGGCCGCCATCTGTCACTGTGGCTGCAAGCACTGTTTATAATATAGATGAATTTACTGTAACAGCAACTCCTAGCTCATATAACATAAAGGCATTAGGTAGCCCAGAAGTCACTAATAACCCTTCATTAGTGCTATTACGCGGTGGCAAATATACTTTTAACGCTCCTGAAGGTTTTTATATACAGGGAGAGCCTGGCACTAGCGGCTATAGCGCAACGCAGGAAAATCTTAATGTCCGTAATGTTCTCGGTGTGCAGGGAAATGGTGCCGAAAGTGGCACAGTAATATTTGATGTACCTGAAAAGAATGCACAGGATCAATTTAATTTTCCTGGAAATAATACTGTAGGTGTAGTTAGTAACAAATCATATAGTCAACTAATAGGTCAACCTGTGGGCGACGGTATTGACGGAATTACTTTCTTGAATTTACGAACAGTTATGTTCTATGATACTGCCACACCTAATGAAACTGTGACTATTGGTGGAACAGTATATAATGTAAATGAATGGTTTTTCACTATCAGAGTAGCAGGTGGAGTGATCACATTTATAACTCCAACTGCATTGATACCAACAGAACAAAAAATTACTGTATTGTATGGTAATGAGTATTCTGGATTAAATTTCTATAAAGCCTTATCAGGTATTATCACACAGATCCCATATCTTAGCGCAGCGCTTGATACATTATATTATCAAGATAGTACTAATGCTAACAGAGTAGGTACTATACAGTTGATTGAAAATAATGAAACTAATACTATCGATGTTAATACTGATATATTAGGCAAAGTGAATTATACTAGCAAGAACGGTGTAGTATTTACCAATGGTTTAAAAGTGAAATTCGATGGTGATGTTATACCGGTCAATTATCTGCGAGGTGAATATTATGTCGAAGGTGTTGGTACAGCTATAGAATTGGTTTCAGTAGAATCATTAGATATACCAGAGCCATTCACTAACAAGACAGCAAGTCCGTATGATATTTTAAATTACGATATAGGACCTTATGATGAAGGCCTAAATATTCCTGTAACTCCTGATTATATCACTATAGCTAGAAACAGCATAAACAAGAACGCATGGTCAAGAAGCAACCGTTGGTTCCATATTGATGTCATAAACGCTACAGCAGAATATAACAATAATCCAGAGATTGCAACAACACTTGCTTTGCCTGAGTACAAGGCAAAAAGACCTATCATTGAATTTTACCCAAACTTGAAGTTGTTTAATAATGGTATCATAGGTAAAGACAATATAGATTTCTTAGATAACAGAACAACAAATGCTTTCAATTTCGTTGAAGGACAGCAGACTTACTATCCTGATGTACAAACTTATACTGTCACACCTGGTAACGGCATAGTAAATTCAAATACTGATCCGGTTGATTTGTCAAACATATTACAAGATCAATATTATGAGATAAGTGATCTAGGTACTACACAAAAAGAGACATGGATAAATCTAGGTGCTGAATTAGATATTGACGGCAGTTTCCAGACAGGCACAGAATATATCATATATGATTTACTTTCTACATCACAAAATGATTGGAACATAATCGCAGGAACAGATAATATATTCTCTGATGAGATTGAATCAGGTATTTGGTATGAGATATTGATCGTAGGTACTACAGACTGGGCTGATATCGGTTATTCTGGCTCTGATCCTTCTGTAGGCGATAGATTTTTGGCAACAGGATCTGCGCCCGGAACAGGTAAAGTTAAACGAGCAGTAGAACCTTCAGCCAGTTATCCAAGTGAATACTCTGCTTATTCTCCTGGAGATACTTTCACATGTGGAGCACCAGTAGGTGATACATTAAGTGATGGCGAAGCATTCAAGATATTGTTTAAGGCTACTGGTGAAGGATATACACAAAATACATTCATAGCAGGTTATGAATACATTATATCAGAATTGGGTAATACATTGTGGGCTGACATTGGTTGGCCAGGCCCTACTCATGGCTTATTCCCAGCCCCGGGAGACATATTCACTGCTGGCTGGCTCGATGTTTATGGTAACCCTGTAGCAGCAGGAACTTCAATAACAATATACGGGACAGGATTAGCAATTCAAGGTGATGGACAAGTATTACAAAAAACTACAACAACAGTAACAGTTCCTGCATCTGATCTTGTAGAAGGAACATTTACTCAAGGTCTATGGATCAATGATATCAAGTTGAATAGTGCTAGTGTTCTACCTGTAGGTACAAGAATTTTATCTATAGAAGATACAAGTCCTAATTTCGAGATGACTGTATATTGGCCTATACCTAGTGATAGTATACCAACAACTTCAGGTGTAAGTTTTGTCGCTAACCCAATAGACAACGCTGATCTACAAATATTCCCAGGCGCTAGAATAGTATTTGCTAAAGATGATAACTTAAGTGTTAGAAATAAAATATATGTAGCAGAGGTAAATAACACAGGTTCTAGCCCATTTCCTACTATAACGCTGACAGAGGCTGATGACGGCACTGTTTTGATTGAAGATCAATTTAGTGTTAGAAGAGGTTTTAACTTTAAAGGATTAGTAGTATATTTTAATGGTGATTATTATTCAGGAACTGTAAATGATTTTGAGCAAGCACAGCAAAAAACTACTGTAAATCAGGCACCTAAATTCGATTTATTCGATACGAATGGAATAAGTTACGGAAATAAAATCATATATCCATCAACTACATTTGATGGCTGCAAACTATTCAATTATAAAATTGCTATAGGTATAAGCGATAGTATATTAGGGTTTCCTATCAGTTTTAGTTCTATCAATAATGTAGGTGATATCAGTTTTGAAGTCTCTTTATATACACAAAAATTTGACTATGTAAAAAATGGCAATTCGATAACTGATGATGTTAAAAATGGATTTGTTTATAATTATAGTTCTAGAACTGCATTCACAAGACTGACCGGCTGGCAAACTGCTGTAGCACCTAGCGGTCAATATCAGGTATTTGAATTTGAATACACTGCTAATATTCCTCCTTTAGAATTAGAATCAGACGATTTCATTGATTTTGAAATAGTGGTAGATGTACCTCAACAAAGCGCTACTGAAACTATTTGGCCAAGTTTATTAGTTTTCAATAATAATAATGTTCTAACTCTAGGTACTGATTATACTGTGGTTAATACTGATAGTGAAACTATAATAACATTAAAATTAACTAAGGATACAGATACACCAATACAAGTATTAATATTAAGTAAAGAAACAAGTTCTAAGGCTTATTATACTATACCTATCAATCTTGCTAATAATCCTTTTAACACCGACCCGACAAGTGTTGACATAGGTGATATCAGAGGTCAATACCAATCTATATTCTTAAATAATCCTTATACGACAGGATCCGTTTTCGGGCCTAATAATTATCGTGATCTAGGTAATTTAGTGCCGTATGGCACAGCTATTATACAGAATAGCGCGAGCCTTGTATTGCCTGGGGCATTCTTACGCGATCCTCAATACGATTTATCAAATTCATTATTGTTTAATAGCAGGGAATATATTAAGTTTAAAAATCTATTAGTTGACACAGTTAATCAAATCGCATCAATGCAAAAGTTTGATCCTGCATATTTAGTTGACGAAGCTATAGATGTAATAACAAGCGTAAAGAGCCAAGAACAACCATTCTTCTGGTCTGATATGATGCCTAACAAAGCACCATATCTATCAAACACTTATAGTTTTGCTAACCAAGCAGAGACAAGCGTATTTCCATTAAGCAAGATATATGATTTTTCAACAGCAAACTATGACGGTGTATTAATATACCTACAAAGAATAATTAATGGAGTGACTGTGACTAAGCAATTATTGCGCGGCACACAGTATAGAGTAAGCACTACCAGCCCTAGCGTCACTGTAGATATATTCTTGCAGGCAAATGACAAGATCATAGTAAAAGAATATAATCAGACTTATGGTTCTTATATTCCTAACACTCCTACTAAACTAGGTTTGTATCCATTATTCATTCCTGAAGTAGTATTAGACAATACTTATTCTGAACCAACTTATTTCATACAAGGTCATGATGGTTCATATAATAAACTATATGGTGAGTATAGTATCGAATATGGTATGTTGTTAGATTTTAGAGATCAAGCACTTTTAGAGTATGAAACTAGAGTTTATAATAATATAAAATTAAGTGGGCCATTACCTATCGATCTAGCGTTAACTACGCCCGGGTACTTCAGAAGCACTACAATAGATTATGCTGAATATACAGAAATCTATAGCAAGAACTTTTTAAATTGGGTGGGACAAAATAGGCTAGATTACAAAACACAATTATATAGAAGTAGTGATCAATATAGTTACAACTATAGAGAAAGCACATTAAAACTTAATAATAGTTTAGTTTTACAAGGCTACTGGAGAGGTATCTACACATATGTTTATGATACTTCAACTCCGAACCTGACACCGTGGGCTATGATAGGATATTCAATTAAACCTACTTGGTGGGAAAATCGTTATGGGCCGGCACCTTACACAAATCAAAATTTGATATTATGGGATGATCTAGAAAAGGGCATCGATTACAATGATGGCACTCCTATAGTAAGACCTCTATATAAGAGACCAGGATTATCAAACATCATACCTGTTGATGATCAAGGAAATCTTAAAGCACCATTAGAAACTTTAATAGCAAACTACAATCAATTAATGTTCAAGCGCGATTACATAGTAGGCGATGATGCGCCTGTAGAATTTAGTTATCGCAAGAGTTCATCATATCCGTATGATGTGATGAGATTACAATCATTATTAAAGACAGCAGATTTCTATAATCTAGGTGTTGATATAGACAACTACAAATATAACGCTGAGTTTAAGCAATTTTTAATAGATGACAGAACACACTTAATACCAAATCAAATACAGATTTATGGTGATGGCACAGCTAAGACTAGTTATATAAATTGGATAGTAGATTATGTCAAGCAATTGGGCGTAAATGCTACAAACAAAATAATTGATTTGCTTAAAAATCTTGATGTAAGGCTAGTTCACAGGCTTGCAGGATTTAGTGACAAGGCATTATTAAAATTCTTTGTAGAGAAAGGCACTCCGGGCTCAAATAATAGTAGCCTCTTGATTCCTGATGAGAGTTATCAAGTATTATTGTATGAGAATCAGCCAAGTTATAAACTTATATATTCAGGTGTAGTAGTACAAAAGACAACTGAAGGTTTTTCAGTGTTCGGCAATGGTCAGGAAACATCATATTTTAGAACACTGCGCCCTATATTAAATGGACCTAAAGACAGAATCACTGTACAGGATGCATCTGTGCAGGTTGCTATAGATCATAATGAAACTGAAGTTCTTGTACCTTACGGTCAAATTTTCTATACCACCACTGATGTTTGCCAATTCTTACTAGATTATGGCGCGTGGCTAAAAAGCAGGGGCGCTATATTTAATGATCAGATACAAAATATCGAGATTGATTGGCCACAAATGGCAGCTGAGTTTCTATACTGGACCCAGGTAGGATTCGGTACGGGTAGCGTAATCACGTTAAATCCTTCAGCTAAAAAATTATCTATAGACAAAGAAAATCTGATTGTACAACCATTGACATATACTCAAGCAAACTTTGTGCTTAATAATAATCTGTATCCAATACAAAATAAAGATTTATCTGTAGAGAGAAATGGTACATATTTCGGTGTTACCCCCTTGAACCAAGGCGATGCTATATCCTACGGTCAATTTAATCTTAGCAACATAGAGCATGGTATAGTTTTTGAAAATGTGACACTGTTCAACGATGTCATTTACAATCTTGTATCAGGATTAAAACAAAGCCGCATATATGTCAGAGGCACTAAAACAGCAGAATGGAACGGCACAGTGTTTGCTAGCGGTTTCATATATAATCAAGATAATATCAAAGAATGGTCTCCTGAGTTCAAATATACTAAAGGCGAGATCGTAGAGTATAAAAATAAGTATTTTACAGCACTTGAGATCGTGCAACCTAGTGCTAAGTTTAATCAAAATCAGTGGAAGATCACTGACTACGATGAGATACAAAAAGGCTTGTTGCCTAACAGCAGCACACGCAGTTTTGAAAGCGCCTTATATTATAATTCAGACAATGCAAATCTTGAGACAGATGCAGACCTATTATCATTTAGTTTGATTGGATTCAGACCTAGAGAGTACATGGCTAGCGCAGACTTGACAGACATCACGCAGGTCAATGTATATAAAAATTTGATCAAAGAAAAAGGCACAGTAGATTCTATCAAAGCATTTAAAGGCGCGAATCTACCGCAAGGCGGTATTGATTATGATGTATATGAGAACTGGGCTATATTGCAGGGTACATTTGGCGGCACACTAAATGACAATTTCATTGAATTCAAACTAAGTGAATCATTATTGACCGGCAATCCGGGTATAGCAGGATTAACAAATGGCAATGATGTACCTGCTGCGCAGCAAATTATACCGTTAAATGACCTATTTAATTATGGTAGACCTATAGATACCCCATATATATTGCCATCGTTACCATATGATACTCCTGACAGAGTGTATCCAAGTGCAGGTTATGTGAACATCGATGATGTTAAGATGAGTGCTTATTTTTATAGCAACCTACCAACTGCTGTAGATAAAAACGGCATTATAGTTCCTCTAGGTAACTTGTATGTCAACGACTTTATATGGCTTGCAGATTATCAAGCAAATTGGCAAGTATTGACGCCTACAAGCATAGGTCAGGTTGTTCAAGTTCGTAGCAATCTAAACAATACTTGTACTGTGACCTTTGCTCAAAATCATAACTTGAATCAATATGATATATTTGCCATAATTAATTTTGATAGTAGCGTTAATGGTTATTTTGTTGCATCAACTATAGTTGATCCAAGACAAGTATTAATAACGTTATCATTACCTGGTTCAACAAAAGTGTTGACTGGTCAAGGCATAGGATTAAAGTTCAACAGTCAGCGTGTAGAAAAACCAGGCGATATCAAAACATTACCATTAATCAATACTGAATTTGTTAAGAATAAAGTATGGGTAGATACGAATACTGATGGTAGTTGGGCGGTTTATCGTAAGAGCATTAATTATCAATACGATAAAGAGTATTATCAGACTAGCAGCGTGAATTTCGGCAATAGCGTATCCTTTGATAATGATGTAGGGTATCTATTTGCAGATAGCGGCGAAGGTAATGTTTATCGATATACACTCAATGTCATTAATGGTCAATATGAGAATACTGAAACATTGACTGGCGCGGCTAGTTATGGTACTACTATAGTGCATCAGGATGGTCTATATGCTATTAGCCAGCCAACTACAAGTCCACAGGTTAAGATTTATACGCTTAATAACACTACATTCAGTGACCAGTTGAATGTTTATCAAACAATATTGGCTAGCGATAACGCAGCAACTTCAGGATCAACTAATTTCGGCAGCGCATTGGCATTGTCAGGCGACTTGAATTGGCTATACATAAGTGATTATAATGAAGCGACACCAACAGCAAGAAACAAAGTTCATGCCTATCGCAAAGAAAATACATTAACAGTAGCAGGAAGTTTTACTGTAGGTGCGTCATATCAAATTGTAAGTCTAGGCACGACTACGAATGCTCAATGGAATACTATAGCAGGCACTACTGATATAGTATATTCTATAGGAGATGTATTCATAGCAACTTCGGCAGGTGTAGGTACTGGTACTGCTACACGTTGCGACTATCAGTACATGACTACTATTAATAGTGCTTCAACAGCAGTAGATAAGTTTGGTCATTCGATAAGCACAAATTATTATGGTACTACATTAGTAATAGGCGCTCCTAATGTCGATTACAGCGGATCAATCGCAAACTATGGTAATAGTTATATCTATGACAGATTAGTACAAAATATTGAGATTGATCAAGCATATATTGCAGGCACACCTGCAACATTTACTTTAATATGGTCGCCTGATCCAGCATTACCGTTGACTGTTACAAAGAATGGGGTGTTAGTTGATAGTTCAGATTATTCAACTTCAGGAACTACATTTACATACAGTGGTGTATTCACATATGGAGACATATTAACTATAGGAGGTAATGAGTTTGTATTGATACAAACGCTTACCAACGAGCAAACGCCAAGAATAGGTGCGCAGTTTGGCTATAGCCTAGACACAAATAATTTCGGCACAGAAATTTTAGTAGGCTCACCTTTCTATTTGAGCCAGACTAGTGTTGAAGGCGCAGTGTTTAGATATACATATGGCGGCGCAAGATTTGGTACAGTGATAGGGATCAATGATGTAGATGTCACGACTACACGTAAAATATTGATCAATGGCTTCATAGTCACAATATCGGCAGGTGATGCATCAGTGGCAGTAAGTAATATTAATTCTGCGAATGTACCCAATGTCACAGCCTCAGCACAGCAAGGTAAATTAGTTGTAAGCCTCACAAATGAAAATCTTGCTAGCGTAAATCAAGAATTATTGATATCTACTAATGATCCTGATACTCTAACCGAACTGGGTCTAAAACTTTATAGTCAAACTCAGATCATTCAAAGTCCGCATGAGGTAGGCGCCAGCCAGTTCGGTACAGTAGTTAAGTTCAATGAGTTTAACAGTGTAGCTATCAGCGCACCTGTAGGCGATAGATTTACACTAACCACATTTGATTTCACAGACGATAATATAAATGACAACGATACTATTTTTGATAATAATGCCACGCAGTTTAGCGATATCTTTGATAATGCAGGAGCTGTATATACATTTGATTATTTAGGAAATTATGAAGAATCACTGAATGACATAGGTGCATACACTTATGCCCAAAGCGTCAATGCAACCGATCTTGTATATGGAGCACAACCAACATATGGTCAGGCTATCGACTGGAATGATAACAATATAGTGATAGGCGCGCCAGGCTTCAGACCCACTGTGATAGATGGTCAGGTAGTTGTATATAAAAACGAATCAGGATTACAAAATTGGGAAGTATTTAGAGAAAGCAATACTGTAGTTGATATAAACCGCTTAGATAACATACAGATTTTTGATGCTGAATCAAATAATACATTGATAAATTTAGATTATATCGATCCATTGCAAGGCAAGATTCTTGGCGCGATAAGACAAAATATAGATTATATCAGTGATGTAGATCCAGCTGGATACAATAATACTACTGCATTAATATCTAATCTGGTATGGGGCTCAGATCAAGTCGGCAAGATTTGGTTCGATACAGCAAATGTAAGATTTTTAAACTATCATCAAAACGATAACGAGTACAACGCAAGATATTGGGGCCAGTTATTCCCCGGTAGCAATGTATCAGTATGCACTTGGGTCTTAAGTTCAGTGCCGCCTGTAGAATATACAGGGCCAGGCACGCCTAAGAATGTAGCAGCGTTTACAGTTCAAACTACACTAAATTCAAATAATACAGTAGTGCCTGTATATTATTTCTGGGCTACAAAT
>Ga0194116_10005534_pt1 | contig 13876 bp, 11 predicted proteins | sample TA2MahsurfametaG_4_FD_148617 | JGI IMG/M metagenome (GOLD analysis project Ga0194116, IMG submission 148617) | Freshwater microbial communities from Lake Tanganyika, Tanzania - TA2015008 Mahale S9 surface | ecosystem: Environmental > Aquatic > Freshwater > Lake | place: Tanzania: Lake... | reverse complement strand
ATCTCCAAAAATTTCATCGATAATTAGATTTTAAATTTTTTTTATTGAAGAAATGTTTTGATTTAAAAAAATAATAATAAAATTATCTAAACTGAATAAATCAATACGATATTATATTTTGAATTAAAATATAATAATATAAAAATTATCTTTCACATTATTTCCTTTTAATATTTAAAGTGTGAAGGGCAATTATAATGAAAATTGAGATTCTATATTTATGTTTTCAGTATTGAAGCCATTAAATAAATCATAGTAAAAAAAGAATTCATAAAAAAAAACAATTGTTTTTTGCTAATGAAATAAAATAAGAAATTTATTATTGTTATATTTTTATATTTTCGCACATTCAACTGAGACTCTTGCAGCTTTATCTAAATCTTGGATAAATTGAATATTTTTCACATTAGAGGTTTTAATAATTTCGCTTGCTTTTTCAGAATTTGTTCCTTTAAGCCTTAAAATAATATTTTTTGAAAGATTATATTTTTGCTTTGCTTTAATTATAGCTCCTACTAATAAATCACATCTTAATATTCCTCCAAAGATATTTACAAGGATAGACTTAACCTCAGGATCATTGTTAAGAATTCTTAATGCTTCAATCATCTGTTGAATTAAGAGATAAGGATTTAAATTTAAACAATTAATTTAATATCTATTGCTTTTTTAAATTCTATAATTAATTAATTTTTTAAAGAAAAATTCATATTTATAAATTTTACTCCTTCTTCTTCAGCACCTCCTCCAACATCTAAAAAGTTAGCAGGATTTCCTCCATGTAACTTGATTATATCCATGGTAGCCATAGCCAAACCTGAAGATGTGGATTTTTATATAAAAGTAAAATATTTCAGAAATAAAAACTCGTTTATTTTGTATTTAAACAATTCCTTTAAAAAATTTATAAATTAATAAAAAATATTTACCTGCTCCATTTACTAAGCAACCAATGTTTCCATCTAATCTAATAAAATTTAAATTATATTCTTCAGCCTCAATTTCTTCAGGATTTTTATTCGTATTATCAATTGAATCGCTGATTTCCTTTTGTCTATATTTTGCACTCTCATCAATAGAGACTTTTGAATCCAAAACCAATACTTGTTGTTTTCCATTTAAATCAACAGTTGCTAAAGGATTTATTTCAATCATTAAAGCATCATTGTCCACAAAAGCTTTGTATATTTTCATTACAATATCTTTAGCCTGCTCTATTTGCTCGCCTTTATAATTTAAAGATTTAACGTATTCTCTTGCCTTTTCCTCACTTAAACCAACTCTAACATCTATTGGTAGTATTTTAATTGCTTCAGGCTTTTTTTCTGAAATTTCCTCAATATTGACTCCTCCTTCAGCAGATGCAATCATTACTGGTCCTTGATATTTTCTATCTAATGTGATGGAAAAGTATTTTTCGTCAACGATGTCTTTTAAAATTTAATAATTATATTATCATATATTTATTTATTTATAAGGAAATAAGGTTTTTTTTCAATTTTTTGCATTTTAAATATTTATTTGCTTTTCTTTTTGAATTGTGGTCATGTATTTAATTTTTTTAAAAATTGAAATAAATAAAATTTTTGAGAATCTATTTTATAAAATTAAGTAACAATTTGAAATGCAAAAAAATTATATAAATAAAAAAATAACGAAATTTTATAAATAAAAACCCCAAAAAAATACTTTAACCAATGAATTTACTTAATTTTTCCACTATAAATAGTCTATTGCAAGGAAGTCCTTTTTCTCCTGTTTGTTTGGTAATCAAAGTTTTACCTACCATTTTAGGAATAACTTCTTTAACTTGTTCAGGTGTAGTTACTACTTGAACTCCTCCCTTAAAATTATTTTCTTTAAAATGGCCCAAACCTCTACCTCCAGTATGAACTTGAGCTTTTACAGCGTAGCCAATTGTTTCCCCTAATTGATCTAGAGCATTATTTACCTCATCGATTGATTGCACTACTGCACCCTAATTTTGTTTACATAATAATTCTAATTTGTGTAAATTTTTATTATTTTATAATAAGTTGAATTGCTTTAATTTACTTTTGGAGTTGGAATAGAATATTTTTTTAGAAGAGCTTGTCCTTGATATTCGTGTAATAACAAAGAGAAGCTTTTTTCGGTTGTTTTAAGTAAAGATTGTTTACTAAAACTAACCTTATGAAATATTGTTTTTCTTAACATTTATTTTTTACTTATTATTTTTTATTTTTAAATTTAAGGAAGATTAATTTGAAAGAATTGTATTTGAATGAAGCTTTAAATTACAAAATGCACAAAAATAATTTTTCAAATTACTGGTAAAAATATCATTTATTTTAAACAGAGATAACAAACTTTCTTTAAGTAAATCTTTTTGGTTAGAATTGAATATTTTGTTCTATTCAAAATTAATTTCTATTATTTAAAAATGAAAATCAAAATATTTTAAATTATTATGTTTAATTAATAATAAGTTAACTATGCTCCAAAATCTATTAAAATAAAAATCCACTAAATAAAGCTTGTGATTATTTTTAATTGAAAGTTGAGTATCTGATTTTGTAAATAAAATTTTAAATAATATTAATCATATTAACCATAAATAAATAAACAAAACCAAAACTACTTTGAAAAAACTTTGCAATTAAAAAAATACAAAAATAAATAAAAATCATTATTTATCGTCGGATATTCTCGGAGCTAAATAGAATCTCAAAACTCCTAAATTTTCTAATTTATATTCAACCATTAATGGATATTCAGTAGACAAAAATAATGTTACCTATTATTTAAATAATGAATCTTTTTTATTAAAATATCAATATATGTATTTATGTTTTTGGTAAAAAATTAAATTATTGTTCAAATAAAAATATGAATCATACTTGTTGAGAAAGCGAAGAGGCTTTGGTAAACATACCTAAATACCTTATAGCGAAAGCTAGATTTACTGGTTCTTCTACCTATAAGATTTACTTAAGTTTTTATCATTAAAAAAAATATAAGTAGTAAATAATTATTTTTTAAAAAATTTTCTACTTTTATTGAAGAAATCTCATCTTTATCATCTGAATCATTTGATTCTAATTTTATTGAACCTCCAACAATTTCGGAAGAAACAATAAATTTTACAAAATTTTTATTAGTTTCAATAATGACTGTTTCTGATAATGTAGATAATTCTTTACATATTCTTGTAAATTCTCCAGAATTAAGACAAATTATTGAACTGTATTTTGTATCTGGGATTCCCAAATGCTCAGAGTCAATGGTAATTAATGATAATGAAAATTCACTCGTCTTTTTTTGTTCTAATTTTAATTTTTAAACATTTAAAATTTAAATCAAATACAGTATATAAATATTTCTAATTTGAGTTTACTAATTAAATTATTAAATTAACTCTAATTAGGTTTGCTTATATTTGGGAAAATTCAACATTTCATTATAAAATTTAATTAACTTTTAAAAGGATAAAATCATAAAAAATTAAAGAACTGAATTAAATGTAAAAAAATTTAAATATTCACAAATATCCTATTAAGGGGTTATATTATGATTTAATTATATCAAGATCAAAAATTAAAAATTACTTGCATTTTCAAACGTAATATTCAAATAATTCGGTTCATCTTCTGCTTTTAAAATTATAGTATCATCATTTCCTGCACATTTCATAATTTTTGACAACTGAGTTATATTGATTCCTAGGGTCATTTGCTTATCACATCTATAATCCTCAAATCCATCATAATTTAGCGTTAAAGTAACCAAAGCAACATGAGAACTATCCATAGCTTGTAAAGAGATTCCACTTCCTGTAATATCCAAATTAATATCAGTAACTAAGTCTTTTATAGATTCAATAAGCTTCTTTAGTAAATTCCCTTCTTTTAATTTTGCATAAAACATTTTATTTATTGTAAATATTTTTTTTGAAGTATTTATATATAAAATTTGAATTGAGATATAGATTAGTAAAAATTGGCTATTTCTAAATTATTTGAAGAATTGTTTTTTAATTAAACAAGGAATAATTAAGTTTTAAAGTAAAAATTTGAAATCAAAAATAATTTAGAAAGGACAATATAGAGTTACTGCAAATATAATATAAATGAATTATAGTCTTATTTCAAGGTTGTTTTACAAAGATTTACTTTCTTTTATAATGAAGAAAAATATAAATTAAAGTAATATTTTAAGGAAACTTATTTATAGATAATTTTGAAATTTTATAAATAATTTTTTATTGAAAAAAAAAAAAAATTTTATTCAACCTTTATACCATCAAAGAATAAACTTGATCCTTGCCAAAATTAAAATCAAATTTCAAGTATAAATAAATATTAATAATGGCTTATACAATAATTAAAATTAATTTATAAAGATTTAATAAATAAACTAATATTCTAAATTTATGATGTATTATCATATATATCATTTTAGTAAGCAAATTTTACATTAATAAATTTTTTGACCGAATTCCGATTTTAAAAGATTTAATTTTTCAATGATATATTATTAAATATATTTTAATTACTTCTTTATCGACAAAAAGCCATAACTTTCTATAATTAATATCTAAAAGATTCATCAAATCCTCATATTTCGAAAATATTTTTGAAAGTATTTTCAAAGTCAATTATTTAATTTGACTAATAAAAAAATAAAAAATAAAAATTGAATGATTTATCAATTAAGGGCTCCATTATCTGAATTCCATTGAGAATACTCATCAAGCATTTGATTCGTAAGTGTTCCTCTAACAACATTAATAGCCTTTAAAAAATCCTTTAAACAAATAGGTCTTAATTTATCGATAGTTTGCAACTGAGTTTCTTTTAGCTCTCTTATAGGTTCAATACAGGCTTGTCTGCATAATTCCTTTAGATCAGAATTTGAATAATTTTCTGTTAATGAAGCGATTTTTTTAAATTCTTCTTTTCCCAAATTATTTTCTGTTTTTGTATTTTGTAATATTTCGAAAATAAAATGCGCTCTTCCATTAAAATCCATTGGTCCTACAAAAATTTTCTTCGGAAGCCTTCTTAAAACTGCGGGATCAAGATCTTGAGGTCTATTTGTTGCTCCAATAACAAGTACTCTATCATTGGAATTAGTACCTACACCATCAAATTGTATTAGGAATTCAGTTTTTAGCCTTTTAGTTGCTTCATTTTCTGATTCGCTTCTTTTACTCAAAATAGATTCAATTTCATCAATAAAGATTATTGCAGGTTGGTTTTCTGGGTAGTGAGCAACTTCAAATAATGCTTTAACTAGTTTTTCAGATTCACCAACATATTTAGAAGTAAGACTTGATGCTGAAATATTAAAAAAAGTTGATTTGCATTCTGTTGCTACAGCCTTTGCTATCAAGGTTTTACCAGTTCCAGGTGGGCCAAAAAGTAATAAACCTTTGGCAGGTGTACGCAATCCTGTAAATAAATCAGGCCTTAAGCTTGGAATTATTATTATTTCCTTTAAAGCTTGTTTTACCTTATCCAAACCAACAACTTCATCAAATTTGACTTTTGGATCTTTATTAAGAATTTCGGATTTTATTCTTTCCAAAATTTCATTTGGAATATTTGATTTGTGGGTGAAAGGTTGTTGATTTTGATTATTTTGTTGAGAAAAACTATTATTTTTATTAATATTTGGATTATTCCTTGAATAGTCATTGTTATTTGATATATTTGTATAGTTTTTGGAAAGTTTAATGTTTTTGATTATTTCTTCGTGATTTTTGCCTTTATCTTTTAGCTCTTGTTCTATCTCTTGCATTAACGTGATAAACTGATTTTCAAGGTTTTTAACTATATTAATATATTTATCAAATTCTTTTTCTTTTTTCTGAAGGAGAATATTCAATAACTTATTTACATATTCTTGTCCAGTTAAATTTCTTTCTAAAGCTTCATGATAATTCTTATCTCTTTTAAAATAATAAGAATCTAAATAAATAATTTTATATTTTTCAACTAATTTTTCCATTATATCAATATCCTTCGCAAGTTTTTCATTATTACTTTCAACTAATGGAACTTTAGTTTCTGACCTGATAGGAAAATTTAATTTAGTATCTATATTATCTCTTTCACTTTTGCTTTGAATAATTGGAATATTCGTATTAGCCCTTCTGGGAAATTGTATAGAATTTAGATCTTGTTCATTAGTAATGTTGTTTTTAATGTCATTCTTATTATAATTATTATTTTGATTTTCTTCATAAAATGGGATTTTATTGGCAGATAGATTTCTATTATTAAATTTTTTGTCATTAAAAATATCATCATCAATATTATGTTTATGATCTATCATTACAGATTTATTTCTGTAGATATTATTGTGATCTATATTATTTGAGATTTGAGTATTCGGATGATGATATAATGGATTAAAATTAGGATTTGATGGATGTTGATAATTAATTTGATTGAAATTATTTACGCTGTTAATATCCTCATATACTGTTTTATGCATTTTATCTAACTTTTCTTTTTTATTTGTTAAATTTTCCATTTGTTTTTTCTTATCTTCTAAAATTTTTTTTCCTTTTTTATTTGATTGTTCATTTCCCATTTTACAAAATATTTATAAAGTAATATTTATTTTGAATTTTATCATGATAGTTTACTAATGAATAAATGCCTCTTTAATTGAAGATTTTATTTTAATTTGTGTATTTGATATGAAATTAATCAATGAGCAATAAAAGCAAATATTTTTATAAATTTAAATAATGAAAGAATAAATGAATTTCTTGAAATTATAAAATATGTACAAAAGATTATAAAAAAAATAACTATTCACAAGGAAAATATTTATTTAGTATTGATTAAATAATTCTAAAATTTATTCATAAAAATAATGATCCTCGTTTCTAATTTTTATAGAATTTGATTAAATTATAAACAAGATTCACCTTTAATGAGTTAATTTTTATTTCATTTTTTTGTTAATGAAGGAAGCTATTTATAAATATTGAAAATTGTTAATTGGAAAATAATTTGAAATTTATAATATATAATAAATATACTCACTCATGTAGATTAAATCTTACTATACTTGATAACAATAAAAAAATATTATTTTTGATTTTTAAAACTTTCATTTAAAAAATTATTTAACAAGATTAAGATAGAAAGTTCTCACACACTAAATTTGATTTTAATTTTTACCCATTTTACTTGTGAAATTACTTGAATTTAAATGATAGTTGAAGTTGTGACTATTACTCATTCCCATACTATTCATATTTCCAATAAAATTTTTTGTTGAATCGTATAAAATATATTTACTTTTTCCTTTATTTGCATTAGTTATAGGAGAAATCTGATATCTTAATAAAGGCTTCTCAATAATAGGAGAATTAAATGACGGGTATTTATTGTGAGATCCAATATTATTTTTATTATTCATATCATTATACTTTTCGGTAGAATTGTGATAAATGTTTTGTTCATGATGATTATTAGAATTAATATTCGCATTTTTTAAATTTGCATTATTTTGTGTTTTCCCGAAATATACTTGATTACGATGGATTTCATTTATATTACCTTTTCTGAGATGATTAGAATTCATCAAATTTTTTTCTTTCAAATTGAAATCTTTATAGGAAGATTTGAAAGCATCAATATTCTGATTTGAATTAATGAAATTGGTATTTACATTGCTTGTCTTTGGTGATTTTGAAACATAATCTCTACTAATAATGATATTTTTACTTGTATAAATATTGGGAGTTAAAGAACTTTGACCATTTATAATTGAATGATTATTATTTAAAACATTATTTGAATTATTATTATAAATATGCGAACCTTGATTAATATTCAAATTATTATTTACTAAATTATTTAAATTTGAAAAATTTTTATTAATTGTACTAGATTTAGAATTCCCAACTAAATTAGGACTGTTTATATTATTATTGTTATAATTATTTTTATTTGAAATATTCATATTATTTTGGTTTTGATGTAACGATTTTATCATAGATGAATCTCTCTTTATGGGGAAATTTCTATTAATAGAATTTGATTCGCTTAGTTGGTCATTAATGGAATTTCTAATATTCATGCTTCTAGAAGGTGGTGAAAATTCACCTTTTAAATTACCATTTTGTAATATATTATTATTATTATTGTTATTGTTTATATTATAATTCAAAATTTGACTAAACTCGATTTGGCTCTCATTGTTAAGTGGATTTTTGAAAAAATTATTCTTTGAGGAGTTTCCATATTTTTTCACTCCACCTCTAGATACATTAGCTCTAAGAATTGTATTCGTACTAATTTTCTTATTTTTTTTGCTATCCAATATATTTATTTCTGATTTTGAAAGGTCATTGTTAGGTAAATTTAAATCTGAGTTATAATTATTATTGTTATTGTTAATGCTTGGAACTTTATTATTATAATGATCATTAAAATTGTTATTATTATTTGTATTATTATTTACATTGCCTTGATAAACAGGATTTACTAATATTGCATTTTTTGTTGTTGATTTTTTCGAATCTAAAATAGTGTTTGCGTTATTTATATTCGTTAAATTGTTAGACATTAATTTCACAGTTTTTAAATTTGGAGAATTATAAAAGTTTTGACTATTACTGTGACTCAAAAGATTGGAACTTGAAACTAAATTATTATTTTTATTAATATTATTATTTGTTGAATTTCCATGTGCAAGATTATTTGAGTTCCTTAAATTGTTAGAATTTTCATTTTGAATTAATCGAATAACTTTATTATTTGAATTATTTTCTTTATGGGCTTCTCTGTTCTTATTGTTATTATTTCCATAGTTTTCATTATGATAATTATTGGTCATATTAGAACTATAATTTGCATATTGTTGCTTTAAAGTTGTAATATTGTTATTTAAATTATTAGCATCATTCATGTTTTTTTTGATATTTTGACTCTGTTGATTTTGATTATGAATATTATTTCCTTGATTATTTTTATTTAGATTACTTGTTTTTTTTAAATTTTCTTTTTCTTTCTCTTTATCTCCTTTTGTATTATTATTGAGATTATTTAAATTCTCTCCTGTGAAATTAAAAATTAAATCAAGAGCTCTAAATAACTTTTTGCTAATATAAGTATTATATAAATTAACAGAATCTGCCCTTGCGTATTTACCATTTGACAAAACTTCAATTGAATGGGTGGAATACCCTTGCCCGATTCCAAACAAGTTTAAAAAAGGTGATTTTTTCTTATTAAGCAAATGCAATTCTTTATCTACGTCAAATTGATTATTCGAATCTAAATAAAATTCAATTTCTTTATTTTTATGTTTTGAATCGAAAAAATTCATTTTTTGAGAAGTATATCCACAAGCCCAAATTACCACGTTAGCTTTAGAAAATTGGTCTATTTGCTCATTTGAATTATTACATTTAATTAATTTCACTCTTTTTTCCTTTCCAATAATTATTTTCCTGTATAATTCTTTGGCATCGCCTCTAATACCAATAAAAGGATACACATTTCCATTTTTATTAACTGCTTTACTCTGATCAAAAACATTATATCCATCATTAAATGCTTCTCTCTCTGAATGATAATAAACTCTAATATGATCACGGTATAATATATGAATTTCTAAATTGTCCATATTAAAGTAATTCCCAGCAGCAATAGGAATGTGTGAATTAATGGATTTAGATTTATTCCAGCTTCGATCCGTTACGGATCCAAAGCAACAGTGAAAAGTTCTGCAATCAGAACAATTACGATTAATTTTGCATCTGTAAGAAGCTCCAGTTGGATTTTGAGAAATATTTTTTTCATTTAAATAATGATTATTATTATTGTTATTTGAAAAAGCGCTTGAAAGTCTTATGCTTTTATTCTGCTCTTTGAGTTTTTGGATATCTATATAACCATTCAAAAGCAGCCAAGCACATGAAAAACCAGAATGTGACCCGCCTATTATAACAACGCGTTTTTTTTCTTTGAGTTTTAAATTATTTATTAAATGATTAAATCCGTTTTCTTGTAAAACATAATCTGAATGAAAAAAATCAGATGGGCTTAATTGCTTTAGTATTTCTTGTTTTAATTTATCATCAAATTTCTGTTGAGCACCTGAAGCCATGACCACAAGTTTACTTTTTAATGTGTAATGCTTTATTATTTCATTGATTTCTCTACAATTGTTATTATTTGTATATGTATTATTTGAGTTTTGATAATTATTATTGAAATGTTTTAATCTTTTTTCTATAAATATTTCATATGGATAATCTTTTGAATTATGTAAATCTTTGATCTTCAAATTATCAGTTTCAAAACATTTATCCTGATCAACATTTATTTTTAAAACTTCACAATGATTCATTAGAATCTTCTTATGAAATTTATTGTAAATGTAATAAGTCAAAGCATTACCCACACAATCAAGAAAATTACCTATCATTGACAAAGGCGCAATTTTAGAGCCTATATTTATTAAATTCTTGGTCTCATTACTATGTAATAGTTCTTCAAAAACAGGCACTACTTTATTTTTAAATTTTTGGAATATTGTAGAATTAGTAAAATTAGTCGCTGAAGCATTGAAATTGGTTTTACTATTAGAATTAGAATTGTTGGAGTTTTCTTTATTGTTATAAAAATTATTTTTAGATGTTTCATTTACTTTTTTCTTATTAGGAGAAAGGTTTTGTTTTTCTTCTTTTCCATTTTCATCATCATTAAAGCAAATAAGTCTCACAAAACCTTCTGCCGAAGTATTTGAATTTATTCCGTATTTTCCTAAACAACCCGAGCCGAAAGTTTCTGATTTTTCAATAATTAAAACATTTAAAGTTTTGAAAAAATTTTCAAAATTTTTGTTTCTACACATGAAAGAAAAAAAAGATAATGTTGATGGTCCACCGCCGATAAATACTAAATCGTATTTGTCTCTTAATTCCTCATCTGCTAGACTCGGTAATTTTTCCATTTAAATTTTTTACTTAATTTTAAATTGAAGAATATTGAAATTCTAAATATAATTTGATTGTTATCTAAATAATATAATATTTAAATTTTTCGATGGTTAAAATTATTTTATAAATTATATTTTAATTATTATTGATCCTCTATATAAGATATATTTTTTATAAAAGTTATATAATCAATATAGAATTATTAAAAATATAGATTTAAATGAATTTATTTATCCAAAAGAATTCAGTTATTTAAATAATTTTGATTAGAATCAAAAATTTTACAAAGGAAAAAAGTCTAAAAATAAATATTAAATAAATTAGTTTAAAATTTGTTTAAATTTGGATTATTGAGTTTAATTTTATATCAAATAATGTATTTTAATTCCATTCTTCTGTACAATTTAATATTTTTTTAAATAAAATTTTATTTGAATTTAAATTTTTTTTTTATTTTATATATAAACAAATACAAACATGAATTTAGTTTCTATTTATATTTAATAAAATATTATTTTTTATTAAAATTCATTTTTAAGAAATTGAAAATAATTTTAAAAATCCTCCTATTTTAAATACTTTATTTTGATTGATTATTATAACCTTTTCTGAAAAAATTAGAATTTACATTTGAAAACCTTTATTTGTATCATACTCAATTTTGAAAATTAAGTATCATCATAATTTTTTAATCTATAAATTTTTCTGTTATTCAGCAATTTTTTTATAACACACAAAACACTATTGATTTTCCTCAAGAGATTTATTTTCAAGAATTCTTTGCTCTATAATCAAAATGAAATTATTAAAATTTATATTAAGGAATAGTCTTTTTCAAATAAAAAATGCAATTCATTAATTAAAAATTTCATAAGTAAATATTTATAAAATTTGGGAATTTAGAAATTAATATTGAATTAATTTGTCAGAATCAATTAAAAAATATTTTTAAAAAATTGTTTTTACTTAATCCCAGTTTTTTAGGAGAGAAACTTTTATTATCTTTATTTACTTCTTTCTTCGCTTTTCCATGCTCCATCGAAACTTCAATTTTAACTCCCTTTTTATCAAATCTATAACCTTTGCCATGTGGATGTCCGTCAAAGAATTCTCCTTCGTATAATATTTTATCTTTTTGTTTGATAATTCCATATCCGCATTTTTTTCCATCTTTATATTCTCCTTCATAAATATTACCGTTCTCCTTCCAAATATAAGTTCCTTTTCCATGCATTTTATTATTTGAAAAAAATCCTTCGTAAGTATTTCCATTTTCAATCCAAGTGTATTTTCCAAAATGCATTTTATTTTCAACAAAATCACCCTCAAAAATATCATTTGATTTTACAAATGAAATTTTTCCTTTACCGTGTTTTTTATTTTTATCGAAATCTCCTTCATATATTTGTTCATTGGTTTTTTCGATTCCATATCCTTGTTTTTTTGAGCCTGAAATATCACCTTCATATGAATTGCTTTCGTCTATAGCAAAAATTTTTCCTTTTCCGTTGAATTCTCCATTTTGATAAATCCCTTTTTAAAATAAATTAGTTGAATATTTATTTTTTTTTATTTTATTTATTATTTTTTTAATCATAAAGATAGACACAAAAACTTGATTAAAAAATATCTATGATTAATTATTAAAATTAAATAATTTTTTTAAGTGAAAAGAATCAAATTCAATAAAATTGCTGTCTTAGATTAATTTGATTTTAAGTAAAAATAAGTTTTACCTTCAAACACCAATCCATTTTCAAAAGGATAAATTATTCTTATCCATCCAATAAGCTCATCATTTAACCAAGTACCTTCTACTAATTTAGAACCATCAAGATAGTATAAAATTCCCTTTCCATGCTTTTGATAATATCTATTTATATCACCAACATAAACATAATCTTTAGAATCCTTTTTTTCTATATTTTTTTTATGATAATTAGAATTAGAATTTGCATTTTTATTATTTTTATCTGTATTTATCTCAATCAAATTTTTCGTTCCATGATTATTAGCATTCGAATAAATATCATTGTTGGACTTGTGTTCATTTTTAAAATTTATTTCTCTTTTTTCTTCTATAATAGCATTATTCGCTACATAGATTTTTCGAGATTTATAGGTCTTTCCAAATATATTTTCATAATTAATAATATCTTCGGGTTTATTGCTTTTAACTCCAATGTTGCTTAAATCAATTGGAAACCCATTTGGATATAAGATTTTCCAATCATCAATTTTATAGGGTTTTTTACAATTATTTGATAAGTTTTGTAATTTTTTTACATTTTCAGAACCAATCAAATTTTTGAACTTCTGCTCATTATAATCAAGAAGAGAATCTTTTAATTTTTCAACATATTTTTTTCGATAAAACCAATTAGAAATGTTTTTGATAATTATGTTAACTTTATCGATATCAATTAAATTCGAAGATTCAGGAATCTCAATAGAATCTTTATTAGCATTATTAAAAGTATTATCAGTTTTTACATGATTATTTTCATCAATTGAATTTAAAGCATTTTTATCTTTATCTGAATATTTTTTGTGAAATTCTGATTTAGCTTTGTATTTTGCTTGAATGTAATCTTCATCATGAATGTCTTCTTTGTTACTATCCTTTTTAGTTATAAACATATTTCTTTCTGCCTCCTCTATTTTTTTTTCAATATTATTTTCATCTTCGTTTGCTAAGCATGAACACTTTTGACCCATCTTGTTTAAATAATCGTTTGTATTTTAATTTTTATATTATTTTTAATAATCTGTGTTTATAATTATTATTTAATTAATAATTATTATTTTATTGATATTTGCAGAATTTAGAGAAAATTTAATTAAAGAAAATTTAAATTATTTAAATCTTAACAATTTAAAATTTATTTTAATTGTTAATTTTTTAAGAAGATTTTGAAATTCAAT
>Ga0194116_10005526_pt1 | contig 13883 bp, 10 predicted proteins | sample TA2MahsurfametaG_4_FD_148617 | JGI IMG/M metagenome (GOLD analysis project Ga0194116, IMG submission 148617) | Freshwater microbial communities from Lake Tanganyika, Tanzania - TA2015008 Mahale S9 surface | ecosystem: Environmental > Aquatic > Freshwater > Lake | place: Tanzania: Lake... | reverse complement strand
CCACGCAGCGAGTGCACGGCCTCTTCGAGCACCGGTGCGAGCGCAGCCGCACGATCGATGAGTTTGCGCTGCTGCATGTCATCGAGCGTGGCGTGGGCGGCCGCCACACCGAGTGGATGGGCCGAGTAGGTGTAGCCGTGAAAGAACTCGATCAGATGCTCGGGCCCTGTCATGAACGCATCGTAGATTGCCGCCGAGGCGATCACGCCGCCGAGCGGCACCGCTGCGTTGTTGGCTGCTTTGGCAAAGGTGATCAGGTCGGGCTCGACATCAAAGAACTTGTTCGCGAAGGGTGTACCGAGGCGGCCGAAGCCGGTGATGACCTCGTCAAAAATCAGTAGAATGCCGTGCTTGGTGCAAATCTCGCGCAGCCGCTTGAGATAGCCCTTGGGAGGCACGATGACGCCGGTCGAGCCCTGCATGGGTTCGACGATGACCGCCGCGATATTGCTGGCATCGTGTAGCGCGACGATACGCTCGAGTTCGTCCGCCAGATGCAGACCCCACTCCGGCTGACCCCGCGAATAGCCCATTTTCGCGGGCTCGAACGTGTGGGGCAGGTGATCGACGCCCGGAATCATCAATGGCGCGAACATTTTGCGATTGGCTGGAATGCCGCCCACCGAAATCCCGCCCATGCCGACGCCGTGATACCCGCGCTCGCGACCAATGATGCGAGTGCGCGAACTGTCACCACGTGCGCGATGGTAGGCGACGGCAATTTTGAGGGCGGTATCGACGGCTTCGGAGCCCGAATTGACAAAGAAAACCTTGTCGTTGGGGCGTCCGGCGAACTCGGCGATACGGCTCGCGAGCGTGAACGCTGCCGGATGACCCATCTGGAAGCTCGGGCTGAAGTCGAGCGTGGCGACCTGTTGCTGCACGGCCTCGACCACGCGATCGGGGGAGTGACCGAGTGGGCAGCACCAGAGGCCCGAGAGACCGTCGAAAACGCGGCGGCCATCCACCAGCTTATAGTACGCGCCCTTGCCCGAGGCGATGAGTCGCGGATGCGCCTTGAAATGCCGATTGTGGGTGAAGGGCATCCACCAGGCTTGCAGTGCGGTCTCGCCCGGCGCCGCGACATGATCCAGAGTTACGGCGTTCATTGTTTCATCACCTCGGCGAGGCCGGCAGCCACTCGCTCCACGTTCGCCGGACTGATACCCGCAATGTTGATGCGGCCATCGGGTGCCATGTAGACGTGGTGTGCGTCGCGCGCCAGTATGACCTGCTCGGGCGCGAGCGGCAAACGCGAGAACATGCCGCGCTGTCGCTTGATCCAGCCGAAATCGCGGCCGCTGGCTGCGCTCAGCCGATCTGCAAGTAGCGTGCGCAAAAAATTGATGCGATGTGCCATGTGCTGCAGTTCGGTCATCCAGTCCTGGCGCAAATCAGGCTGCGACAGCAAGCGATCGACGACCGCTGCGCCATGATCCGGCGGCATCGACCAGAGCGTGCGCGCGAGCCTGCCCAGCTGACCGCTGACGATCGAAGCGGGTTCGCTGCCGGCCGTGAGTACAGCGAGCAGGCCGGTACGCTCGCGATAGATGCCGAAATTCTTTGAGCAGGACACCGCGACTAAAAGTTCGGGGACGGCGCGGGCGATGATGCGGATCGAGGCGGCATCGCGATCGAGATCTTCGCCGAGCCCCTGATACGCCATGTCGAGGAACGGCAGCAGGCGACGTCGCGCGAGCACCTCGGCGACCGCGGTCCACTGGCCGACATCGAGATCCTGTCCGGTCGGGTTATGACAGCAGGCGTGCAACAATACCGGCGAGCCGGCAGGCAGCGCATCGAGTGTCGACAACATGCGCTCGAACTCGAGTGTATTGGTCGAGGCGTTGTAGTAAGGATATTTTTCGATCTGCAGTCCGGCGTTACCGAGCAGCGGAATATGGTTGGCCCAAGTGGGGTCACTCACGTGAATGGCGGCACCGGGTTTCGCCGCCACCAGCAGCGCGGCGCCGAGGCGTAGCGCACCGCTACCGCCCGGGGTCTGCGCGAGCGCGAGATCGCTCTTGCGACCCGCGAGATCACTGCCGAGGGTCAGCGCGGCGACCTGCGCATTGAAACCCGGGTTGCCGATCGGCGAGAGGTAGGTCTTGCTGCTCTGCGCCGCAAGCATTTCCTGTTCGGCGCGTTTGACGGCACGCGGCACCGGGGTCTTGCCCGCTTCGTCTTTGTAGACGCCTACGCCGAGATCGACTTTGTCGGGCGACTCGTCTTTTTGAAAAGCAGCGGAAACACCGAGGATGGGATCGGGCGGGACTCGCGTGAGGGTCTCGAGCATGGCGGGCCTGTTTGACTGCGTGACCCCGCCATTATCGCAGCCTTACTCAGCCCGCGCGACCTCCGGGCGGTGTGAAATTCGGAAAGAACAATTTGCGGAAGTTCAGACGAAAGTTGCGGCCCTGCGGATCGAGCAGATCGGGCTGGTAGTTCACCGGCGCGGAGCCGTCGGCGGCGCGAACCTTTTGCCGTTCATTGAAGAGGTTGCCGATCACGAGGCTCAGCCGCGCGCCGCGCAGGAACTCGTGATTGCGCGCCCACGGTTGCAACCCGAGATCGGCGAAAAGGCGCAGGTTTACGGTAGTGAGTGCTACGAAGTCGAGATCGCCCCGGTTGCTCGGGTTGGCGCCGCCAGCGACCGAGTTTCCTTTGATGGCGCTACCGCTGCGCCACTGCGTGATCACGCGCGCGCCGAAGCCGTTACGGTTGGCGCCGAACTGCGCTTCGAGCTCGCGTCGCGGATTACCGACGCTGTCGAACAGCGTATCGCCGTCGAGCAGATCGAGCGTCGGCAGGTTGCGTGCGATCGTGATCTCGTCGGCCAGCCGTTCGGTGTAAGTGAGCGTGAGCTGTACGCTGCCGCGCCGCGAGAAAGCGAGAAAGCGCTCGCCCATCTGCGCCATGCGTGCGCGCTGCGCAGCATCGTCTGCCGGAGCAGCGCCGGCGGGCGGCGCGTTGCCGGCTGGTGCAGTGATCACGATCGGGCCGCCCGCGTTTGGCGGGCCGCCACGGCCGGAGTTGCCGCGAGCCGGGAAGCTCGGCGCTTCGGGCTGCGGTCCCCAGGGACGCGTCAGGTTGAGGGTGAAGCGCAGCTCGTCACGATCGCGACCAAAGAAATTAACCGGACGGGCATCGATGCCTAGCAGTTTGCCGCTGGCATCGCGTTGGAAGCGATCGCGGAATGCGCGCTCGAGATCGGGCGTCGCCAGCGGCAAGCCGCTGATCACATCGCGCGAGCGAGTGCGGACGTAATCGACATTGAGATCGAGATCGATATCTTCGTAGGGACGCGACCCGATGCCGAGTTTGAGGACCTTACGACGATCGGTGGCAAGTAGCGCATTGCCACCGTCGATGCGCGTGATCTCCACCGTCTCACCGCGTACGAAGTCGAAGCTGCGCACGAACGGCGTGGTGATGATGGCACCGCCGAGTTGTTGCATCGATGGCGCGCCCTGTTCGTCGGTCATCGAGGCGATCACCCGCAGCAGGCGTCCCGTCGACCAGTTGAGACCAAACCCCGTAGTCTGCAGGCCGCCGACATCGGAGATGTCTTCGTAACTTTGGTTGAAGTTGGCGCCGAGTCGGGCCGCGCGTTCGCCGTCACCGTCGCCGAGGCCACGCCACAACGGCAGGTCGACGTTGAGTTGCAGTTCACGCTGGTCGCGTGCCAGATCGGTCACGACGCTGGAGGTAAAGCGTTGCGAGACGCTGTCGATGCTGCGGGTGCCGGCGCTGCCCTTGAGCGTGATGCCGACTGCGCCACCGGGCAGCTCGAAAGCGGAGCCATTGAGTACAAGCTCGAGGTCTGCCGAGTCGGTACGCGAGGAGGTATTGTTGGCCCCGCCCGTGAGCGAGGTCCTCGAGTCGCTGCGATCAGCATTCAAGGTGGCAGACCACCGCCAGCCGCGCCTTGCGCCTTGTACGATGCCGCCGAGGTGCGAGTCGAGCGTATTGGCGTCGCGCCGCAGCGGGGCAGGGCCGGTGGCACCCGGGCGCACACCGAGCAAGGATTCGCGGGCCGTGTCGTCGAGCGTGGCGTTCAGCGTGAAGGCGCTGCCCTCGGTGAGCGGCTTGGCGAGTACGAAGTTGGCGGTGAGCTGGTCGGCCGCGGGTGCCAAGCTGCGCAGCGCCGCATCGGCGTTCGGCGTGCCCGTGGCACCCAGGATATTGCGCTGCGATTCGAGTAGTTCTTCGTCGCGCCGCGCCTTGAGATCGACCTGCCAGCGATCATCGCGACGAATATCCAACCAACTGGCGTTGAGGTCGGCGCCCTCGCGTCCACCCTCGGTGGTGCCGCGTGCACCGAACTCGCCCGTAAACGCTTTGAAGCGCGGCCGCAACACGATGTTGACCACGCGTTGATCGGCGCGATAGCCGTATTTGAGCGCGACTTCTTCTGGAAAAATGTCGGTGCGCAGGATCGCTTCGGTCGGCAGGTCACGAATTTCACCGAAACCCGAGACGCGCACACCGTTGATCAGCACGATGGGTCGTCCGCCACCACGGCCACGACTGCTGCCGAGTTGCGGTCCCAGCGCCGTCAACAACTCGGCGACCGAACTCACGCCGAGCGCGCGGATTTCTTCGGCCGAGAGTTGCGTTTCGGGCGGGATGTCGCCGATCACCATGCCGGGCTCGCGTCTGCCGGTGACCACGACTTCCTCGAGCGCCTCTTCGATAGCGGCGTTTTGGGTGTTGCTCCGCGCTTGTTGCGCTGCGGCGGACAGGACGCTGGTCAACGAAATCCCGCTCGCCAGCAGGGCAACACCCATCGATAAACGACGGCGTTTGGGCGAGGGCGGCGAGTTCCGGCTGATCATGATGCGTCCTTGCATATTCTTTGGGTGGCGCATTCGACACGATCACCCCGGTGGAGTTCAAGTCAAGTTTTGTTGCGTCGGCGCAGTAGCATCCACAGCCCGAGCAGCACACCTACCGTCAGCACGCCGGGCCACCACAACTCGGGCAGGATGACCCTGCGCAACGCATTCATGGCGACCTGATCGCGTGGCTCGTAGCCTGCGGGCAGGGGTAGAACACCGTCGGCGCGCTCGTACTCTTTGTACGCCGCGAGCAGGCGCACATAGTCGTCGGGTTGACTCGCGCGCACATTACGGGTTTCGCCGGGGTCGCGCGCGATATCGTAGAGCTCCCAGTCACCCGTGCCGACGGGCGGCAGGTTGCGCACCAGTTTGAGATCGCCGGCAAACAGCGCGGCGTTACCGGCAAGCTCATACCCCAAGGTGTCGTTAGCGGTGCGCACGCTCGCGCTGGCGTCGCGGAGCACGCTGACCAAGCTGCGTCCGGTGAGCGGCTCAACACCCGACGTCTGGCCTGGGTGGGTAACGCCCGCGAGCTCAAGCAGGGTAGGGGTGACATCGGTAACGTGGGTGAAACCGCTGTGGATTGTGCCGCGGCCTGCGGGTCTGCGAATGATCAACGGCACGCGCAAACCGCCTTCTCCGGCGTAGAACTTGTGCGTCGCCAGCGGCGACACGGCCGCTGCAGCCCAGTTCCGACCCATGGTTGCATAGGCGCCCTGGCTGCCAAGGCGATCGGTGTCGCGGGTGTACTGCGTCGCGAGCCAGGCCTTGCCCGAGAGATAGTCGTACGGGTCTGAGGGTTCGGCGCCATTGTCCGAGAGGAACACGAAGATGGTGTTGTCGTCGGCGCCCAAATCTTTGATCGCTGTACGTACCCGACCGATCTCGCGATCCATGGTCTCTGCCATGGCGGCATACACCTCCATGCGGCGAGTCTCGTAGGCCCTGCGAGTCGAGTCCAAGGTATTCCAATCTTGCAGGCCCGGCCAGGCCGCGAGCTGCGTACTCGGTGACAGCAGTCCGAGCTCCTTGGTTCGTTGAAATCTTTGTTCGCGGATGGCTTGCCAGCCGCGGTCATAGCGACCGCGCTGTCGCGCAACCATGTCGGCAGGTGCTTGCAGCGGCGTGTGGTTGGCCTGAAAGGCGAGATAGAGAAAAAACGGCGGAGGCGAGTCGCCGCTGCTTGCGCGGCGCGTGGCCCAGTCGTTACGCAAGTAATCGATGGCGCGATCGGCGTAAAAACGCGAGGAATAATATTCCGCTGGCATCGTGGCCGGCTTGCCGTCCTCGAACCAATAAACCCGATCGGTCAGCGCCAGATAACGCTGTGTCGGCACCCAGTTGTCCGAGCCGCTGTCGCCTTGAATAAGCGAGTGATCGAAGCCGCGCGCCGGCGGCAGGTTGTAGGGTTCCTTGCCCACATGCCATTTACCCACGGCATAGGTTCGATAGCCGTTACGCTGCAGCAGGCTGCTGACCGTGAGCACATCGGGTTTGAGGACGGTGAGGTAGCCCGGCTTGCCCTCGAGTTCGCGCGGTACCGATTCATGCATCGCGCCCACGCCCGTGCGATGGCTGCGGACACCGGTCAACAGCATCGCGCGGGTCGGCGAACACTCGCCCGACACATGGAAGTTGGCAAAGCGTGTGCCTTCGGCAGCCAGCGCATCGAGATTGGGCGTACGGATTTCGCCGCCAAAGCTGCCAAGATCGCTGTATCCCAGATCGTCGGCGACGATCACCACGATGTTGGGGCGCTGTGGCGGCGCGGGTTCGTCTGCGATTACGACGGTGCCCGCAAGGACGAGTGCGACGCCGAGCAAAAAAATAGCGATATCGCGAGCGCTGACGCTCACCTTTGCGCCTTCGGCGTGTACTTGCCGAGTTCGAATTTAGCGATCGCATCGCGATGCACTTCGTCCGGGCCGTCAGCGAAGCGCAGAGTCCGTTGCCCCGCGTAGGCGTAGGCGAGCGGAAAGTCTTCGCTGACCCCGGCTGCGCCGTGGGCCTGAATCGCCCAATCGAGCACGCGCAGCGCCACGTTAGGCGCTACGACTTTGATCATCGCGATCTCGTTGCGCGCCGCCTTGTTACCAGCGACATCCATCATCCATGCGGCTTTCAGCGTCAGCAGCCGGGACTGTTCGATGAGCATACGCGATTCGGCGATACGTTCGCGCCACACGCCTTGGGTGGCGATTGGTTCGCCGAAGGCGACCCGGCTCGCAAGTCGTTTGCACATGAGTTCGAGGGCGCGCTCCGCCATGCCGATCGAGCGCATGCAGTGGTGGATGCGACCGGGGCCGAGTCGGCCTTGGGCGATCTCAAAGCCGCGGCCCTCGCCGAGCAGCATATTCTCGGCCGGCACACGCACATCGGTGAGCGTGATCTCCATGTGACCATGCGGCGCATCGTCGTAACCGAATACCGGCAGCGCGCGCAATATTTTGATCCCTGGCGTATCGGCGGGCACGACGATCATGCTCTGCTGCGCGTGCGTCGAGTTTTTCGAGTTGCTGCGACCCATGATGATGTACACCTTACACCGAGGATCGCCCGCGCCTGAGCTCCACCATTTACGACCGTTGACCACATAGTGATCGCCATCGCGCTCGATACGCGCGGCGATGTTGGTCGCATCGGAGGAGGCTACCTCCGGCTCGGTCATCAGGAATGCCGATCGGATTTCGCCGCGCAGCAGCGGCGCGAGCCAACGATCTTTGAGGGCCTCGCTCGCGTAGCGTTCGAACACCTCCATGTTGCCGGTGTCGGGCGCCGAGCAATTGAAAATCTCCGGGGCGAAGGGCACGCGACCCATGATTTCGCACAGCGGTGCGTACTCGAGATTGGACAGGCCCTCGGCAGCGCGCTCGCTGCGTGGCAGGAAGAGGTTCCAAAGACCCGCACTGCGCGCTTTGGGCTTAAGTTCTTCGATGACCTTGCTCGGTACCCAGGCGTTGCCGGCAACGCGATTGGCGGCGATTTCTTCGTGCACTCGCCGCTCGTTCGGGTAGACATATTCGTCCATGAAAGCGAGCAGACGAGTCTGCCGGGCTTTGACCGTGTCGCTGTACTGGAACTCCATGGCGAAGCCTCGAGAGTTTTGTTGTCTGGATTGTCTGTAGCTTATCGAGCAGCGGCATTCAACGATGCGACGGGCTGCCGGTCTGCAGCGATTTTCCGAAGGCCTCGATCGCTGCCTCATCGTAGCCGAGTTCCTGCAGGATCTCGGCATTGTGTTCGCCGAGCACCGGCAAGCTGATCCGCGGGCGTGCGGGCTCTCGCAGAAACTTCACCGGTGCGCCGATGTGTTCGCGCCCCTGATCGTCCACAATCCGCATTCCACGTGCCTTGACCTGCGGATCATCGAATGCCTCGCGCAGATCGTTCACCCAGGCAAAGCCGATATCTTTGCCGCGAAACCAGTCCACCCACTCGGCGCGCGTGCGAGTCGCAAACACCTCACGCAAGTAGTTGATCAGCGGCAACTGATGCGTCCCCGGACCGCGCTCGCAAAGGTCAACGAATTCGGTACGTCCGAGTTCACCGAGTAGGTTACGTACGAACTTTAGTTCTTGCGCGCCGAGCACGACGTGTCGTCCGTCCCGCGTCCGATAGATGTTGTAAAACGCGGCGCCACCGAGGCTGCGCTCCTCGCACGGTTTGGGAGGGCGCTTCAGCGCAAAGGTCGAGCCGGTGATGTTAGGCGTCCAGGCAAGTGCCGAGTCGAGCATGGCGATATCGAGATAATCGCCCTGACCGGTTTTCTCTCGGCGGTAGAGCGCCATCAACACGCCGGAGAGGGCGTGAAGCGAGGCTGTGATGTCAGCAACCGGCACATGCGGCATCACCGGCTCGCCGTCACTACCCATATTCAGACTGACGATGCCGGCCAGAGCTTCGGTGGCCAGGTCGTGTGCCGGCACATCTCGATAAGGACCATTTTGTCCGAAGGCAGAGATCGAACAATAGATGATCCGGGGATTGCGCGCGGCAACGGCGGCGTAGCCCACGCCCAGTCGATCGACTACGCCCGGTCTGAAGGCCTCGACGAAGACATCGGCGGTCTCGCAGAGGCGCAGCAAGGCATCGCGACCCGCGTCAGTTTTTAGGTTGACGCAAAAACTTTTTTTGCCGCGCTGCGTATTGCGGAAGAACACGGTATGCCCGCCTTCGGCGAGCCCGATGTGTCGCCCGGGCTCGCCTTCGCCGGGCGGCTCGATCTTGATCACCTCGGCGCCATGGTCAGCCATGATGAGCGTGAGCTGTGGCCCGGGCAGAAACTGCGAGAGATCAACGACCCGGACTCCCTCGAGCTTCAAGTGATCCCCCGCGCCCGCAACGAGTCGATTTCTTTGTCGGCATAACCGAGTTCGCGCAGCACGTCGTCGGTATCGGCGCCGAGTGCCGGCGCGGTATGTGTCGGCAGTCGCGCGCCGTCAAGCTTGATGGGATTGGCGAAGCTGCGAAAGTCGGGACGCAGCGGATGTGGTGTCGAGCGAATCATCCCGGTCGACAGCGGAAACGGATTCTGCAGCGCTTGTGCCAGATCGTTGACGGCAGCCGCGGGGACGACGCCTTGCAGCTTGGCGAGCCAGTTCGCCGTGGTGTCTTGTTCGAATACCGCATCGAGTAAAGGCGTCAACACTTCGCGGTGCTCGCGACGCAGCGGCATGCTCGCGAAGCGCGGATCCTCGGCAAGATCGGGTGCGCTGACCACCCGCATCAGCTCACACCAGAACTTCTCGGTCATGCACATCAAAAAAATCCAACCGTCAGCGGTACGGAAGAGTTGTACCGGCGTTGCGGTCGGATGGGCGCTGCGTGGCATTCGTCCGGTGACGAGCCCGTCGTTGAGATACCAGGTGCCGGGATACGAGAGTTGATGTAGTGCAACATCAAAGAGACTGACATCGATGTCAAGACCCTGGCCGCTGCGCGCCGTGCCGAACAACGCTGCGAGCAGCGCGAGCGCGGTGGTGATTCCGGTCATGAAATCAACGATCGAGAGCCCCATACGCGAGGGCGGCGATCCGGGCTCGCCCGTGACATGCAAATAGCCGGCTTCCGCTTGCATGAGGTAGTCGTAGCCCGGCCAGGCCCGACGCTCATTGTCGCGTCCATAGGCCGAGAGGTGCGCGCAGACGATGCGCGGATTGATCTCGCGCAGCACGGCGTAGGTGAGCCCGAGTTTGTCGGGCTGATCGCCACGCAAGTTGTTGAGTACGGCATCGGATTTGAAAACCAGTCGGCGAAAAGCTTGCTGACCCTCGCTGGTTTTCAGATCGAGGCAGACGCTGCGCTTGTTGAAGTTGAAGGTCTGGAAGAAGTGCGAGTCATGTTCGCCGAGAAAATAGGGGCCCATGCCGCGGGTGGCATCGCCACCCTGCGCGCGGTTTTCGATCTTGATGACCTCGGCGCCGAGATCGGCGAGATACATCGAGCCGAAGGGGCCAGCGCCAAAGGCTTCGAAGGTCAGCACCCGAACCCCGGCGAGCGGCAGTGCAGACGCAGCGGGCGTGCTCACACCGGGTTCCTCTCGAGCAGCTGCCGCGCAATGATGATGCGCTGCATTTCATTGGTGCCTTCACCGATACACATGAGCGGTGCGTCGCGGTAATAGCGCTCGACGTCGAAGTCCGTGGAATAGCTGTAGCCGCCGAAAATACGCATGGCTTCGAGGCTGTTCTCGACGCCGGCCTCGGACGCGAACAGTTTCGCCATGCTCGATTCTAGATCGCAGCGCACACCGGTGTCGTACTTGCGCGCCGCTTGTTCGATCAGTAGCCGCGCGGCTTCGACGCGGGTCGCCATGTCGGCGAGCTTGAGCTGAATCGCCTGGTGCTGTGCGATCGGTTTGCCGAAGGTTTGGCGTTCCTGCGCGTAGCGCAGGGCATCGCGCAGGGCGCCGGCAGCGATCCCAGCGCCGCGGGCTGCCACATTGATGCGCCCCAGCTCGAGTCCGCCTACGGCATGCTGAAAACCCTTGCCCTCGATGCCGCCGATCAGCTGCTCAGCGGGTACGCGGAAGTCAGTGAAGACGAGCTCTGCGCTGTCGATCGACTTATAGCCAAGCTTGCGGATTTTTTTCGCTGCGATGAAGCCTTCGCCTTTTTCGCACAAGAACATCGCCATGCCCTTGTGACGCGGCTCGGCTTCGGGATTAGTCTTGACGAGTACACCGAAGCAGCTGCCGTAGACGCCATTGGTGATCCAGGTTTTGGTGCCATTGATGATGTAGTGATCGCCTTCGCGTCGGGCGACGGCACGAATGGCTTGCAGGTCGGTACCCGCGTTCGGCTCGGTAAGACCAATGCCGCCGCGCAGCTCGCCACTCGCGAAGCGGGGCAACCATTTTTTCTTTTGCGCCTCGGTACCGTGACGCTGCACGCAGGCGGCCATAATAAGATGCGAATTAAAAATACCGACTGGCGCCATCCACACCGAGGCGATACTCATTACGATACGGGCGTAGGTCGTGGCCGAAAGTCCGAGGCCGCCGTATTCCGGTGAGATCGTCGCGCCGAAGAGCCCAAGTTCTTTCATCTGTTCGACGATATCTTCGGGATACTCGTCGGCATGGTCGAATTTCTTTGCTATCGGCTTGAGCTCACGCTCGGCCCAGCGTTCGATGCTGTCGAGAATCTGTTGATCGACGGTCGCGGAAGTTGTGTGATCGATCATGACGTTTGCTCTGTGCGCCGCGTCAGTAGCCGACGCGATCTTCGATCGAGTGTCCGCGCTTAGCCACGAGGATGGTGCGTTCGAAGTCGCACACGACAGTACCGTGTTGATTTTTGCCCGTGGTGCGCACCGTGACGAGTCCGGCCATCGGTCGTGATTTCGATTCGCGTTTCTCGAGGACCGACGACTCTGCGTAGAGCGTGTCACCGGCGAACACGGGCGCTGTCATGCGGATATCGCGCCAACCGAGGTTGGCGATCGCCTTTTGGCTGACGTCGGTAACGCTCATGCCGACGAGGATCGCGAGGGTTAGCGGCGAGGCCACGATGCAGCGACCGAACTCCGACGCCTTGCCGTACTCGGCATCAAAGTGCAGCGGGTGAGTGTTCATAGTTAGCAGCGTGAACCAGGTGTTGTCGGTTTCGCTGACGGTACGGCCCGGTCGGTGTTCATAGGTGTCGCCGACCACGAAATCCTCATAGTACCGACCAAAAGATTCACGGTAGCGTTGCGGCCCGATTTCGACGGGGTTGTGGCTCACGGCTGCGCTCCTTTTCAGGCCATGACTCAGGGCGTGAATTATGCCATCGCGAGATCAGCGATTTCGGGTTTGCGCGAGATCGAGCACCAGAATACCAAGCATGATCAGCGCCATGCCCGGCCATTGCCAGGCCGACAGTCGCTCACCTAGCAAGAAAAAGGCGAGTAACACCGTGGTCGGTGGCCCCACGGTTGATAACACCGAGCCGCGCTCAGCACCGATGCGGCGCACCCCTTCGGCCTGCAACGAGGCGGGCAGAAACATGCAGAACACGGCAACGCCGACGAGCAGCAACCAACCGAGCGGGTCGATCGTACTGATCTCGGTGGTGCCGTGACGTGAGAAGTAATGCGGCACGAGACAAACCGTGGCCGCGGTCATGGCGATCAGCGTGAAGCGGGCGCTGCCGATGCTTCGGGTGTACTTCTCGCTGACCAAAAAATAAATTGCGTAGCTGAGTGCCGATCCGATCACCAGCAGGGCGCCGAATACATTGGCGCGCAATTCGACGAGATCGAATCCGCCCATAGTGAGGAAGATACCGAGGTAGGCGAGTGCGGTAGCCACCTGGATGCTGGCGGGCGGCCACCGTCGATCACGTACCGAGGTGAAGATGACGACCATTGCCGGGTAGCTAAAGATCAGCACGCGCTCGACACTGGCGTCGATCATGGTGAGCGCCAGAAAGTCGAGCAGCGCGCCAATGTAATAACAAAGCGCGCCGGCCATCGCCGCCATGAAGACCGCCGAGTGCGGGGTTTGTTTAATTTCTTGCCAACGCTCGCGGCGCAGCGCGAACCACCAAAAGAGTGGAAGCGCGATGATCGCGCGAATTGCCACCACGCCCTCCGAGCTCAGCCCAAGTGCATAGAGCTGTTTCGCAAAAATTCCCTTGGCGGCAAACAACATTGCGGCGGCCGCGCAGGCGACGGCACCCCACGGGTCGATGAGACCCGATCGCTCGTTGTTCGTCGTATTCACGGTGCTGGCTTGCTGCGCACGTAACGGGCGTCGACGCGATCGTAAGCAAAATGCGCGATCGCCCAGATGCAACCGCCCGCGATGAGGATCCCGCCGAAGTTATCGAGTTTGAAGTCCCGCAGCGGCGGCATCGCGGAAGCGAGCATGATCACGCCGCCCGCGAACATCCACGGGAAACGACGGCGGAGTATTAGAATCGCCCCGCTGATAATCACCACGGAACAAGTGATGATTGAAGCCAGCGGCGGTGCGGCACGTACGACCTGTTGCTCGGGATAACAAAGATTATCCGCCGACACTGCAGTCGAATAGTGAACGAGATCGAGCTCGCATACGGGGTGCAGGCTGTCACGCCAAAAGTGCGGCAGGTCGAACATCATGAGTGCGAGGGTGCGCGAGCAGAACAGCAGCATCGGGCGGGTGCCGAGCATAAACTCGACGTTGGCGAGTCGCAGAGCGACCCCGGCGCCGACGATCAACAAAGTGCCGAACAGCCAGTGCAGCCAGAATCGAGGCCACGAGACGGCCTCGAGCAGCGGCGAAAAACCGATGAATCGACCGACGCCGACGATGAGGTTGTTCCAAACCAGACCGAACTGCGGCACCAGCAGCAGCGCCGCGATCAGCAAGCCGGTCGATCTCCAGATCCGCCACAGCCAGACGAGTAAGATAGCCTGCAGGACGGTTTGCACGAGAAAAAGTTCGGAATACATCAGCTGAGCGTATCATCGAAATTCAGTGGAATAGGGTGGGAGCTGACGGATGAGCGGACCGTTGCATGGGATCAAGGTCGTCGAGATGACGAGCGTGGTGCTCGTGCCTTGGGCGTGCCAGAT
>Ga0194116_10005525_pt1 | contig 13890 bp, 5 predicted proteins | sample TA2MahsurfametaG_4_FD_148617 | JGI IMG/M metagenome (GOLD analysis project Ga0194116, IMG submission 148617) | Freshwater microbial communities from Lake Tanganyika, Tanzania - TA2015008 Mahale S9 surface | ecosystem: Environmental > Aquatic > Freshwater > Lake | place: Tanzania: Lake Tanganyika... | reverse complement strand
CTGGTTCGGCGCGCGACGGACCTCCGGCGCCCGACCTGTACGAGGGGTGTCGGGCTTGGCCCTGAGTTGTCTGCGCGACCTGCGGGTCCGGGTGGCTGGGTGAACTGAACTTGGCCAGGGACTGGCCGTTCCTGAATCAGGAAACCGCGCCTGCGATTGCCCCACCACGGGCGATCTGGGTGGGCTTGTGTCGTTTCATGATGCTCGGGCCTCAAAAGAATTCTGAAGTCGATCGGGTGTCCCCGGTTACGACTGCGGATATGACGCCTCTGAGAGAGCTCCAAGCTGTGTACCGAGACTAAGGAGCTGACTCCAAGGCTCGCAAACGACTGAAGACCGACAAATGACCTGACCCCATTGGTCGGTGATAAATGACCTGACCCCGCGCGGTATCTGACCCCGCGCGATATCCACGACCCCTCGCAGGGACCATCCGAGGCGTATTGGAATCGGCGCTGGGCTGCCGGACGTTCAAGTCCGGGTATCCGATTGAGCGGAGATGAAACAGGGTTGGGTCATTCCCAAGGCACAAAACCACAACTGGCATCGCCTTGATCGGTGCACGGACACACGGCTGAGCGAGATCCGAATGAGCGGGGCCTCGTCCCTGGCCTCGGAAAGACTCAGAACCCCGCAGTCAGATCTTCTGGAATCATCCTCTCACGCCATAGCCTGAAATAACGCGGAATAGCTGTGCCTCTGGTCAGATCCCAGACCGAAGTCTGCATCTGCCGCAGGGCCAGCACCGACAGGATTTCCCCCGAGATCCAACCCGTCTCCATCGAGTACAGGCTCCACCCCACATCGGCGTCGCTGCCCCAGTGCTCCCAGCGTCGGTAGTCAAATCCCCGGAACCATCCGCCATCAAGCTGCGGCTGGGCGTCGCTCCGGATCTGGATCCGGCAGAGAAACCGCGCGAGACGATCCTCCGCGTCGCAATACAGCCCTTCCCCAGTCGCCGCCGCGGCCTCATGCAATCCCACCAGCGCGAAATTCGCCGTGTAGAGAAGGTCGGTGTTCGGATCGCCATTCTCCTGGATGAGTGTCGTCTCCGCCGTGCCATAGGCCCCATTGCTCGTCGGGCCCTGGCGGATCTTCGTGAGGATCGCGCCACACGGATCCATGTCGCTGGTCAGATCCACCGCGACGCGTCGCAACCACTCCCGGTGCTCCGGGGTGTCCTCCTCGCGAACGAGCCAGGCCAGGGGCAACAGCATCCGGGCCCGTTCCTGGTTGAACTGGTCATTCGTCGCCGACCAGCCCTGCGGATAGACCTCCATCAGTCTCCGAATGCCCCGGGTTGCACGGTCTCGCAGCACTGGGGATCCCGTCGCATTGGCCCCCCAGAGGAGACAGGCCTGAACGTAGGCCTGGAAGTGCGGTGAAAGATCCTCGTGTGAGCCATTGAAGTGGCCCTCCCATCCGCCGCTGACCAACGACGGCAGCTGGATCGAGGGGGCTATAAAACCCTTGCGGCTCGTCAATCGGGCCAGTGCCAGGAGCTGCTGGGCCAACCGTTCATCGAACCGCTCCGTCCCAAGCGCCGCTGCAGTCCTCAACAGTCCCAGCCACGCCCGCGCGTTGTCGTCACCCCACAGCTGATGATACCCATGAGACTCCCCGTAGTAGCGCGGCACGTCATTCCAACCGGCCAATCCGAACGCCGGATGCCTGGGGTCTGCGAAGTCTCCACCATAGAGATGCCCACTCCCGACCAGCCAATCGCCCAGGTTTGATCCGATCCGGGTGAGATCACGACGTCCCAACACCCTTCCTGCGAGGGCCAGCGCTCCCGCCGATTCCCCCGCGTTGTCGGCCCGACGCCACCAGAGCACAGACTGGGATCCATCAGAGTAGATCTTCGAACGGAACCCTTCCAGCAACCCAAGGCTGCCATCGCCCACCTTGGAACCCTTCGGCATCCCAGGACCCGCCCGATGACCATCCGGCCAATCGGGAGTCGCAGGACCTTGATTCGACTCCCGGTCATAACGGGACTGCCATTCCGGGTGAACCAAAAGCCCCGATCGACGATACCACTCCGCACCCCGACGCAATGCCTCCCGTTCGACATTCCTCGGCAGCGTGGCCTCGCGAGAAAACGACGGGCGGACCCTCGGTGTCCATCGCAGCGGTGGAATGTCGGCATCCGGATCCACCCACCCCAGAATCATTCGCCACACAGGATCCCAGGCGTCCAACGGCGCATACCGGGCGGTGACGAACTGGCTGAGCTTGGTGGTCGCCACAAGGATTCCTCCGCCCGGTGCGTCGAACAGAACCGGATGCACCCCTGTCGCCGGCAGTCCATAGACTGCGGTGTCGTAACCCGCCACCTGAGCCAGAGCGAGATGCGGATGCTCGACAGCGACCGGAAGATGGTGGCAGTCATGGATCATGAGGATCCGTCCCTTGCGCAGGGACTCCCCGAACGCATCGCTGGCAACAACGGTCCGCTCCAGGATGTTGCCCCAATATCCCGTCGCCAGTGTCCTCGGACTTCCGAGTGTCAGCTCCGGCACCATCGACGGATACTCCACGTAGAGCCGCACCTTCCTCGACCGAGCCCTTTCGAACACGTCCGGGTCCACACGCGTGGTCTCGTGCGGATACCCGTCCGCTAGGATCAGAACACCTGAACCCTCAGGGGCGGTCTCGACGGCCGACCTCGCCTCGGTGAAGCGTCGAACCTTCGCGCCGCTCTCCCGAAGAACACGAACCAGGTCGTTGTCCGACCGGGCCACGATGCGCCATGGGGTTGAAGCCACCGCAGCCAAAGATCCGCCGAGGAGGGTCCATGCCAGGATCAACCCGGAGGTCAGCGAGCGGATCCATAAGCTGGGGCGTCGTCTGTGATTCATGGACAGAGTGTTCGAGACGCGGCAACGCCCCAGAGGTTCAGAGGTCCTGAAAGCGTGTCGGCTTGGGAACACTCCCGGAAACCTTTCCATGTGTCAGGATGACGCTTCGGTTTGGAAACCGCACCTCATGGCCTCGCCCCAGGGACTCAGCCAAGGATCCCATGGATGGGTTCGCCGTAGTCGATCTCCAGTCGGGTCCGTCCCGGAATCGTCAGACGCCTTGGATCGAGACCGAGCTGATGGAGGACCGTGGCGTGGAGGTCGGTGACGTAGTGCCGGTCCTCCACCGCATGGAACCCCAGTTCATCCGTGGCGCCGTGGACGACGCCCCCTCGGACGCCGCCACCCGCCAACCAGACCGAGAATCCGTACGGATGATGATCCCGACCGTCACTGCCCTGCGCTCCGGGTGTGCGTCCGAACTCGGTGCCCCACACCACGAGGGTCTCCTCGAGCAGTCCTCGTTGCTTCAGATCCTTCAGCAGTCCCGCAATCGGCTGGTCCACCTGGGCGCAGAGCCGGCTGTGCCCCGCACGCAGTCCCCCGTGGGCATCCCACTCCCCGGCACCGCCATCGCCACCGTGGAAGATCTGGACGAAGCGCACACCCCGCTCGACCAGCCGTCGCGCCGCCAGACACTGCTGGCCAAACGTCTTCGTCACGTCGTGATCCAGTCCGTAGAGCCGACGGGTGTGTTCCGATTCCGCATGGAACGCCACAACCTCCGGCACCGCCATCTGCATCCGGAACGCCAGCTCGTAGGATTTGATCCGGGCGGCCAAGGCTGCGTCCTCCGGGTACTCCAATGCCGCAATGCGGTTCAGCCGATCCATCAGCCCAAATTCAGCTCGCTGCTCCTCGTTGAAGACATCGGGGCCCGGCCCGGCATATGGCAGCGGCCGCTTGGGATCGATCGCGAGCTGCACGCCCTGATGTTCGGGACCGAGGTAGTTCGATCCGTGGGCTCCAGTACCACCGCAACAGTCGGCGATCGGACGGCCCATGACCACGAACTGAGGGAGGTTCTCGTTCAACGAGCCGAGTCCGTAGTGGACCCACGACCCGATCGTCGGAAATTGACCCTCGAGCACGTGTCGACCCGTGTGGAACTGCAGCTGCGCCCCGTGATTGTTGTCGGTCGTCCACATCGAACGCACCACCGCGATGTCATCGATGCAGTCGCCCACATGCGGCCACCAGTCGCTGACCTCGATGCCGCTCTGTCCACGGGGTCGGTGCCCCACCTGCATCGGGAGGATCTTCGGGTGGACCTTGTGCAGTCCGGCGACCAGCTCCCGGAGGTTCTTCTTCAGATACGGCGAGTCCAGGCTGCCCTTGTAGGGCGTCTCCGCGATGGTCTTTCCCTCGTAGCGGTTGAGTTCGGGCTTCGGATCGAAGCTCTCCATCTGGCTGGTGCCACCCTGCATGAACAGCCAGATCACACTGCGGGCACGTGGCGCGAACTGCGGGAGTCGATCCAGAATCCCGGCAGGTCCCGTCACCGCGGCCTGGAGACGACATTCCCGGGCGAGCATCGACCCAAGCACCATGCCGCTCATGCCCATGCCCCAATCGGTGAGGAACGACCGTCGGGTCCTGATGCCGGTCCGTCGCTCCGGATTCGTATGGAAGGGGTTCATCGGATGCTCACGAAGTCGTTGTGATTGAGGAGGACGACAATCAGGTCTTCCTTCGCTCGGCGTATTGGATCCTTTGAGGGAGGCACCTGGGAGGCGTCGCCCACCGAGGCGGGTGTGAGACCGGAAGGGTCCGACAGCAGGGCTGCCTGTCGCCCGAGGAATTCCTGGCAGGCTGCCATCTCCTCCGGTGTGGGCGGCCGACCGAGGATCCTTGTGAAGGCGGCCCGGATGAAGGGCTCGTCCGAGGCCGGCTCGCCAAGCGAGTCGCTGAGGGTCTGCGCCAGCCGACGGGACTGGGACTTCACGAGCACACTGTTGGCCAGCGCGAGCGCCTGCTGCGGGACGATGCTCTCGTCGCGCCGATAGCACTCGGCCACGCCGGGACCGTCGAAGGTCTGTGTGAACTCCATCACCTTCTCCTTGGCGTGCCGGAAGTAGAGGCTGCGACGGGTCGAGGATTCGCCCGCGCCCTGATCCAATTCCGGGCCACCCATGGTCGAGTCCAGACCCCCACTGACCTGAAGCAGACTGTCCCGAACCACCTCGGCCTCGACCCTCCGAACGTTCATCCGCCAAAGGTATCGGTTGTCGGGATCCTTGGCGTGGTTGTGTTCCGCAACGGTCCCACCGGACGTCTTCATCCGATAGGCCGAGGACGTCACGATGAGGCGGTGCATCGCCTTCAGACTCCAGTTCTGCTGCAGGAACTCGGCAGCGAGCCAGTCGAGCAACTCAGGATGGGTCGGCGGCTGTCCGGCACGGCCGAAATCAAACACGGTCGGAACCAGCGGGCTGCCCATGTGCCGCATCCAGAGCTGATTCATGGCCACCCGCGCGGTCAGCGGGTTGTCCCGGTGGGCGATCCAACGCGCGAGGCCGAGGCGCCGTCCGGTGGAGGTCTTCGGGTAGACGGGGCCGAGGGCGGTGTAGTTCGTCGACGGTTCCAGCGCCGCCTTGCGGGCGGCTCCCAGCGCATCCCGCGATTCGGCCAACTTCTTCTCCGCGGCGGCGAGGGCCTCCTGGAGCTTGGGGTCGGGTTTTGACTCGGGCGCACCAGTCGCGGCAGGGTCGTTCGGCTTCGGTGCGCGGGGCACCTTTTGGAGTGCGGCGACGGCCTCAGCCACGGCCACCTCGGCTGCGGCAACCTTGACCTGATGTTCTGCGGCTCCTGCCGCTCGGGCTGCGGAGTCCAGATCGCCGGGGACGAGCCCCTGTTTCAGCCGCTCGGCGACAATCCGGCTTCGGAGAGCCACGCCTTCGGCCCGGGCGAATGCGGCCTGGTGGCTGGCCAGATCCGCCGACAACCGTGAGGCCTCGATATCCTTTTCGGCCGCCAGCGCGGTGGCCCATGCCGCCTCGGCCTTCTTCTCGGCAGTCGACACGGCCGCATCGCTGAGGGCCAACGCCGATTTCAGGGCTTTCTCGGTCAACGCCGGGTAGAAGCTCTCCAACGGCATCGTCACCTCTCGGATCTCCGCAGGCCTTGCCATCAGGAACTCCAGGATCTGCGGATTCACCGGTTGATTCGTCTCCGGCCGGGCCTCGTCACCGCGGGTGAAGACAAACGTCGGATCCGCCAGGCGACCGTCGAAGGCCTGGACCAGGCTGTTGGCGTTGGGATCGCCCCCCTCCGTCATGGAGACGGTCCGGATGTCATACGGTTCGAAGAACGCGCGCATCCGGTAGAAGTCCATCTGGGAGATCGGATCCGATTTGTGCTCGTGGCAGCGGGCACAGTTCACCGTGAGGCCGAGGAACGCCTTGGCGGTATGTTCCACCGTGGCCTCGATCCAGACGTTGCGGTTGTACCGGAACCAATTGCGGACCAGGAACCCTGTCGCCCGGAGCGACCCGGAATCGAGGGGTGCCAGTTCATCGGCCGCCAACATCTCGACGATCATCTGGTCGTAGGGCTTGTCCGTGTTCACGGACTCGACGATCCAGTCCCGCCACCGCCAGATGTGAGGCTGGCTCTCGCGGACCTCGGCCCCATGGCCAGCCCAGTCGCTGTAGCGCCAGACATCCATCCAATGCCGACCCCATCGCTCGCCGTGTCGGGGACTGGCCAACAGGCGTTCGACCACCTCCACATACCGCTCCTCGGAAGGATCCGAAACGAAGTCCTGAAGCTCCGCCGTGGTGGGCGGTACGCCGACCAGATCGATGTACAGGCGACGGAGCAGGACGTTGGGCGATGCCGGCTCGACTGGGCGTAATCCCAGGTTCCGATGGCGGTCTGACAGGAACGCGTCCACAGGGTTGCGGCCCCAGGAGGAGGTTGCTGAGGGCACCGCGGGTGGGTGCACCGGGCGAAACGACCAGTGAGACCCAGGGTCTGGCCGGTTGGCAGGATTGGGTTCGGCCGCGGTAGCCACCGACATCATCCCCTGCATCAGGGCAGCGACGAAGAGACCCAGCCTGATCCTCAGGATCGCCTTCCAGCCTTGGTCAGTGCGTCGTCGGATCTGATGTCCCTCGGAGAAGTGCATGCCAATTCGCGTTCCGAGCAGTTCGCCGGATCGCAGGGAGATTTCCTGACCGTATCCACCGTCCACCGAATCTCCAATTCCTGAGTTGGCGATCGACCTCACCGGTCGAGGTGGCGGTGAAGGAACCGAAGTGTCTGATCCAGATGAATCTCGTGGCCGCCTACAAACCACTCAATGTCGCAGTTCTCTGGTACCCTCAACTGGGCCTCGTAGAGGCGTCGGACCTTGGCAAACTCAAGGCCCACCTGCTCATCGGCGCCCACCGGATCGGCATGGCCTCGTTCCACCATAAAGGGACGGGGTGCAATCAGGGCCGCCATCTCGGCGTACCCGTATGTGCTCCCGAGGTTGAACTCGAAGATGTAGGGCTCGGGCTGGAACACGTAGCTGTAGTCGCTGTCCGTGGTCGTCGTCTTCCAGGTCCACTCGTTGAAGTCACCCGACACCACCGTCATCGCATAGCCATCCACGAGCAGCGGCATCCGCATCGCGGTCTTGCCGCCCCAGGAGAGTCCATAGAGACCGATCCGGTCGGGTGCAACAAACGGCTGGGTACGGAGCCAATCGACGATCTGCTGGTGCATCGCTGCGATGTAGGCGTATTGGGTCAGCCCGACGCTGTTGCACTTGCGAACGAGGCTGTCCGGGGGTGGGAACATGACCAAAGGGGAGAACGTGACGAACCCCTCCTCGGCCAGATGGGCGGCAAACGCGTGGTAGGCTCCGGCCTCATCCTTCACGAGTTGGTCGGGATCGCCTCCACCACCGTGCTGACACACCACCACGGGTCGTCGCTCACCCGGACGCAGGAGCTTGGGGATTACCAGAAGGCCGAATGCATTGGCGCCAGTAAGGACATCCAGCTGGACCTCGTAGCAGCGCCATTTGGGCTCGTCATACCGCAGTCGTGACCTGGCCCCATACGGCAAGAGCGGGGTCTCAATGCGGCCAAGGATCTCCCGCCGGAGGTGTTCGATGTAGGGACCCTTGGTGGCCAGGTGGCTTTCGAGCGAGGAGGAGTCGAGCCGCGACAGGAACCGGGCGCGTTCCTGTCCACTGCGGGCCAACAGCGCCTGGTTGTGACGATCCAGTTCCTGCATCTGCCGGACCTGGCGGGCCTTGGGATCAAACCCTCGGCCGCGCGCCATCAGATCCTCTGAGACAGCCGCGAGTTTTGCTTCGGGATCCAAGGCGCCCAGAAAGGCACGCAACAGCTCCGGAGTTCCGAAACGCCCCTGTCCTTCGGCACTCGGGATCAGATCGATTCGAACCGGCGGCTGGAGTCCCTCCACCAGCTCGTCCGCCCGTCTAACCTCGGAGCGGACCGTCTGGAGATCCGGCGATCGAACCCCACCCCGACTTCCCCCGGGCGCCACCACCGACACGCTCGGAGTGCGGCAGGCTTCGATAAGCAACCGACGGGGCAGGATCAGGGTGGCGATCTCGGCATCCCCGAACTCCGTCAGCAGCGAGAACACGCTCCGGTCGAAAGGTTCGCTCCAGTGATGCTCGCGGGAATCGAAATAGCCCGAGACCCCGGACGCCTGGATCCGGGTATCGATCGCCGCAGCATAGAAGGCCAGGAGACCTCCTTCTCCATAGCCGATCACGCCGACCGGGGTGTGGTCCAGGGTCAGCCAATCGACAGCAGCGAGGACTTTCTGCACCTCATATCCGATGAGGTGTCGACCGAGTTGGTAGGCGGGTCTGAAGAGGAACTCCCGACTGGTCATGGGCTGTCTGGAATAGGCCCGGAATCCATCACGTCCGCGCACCTCCACAGCGCGGTCGATCAGCACCGGGACAATCACCCGACACCCGCTCTCGGCCAGGTGCCTGGCGAACTGGGACTCCAGGTCGACGCCGGGCTGGAGCCCGACGAGCTGCTCCGGGGTCTGCTCGCAGTCAGGGATGGCAACAACAGAAGCCTTCGCTCGGTGACTGCGGGGCTCGAGGAGCAATCCCTCGCCGTGCACCTCGCCAAATGCCGGCCAGCGGACCCGCAAGATGTCATAGGCCCCACTCCTCGCCACGAGGGCCGGTTCCTCAAGAGTGGCAACCAACATCGGTGAGTCGAAGGCCACCCGTGGATCACGGACCCCTAGAATCTGTGCGAGCCGGGCTCGGTTCGTGGCGATGGACCGGGTGTAGTTTTCCGCCGAGGACAAATCCCGATGCCACCTTTGGGGTCTGGCCGCCTTCGCCCTCCGGATGGCGGCGTCGAGGACACCATCCCAATTCCCTACGCCTCCCCTGCCGGCCTCAAGCGGTTCGGTACCGGGCAGAACAGCGGATGCCGGCTCCGCTGCCGTGGTAGCACCTAGGGTGACGATCATCCACAGAAGGGCACTCCTAGCCGTGGATAGACTCCGACGTCGACCCCGTGGGTACCGAACCCACGTGACGGTCACGGATGGCAACAGAGGTCCGGCGGGCTTCATAAGGACTCCAGGTGAAGAGGGCGCATCAGGATGGATCGTAACAGGCGAAAAAGTCGACGAACGAAGCCAATCGATGGGGCAGTGCTCGATCGAAAACGAGCTCGGGTCTGGTGTCCGCGCTAAAAAGAGTCGCAGGACCCAGGTTCCAATTGCAGCCCATCGATCGAAGGTGGGCTTCTCCAAAACCAGTAGGATCAGGTTGCATTCGAATGGCCTCAACACCACATGGGCCTTTCCTGCACCCCGTGAATTTTACCTCGGTCCACCCGCATCGTCTGTTGGCCGCCACAATCGGGGTCATCGTCCTCGCAGGATGTGACAGGCGTTTGGAAACAGCTCCCAGGTCGAACAGCACGAATGCCATTGATCCCCTGTAAAGAAGAGGCGTTGCAGACAGACCTACCTCTATCGCATCGGAGGAATCACCCGCCCGGGTGGAGGTTCAGTTGCCAGCCGACCGGATCGTTCAGATCGCCAGGGAACAGGCGTTGCTCAAGGGATTGACCGGAGGGGAGATCGAGTTCCAAGCCCATGAGACGGGTTCGGGACGGTGGTGGATTGGCATTCGAACCAAGGATGAAGACCCATCCACTGTTGCAACCGTTCGGATCTCCGAGGATGGAGAGGCAATGGAGTACCTTTCCCCGGGGCACACGATTTCGTAGGTCGATGCGATCGAACTGGCAAAAGGGCGGATGAGGCTCGGAGCGGAACGAAGGAATTGAAGGTTCTGTATGCCAGAAAGGTAGGCGACATCTTGCGTCTTGGCATCACATGCTACCCCGGGGTTTATGGCGGTGGATCCGATTGCGAGGTGTCTCTCGGACCCACTGGTCGTCTGATTTGGGTGAAGGAGATGTCCAAGGGCGCGATGATGTCAGGGAGGTAAGAGCTTCCGCCCTACCCTTCTCCGGTGGGGCGGGGACGATGTCCGGAAACCGGCCCCGATCGGGCTCGATCAACCCGATCCCGGTCCGCCAAGAAGTCGGCAGGGGGTTCGGCTCAATCCCTGACCCACGGCGCGACCGGGCGCACCAGGCCACCGCCGTCGTCATTCAGTTCGCGGATGGACAGCGAGACTTCAGGCAGTTGGTCGCGGGTCCGCGCCACCACGAGAATCATATGCCGGCCCCGATTCAGGAACATGGGCAGGCGCTTGGGGGACCACGTCTCGCGCCCCAGCCTCAGGTCGAACAGCTCCCTTCCGTCGAGGTAGAACTGCAACTCCCGACGGGAACCCGGACCACCCAGGCCCGCCGTCCATTCGACCCACACCCCTCTGTCAGCCTGGATCCCAGCTACAGCAAATGCTCCCGTCGTACCGGCTGACGGTTGGGTCGGAGCTGGGCACCATTTTCCGAACGCGAGCATCGAGACTCCCTCCACGCGCTGCCACGGTTTCTCGTTCGCACCGAAACGCACGGGCTGATCCCACCGCCACTGATCGACACGATTCGTGATGAAAGACGCTTCCGCCGTGGATCCGGGGAGTTCCGGGCCAATCACCAACCAGTCGCGGATCTCTCCAAGTCCTGCGTGGAGCCTCTCCTGCCACGCCACCGTTGCATTGCCCACGGTGACCTCGACGGTGGCGGGAAACCCAAACGTCCCCCGTGCGCCAACAGGAACGCGGACCGGCATTCGGAACGTGGCGTTGGATTGAGGGTTCGCAGAGGCGGCAACCTGTTCACTCTGCCAGCCTTGCGACCACTGGGGTCGCACCTGGATCATCGCAGTCCCGCCTCCCCGATTTTCGACATTCACATCCCAGTCGGCGTCGCCGCCTGTGCCCTGCTGCACCGTGTTGTTCAATCCAGCAGATGCAGAGGCGTGGAGGCGGATTCCAAAAAGCACTTCGGCCAGGTCGGGGTTGTGCGGCGGCGGCACCGACTGGGTGACTGCCTGCGCGACCACTCGCTTCAGTTCCATCCAACGCGGATCCGATTCCGCCACGGCACCGAGTTGAGACGCCTGGTCGCGGAACCGGCGGAGATCGAGGACCGGGCGCTTGGAGAGTCGGCCGATCACGCCTTCCAATGCCTCGAACCAGTATCCGATCCGGCGACCCGGCTCAATCCAGGCCGCGTCGATCCCTGCACCCACGAGCGGACGCCGTACGCCCTCGAGCTGGTTGCGACGCAGCATGACCCCTGCGGTGCGCCCCCCGATGTCCAGTCCCTCAGGCGCGTCGGTGATACGATTGTCCTCGATGAGGATGTCCTCGGCACGGAAGGGCAGCTGGCTTCCGACCGACAGGAGGATCTTGCCGCCGTGCACGTCATTGCCCCGGAGGACCGCGGCATTCATCAGGCAGGGCGTCTCGGCCCGACCGAGGGAATCGATGTCCCCTCCGCTCAGCTCGATGGCGGCGGTACCGGACTCGAACCGTCGCATGTCGAGCCGCGGTGCCACGAGACGGTTGCCCAGCATCTGGGAGAAGAACGAAGGCTCCGCTGCCTCGGGTCCATCACTGGTGTGTTGGAACGCGAGAAAACGGAGGGCAGCCTCTGAACTTCCGCCGACGCGTTCGAGTCGGTTCTCGGCGAAGACCACCTCGTGGTTCAGTCCGTACATCTGCATTGAATCCCCGTCGGCAATGCGGTTCCCCACCATCAACCAGTGGCGCAGGCTGTGGTTGATGCCGAGGAGCGAGGTGGAATCGAGTGGCACGGACCATGGCCGGTCGATTTCGATCGAGTTCGTGGTGCCACGCAGAATCGTTCGCGCCTGCCCCTTCCCCCGTCCGGCCATCACAAACGCCAGATGTCCTTCCGGCTCGAATGGCCAGGAACGCACCGGCTTGTTGAGTTGGACCGAGGTTCCGGAAGCCGAAGCCACACCTCCGTAGTACACCGGGGACGCTCCATCCGAGCCGACGATCTCGTAATCGGCCGACTGGGCGAAGGCGACCGTGTTGCCGCGGAAGTAGACCTGGTCGTAATACGGATGAGCCTTCGTGCTCCAGCCGGCCCGCGACATGTTGTCCGCTCCCAGCATCTGATTGTTTTCCCAGATCACCTTGCGGCCGCGTTGGGCCCAGACAAGCCCACCCCTTCCCGTGTGGAGACGGTTGTTCCGAACGAGACTTCCGTCGGACATGAACGCCAGCAGGAGGGGGAATCCGCCCGCGTAGATGTCGCAATCCTCAACCCGGATGTCCCGACCGCAGAGCCAGACCGCAACCCCGGTGCCCGCGGCATCAAGGGATTCAAAGTTCAACTGCCGCGTGATCTCGATGGTGTCGCTCAACTGTCCCCAGCCTGGACGTGCGGCATAGGGACTCCACCGGATCACGAGTCGCCTCAGGACGATGTCTCCGTCCTGCCACCAGGGCGGCCGATTGGCATTGGAGTAGAGCGACTTGCCGTCGACCTCCGCCATGTTCTCGATGCCACGTTCCGCGCCGACATACCAGATTGTCATATCCTCCAGACCAAACTGCGCTTCGCCATGAACGATGCCCCGGAGTCGGGCGAAATGACGGTTGCTCCAATACAGCAGCGTGGCCTCACGGCTCGCTCCACGCAGCAGCACGCGCCGAGGGATCCGGAGCGGTCGATTGAACCGGTACTGGCCGGACGGAAACCACACCACGCCGCCTCCCGCTCGTCCTGCTTCGTCCAGCGCCTGTTGCACCGCGCCGGTATCATCGGCCACACCATCGCCACGCGCGCCATGATGAAGGACGTTGAACTCACGTTCCGGCCAGGGCTCAACCCTCTGGACGCGCAACGGTTCAGGACAGCGCGCCCAGGCCTGTGGCCCACCACATCCATTGTGGACCCAGACCTCGTAATCGCCAGCAGGGAGGTCTGCCGGCAACGGTGCCCTCACGGAGTAGAGGTCCGCTTCCTGCACGGCGAGCTCGACGGCGCAGAGGCCGCGGAGGGCGACACGGGTTTTGGGTGTGCCGGGCGGCAAACCCGCCAGCGGTTCATTGACCCCTGCCCAGCCCAATCCCAAACCAAAGACGCGCAGGTCCTCGCCCGCCGTGGCTTCCAACCTCTGGGCCCCTCGCGCCCACCAGGGCTCCGGTCCATTGACCAGCACCGTTTGCTGTCGGCCTTCCGTCCCCACCCGCAGGGCGAACACCCCGGGGGCCGCACTGTCGGGAAGGAGAACCTTCAACGCTCGTTCTCGAGGTTGGATCGGAATCAGTTCTTCGCTCCCGGCCGTAGTCGCCTCCGTGTCCAAGACCGCCGGACCAGGCCCACCCGGCTCGTCATCGGGCAATCGCCGGGCCGTCACTTTGGCGGAACCCAGTCCATCACCATAGAGCAGGACGGTCTGACCCGGCTTGGCGGGTTGGGAATGCCAGATGACGAGGTCGGCCGATTTCGCGATCGCTGCCACCCCAACCGTCGCCGACAGGACCAGCGGAAGGAGCAACGAATCCACCGTCGCTCGGAATCTCAGCGGAAGGATTTTCCGATTCATGATCAACCTTTGATGGGTGTGG
>Ga0194116_10005521_pt1 | contig 13899 bp, 18 predicted proteins | sample TA2MahsurfametaG_4_FD_148617 | JGI IMG/M metagenome (GOLD analysis project Ga0194116, IMG submission 148617) | Freshwater microbial communities from Lake Tanganyika, Tanzania - TA2015008 Mahale S9 surface | ecosystem: Environmental > Aquatic > Freshwater > Lake | place: Tanzania: Lake... | reverse complement strand
AATCCCCAATCCCCAATCCCCATTAAATAAATATTATATTTAAGTTAAGACTGAGGTTCATTGGCAACTTCAATATTTCGAAAATTTAAAATTTTATTTTAAATATCAATTTTTTTTTATAAATTTTTTTTTAAATATAATTAAAATCAATCTACAAAGTAAGAGAATTTTTTTTATAATTTATTTACATTAATTTTTATTCTATACATATATAAAAATATAAATTAAATAAAATTGAATTTTTTCACCTTAATTTAGTAAGTATTCTTGTTCTTTCTAGAAATTAACTAATATAATTTAAACATATAAATTTACTTTTTTTTCGAAGTATTTATTTTAAATTAGGAGTTATTAACATTTGCATTGAATCTTTTCACTGAATTAAAAATTCTTTTAAGAATACAATGTTCAGAATTTATTATCACACAATCATCGCCAGCTTTGTTAAAATGGCATCCACATTCACATTCCTCTCTACTTACAACAAAACCAATCATAAAAGCCATCTACGTTTATTAAATTTTTTACTTTAATATTAACAAATTGATAAGTTGACCTTCCCACATTATTTGAAGAATTTAGAGGATCTGCAATTATCAATTCATGACTGTTGTGCATATTATTCTAATTTTAATAATTAAAATTTATTTTTACTATGAAATAATTGCTTTGATCTCTTTCTGCTATGGTCATATCTCGAGGTAAATAGGTATAAATCACATATTTAGTGTGATCGAATATCAAACCATAATAAAATAGAAATTCAATAAATAATCTTCCAATATTATTATCTGCAATTTTTATAGGTTTATTCCCATCCAATTGGCTTTGTAAAAATGACACAACCATTAAAATCAATCCATAAGAACTCAATCCTCCCTAATTTATTTTCAGAATTAATATAAATAAAAAAATATTTTAAAAAATTATGATTTTATAGAATTACTGTATAAGGGTCATTTAAATTGGCATTTTTTAAAAGATTTTTTAGAGAGAATATTAAAGGCTCCAAAGCTTCATACTCATTCATGAATGATCTTACTAATTCAACACATTTTAATCCAAAGTGTTTGGCATCTTGTAATGAAATATCCATTTGCATATTATTAAATTCATCTGAAACAGTCAATTTTATAATCGGAATTAGTGCACCATCTATAAATTTGATAGATTTAATCCATGGCTTATCATACAATGTAAGATAAAGGCTTTGCAAAGCTGAATAATTGTTTGAGAAAACAACTTTTTTGTTAACAAGAACAATATCTAAGTCTGACCAAGGCAAACATAAATTTGTTGCATGTGATCCATAAAGATTTACTTCATAATCTGGAATAGAATCGCTTACTGCCTGCTTGACTAATTTTAATAATTCATCAATAAAAATTCTGTTTTTCCTTATCTGGTCTTTAGTAAATTCTTGAAAATCTAAAATATCCTTTTGCAAACATTTAACTATGTATTTATCGTCATACTTCTGAGTTGAAAATTTTCTCTCTAAAATTTCTTTTCTAATTAAATTTAGAGATAAAATATTTTGATGATTATTTAAATTATTAATTATCATATTATTCTGAATATAATTTTCATTTAATTTTAAATTATTTGCATCTATGTTGTTATTATTAGAATAGTTATTGCCAAGAATGAAATTATTTTGATTTTGAGTTGAATTAATTAAACTAATTGAACCACTTGTAAAACTGGCATTATTCGAATTTTTATAAGATATAGTCTATAATTTATGATAAAGTTATTTAATTATTTTTTATAGATTTAATTAAAACAATTGAAAAAGATTTAAAAAAACATTACAAGTTCTTTAAATTCTTTTTCAAGTATATCAAATTTTTCTTGTAAATCTTTATATTGCTTCACCTTTTCATCCAGTTTTTCATGACATTCATTCAACTTAGAATTTAAATTATCCTCCATTATTTTTTTCTCTGATTGTAAAAGGTCATTGAATTTATCTTTGGTTTTTAATTTTTCATTAATTGTTGTATTCTCAGACCTTAATTTTGCAATCTACATAATATTTTAAAAAATAAAAATCCAAGTTACTTCTTCTTGTAATTTCTTTATTAATTCTTCTTCAACTTTATTTTTCTTCATTAGTTCTACATTATATTTTTGCAATTCTTGAAATTTAGAATGGCAAATTGCGTTTTCTTCTTTAATCTTATCAGAAAAATCCAAATATAAAACAGGAGTTGATTGAATTTCTATATTTTGAAAAAAATTTTGTTATTAATAATTTTTATTAACATTTTTTAAAAGTATACTTATATAACTTCTAAAATTATCCAAATTTTCATTTTCTTTTGAGTTTTGAGACTGAATATTATTTAAATTATTATTTCCACCATTAATATTAAATTCTATAGGAATTTCCAAAGCATTTGATGAATTTTTGATTCCATTCAATAAATTGTTTTTATTTTTAATGTTTTTTTTAGATTTCAAAGATGTAGGTGTTTTAAGATTTGAATTAATTATTTGATTAGGAAAAAAATTGAGACTATTTGTTGTATTGTAATTATTATTATTTGATTCATTATTTTTTTTTGATGTTTTTCCTGTAACATTATTGGATGTAATTAAATTTGCCATATTCCCACTTGAATTGTAGTTTTTGATTTGTTCCATATTTTGATTATTATTTAAATTACAAAATTTTGAATTATTATTTACTTTCAATTTTTTAACTCTATCATTGTATTTGTTCTCATACCAAATAGATGATAATTCTTTTTTAATATTATTAATATCAAGAGTTGGTGAATCTAAATAATTGAAAACATAAAAAACCTAATACATAAAATATTATTTAAATTTTAATATTTTAAGATACAAATAAAAATAGTTCTTTTATTCTTATTTATTTACTTTTTACTATATATTTATCCATTTGAGAACTTTTAATATTTTTTTCATTTACTTTTATTGAATTATGTTGATAATCATCAGACAAATCTTGATTATTTCCTTGATTTTGTTGATTTGATTTGATTTCATTATTTTTTTGATTATTACAATTCTTTTCTTTTTCTAAATTATTGAGTTTGTAATCTGGTTTTATACCAATAATTGAATTTTCATAGTCTTCAATTTCAATATAGGGATTCACATTTTGAATATCTAATATTTTTTATTTTACATAAAATTTAATCTATTTTAATTATTCAAGTTTAAATAATTTGATTATATTAAAATTTAAATACATATTAATACTTTTAAGGTTGCTATCTAAATTCTTTATTAATGAATTTGGATTATTTTTCAAATCATGATTGATATTTTTATTTTTCAGATGATCATTATTTTTGAAATTTTTTATTTTTTCAATTGTTTGTTTGATATTGCTTGAATTAAGATTATCAAATAATATTTTTTTTTTTAAATTTTCAATATTACAATCCCCAAAATTAATATTTTCACTCTCTCTTTTCATTTTATTAATTTCACTTTCAATCTGCAATCTTTCATTTTCATGTGCAAGTTTCCAATATATTATTCCATTTGATCCTTTTAAAGCCATATTTATAGGAGTAATATCTTCTCTATTCAAAATATTTATATTAGCTCTAGCCTCTATTAATATATTAACCATATCTTCATTATTATTGATAATAGCATAATGAAGACAAGAATTATAATTTGAGGTTACTTGATGATTTGGATTTGCATTATTTTGTAATAAAGCTTTCATAGTATTTTTATAATTCAATTTCGCAGCTAAAGTTAATGGAGAATGTCCCTCTATATTTTCAGTCGGGATATAATATTCTAGATCATTGGGATTTATTCCTGAGTTTAAAAGAGCATTAACTAATTCAGGATTATCACCAATATTACTTGAAATTGCATAAAATAATGCATTTCTATTTTTGGAATCTCTAGCATTGACATCTGGTTTGGATTTTAATATTGCATTTAATAAATTTATATCTCCTTTTTTTGCAGAGAACATTAATATTGTAACTTTATCATTTTTAGAAATATGATGACTTTTAGAATGGAAAATGTAATTTTTATCTGCTCCTTTCCTATAATAAATAAATTAAATACACCAAAAATTATTAATTTAAAATTGTTATCTTCAATTCAAAAATTAAAAATATTATTTTTCTTCTGAAATTTCTTACTTTAATTAAAATGTTTAATATGAGTAAGTATTAAATTTAAATTCTAATTTTATCCAATTTTAAATAAATTGGATAGAATCCGCTTTTTATAAACCATCAAATTTAAAAATTTTTAATTAATTGAAAAGAAAAAATATTGCTATTGATTGAAATATTTTATTTTAATATGTAAAATAACTTAAATAATTAATAAAAAATTGAATAATTAAAACATTTACTCTATCAAAGAGTTGATAATCTCAATTATCTCTTTGCTATTACTATTATTATAAACTTCCAAGGCCTTCACTAAACCAGATGATAATGTTTGTTCTTTTAAAGTTCCTCCATTCAAAATCTTTTTTAATTCTAAAATATCTTGAGTTTCTATACATTTGCAAAAAATTATAGTCGTTTTGATATCATTGGTTTTTTCAAGATGATTTTTTTGCCTTTCCTCTTTATAATTAAAACATTATGATTAATTTACCATTTGAATTATTGTTAATGTTTTCTGACATTAAATATTTATAGTATTTTTTATTTAATTATTACCAATAAAAATAATATTTAAAAAAATTCCGATTATTAAAAGTATAAAATTCCATTCTATAGTATTTTCAAAAATTATCTTAAATTAAGTTTTTAAGTCAATTTAAATCGAAATAATTTTGATATAAAAAATTAAAAGTTCTAAGGATAACTATATCAAACAATAATTTTTACAAAAAATTTAATGTTAATTTTTCATTTTCATATTTAAATAATCCAAAGAGATTAATAAATTTTTAATTAATTTTTTTTTAAAAAATTAATTAATTATAAAAATTCAAAAATTTATCTCTAATTTATTTTTGTTTCTTTCCGAAAAATATCATTAGATCTTTGAAAAAATTTCAGATTTATAGAATTTTAATATGCAATGATGTCGATTTATTGGGCAAAAGGAAAAAATTAAATTTTCACCTTTTAAAGTTCTTCTTCAATAGCTATGAAAAAATAAAAAAGAAATCATGTTCCAACTAGATAAATTTTGTTATTTTTGTCTCATTAATTAATTATTGAAATAAATAAATCAAATCAGATATTCTCAGTTTATAAATAGAAAAACTTAATATTTATTATAAATTGGTAAAGAATTCAACTTGAGACATTTGTTTTATTTTGAATTAGCATTTAAAATTTTTAATTATTTTAGTATTAAAAATCTTATTTATATATAGCAAATTCAAAAATTTTTAAGATAAAATAATGGCTCTAATTAGCAATTCTTCAAATTTAAGAAATTTCAATTTTACCAAAGCATTTATTTTTACATTATTCTTTCTTTTTACTCTTTTGACATCAAATCTTATAAAAGCCCAAACAACAGATTTAGATCCTCAAGATTATGATAATTTTAAAAAAAGAAATTTATTATTTATGATAACAATTTGTAATTTCAAAGACACAAAATGTACTAAATTAAAATCCTTATTTGATCAAGTTTTCCTGAAGTTGAAAATGGAGCACCTTGTTGAAATTAAATTCCCGTTCTTAGATACTAACAAATTTTCCGAGAAATTAATAAATGAATATTCTTATGAAGGTTTTCCTGTAATATATTATATTAATCAATCTGACAGTGAAAAAGAAGTTTTTTTTGGAACAAGAGATTTAGAGAACATATATAAATTTTTAAAATATAAATTAATTTTTCCTGATGAAAACTTAATTGAAGCAAAAGACGACACAGATGCTATCGAAAAAATCAATAACATTAAAGGAGAAAAAGCTTTAATAATAATGGGAGAGTTTAAATCTTATCCTCAATTTAGTTTTTCCCTATTTCAAAAAGCAGCTAGAAAAGCAGGACTTAATATAATAGTCCAAATTAAATCTGATGATCTTTTGGAAAAATATGAAGTAGTTGAATTTGATTTAGCAATTTATGATTCAAAAATTAAATATGAAAAACCTATTTATACTACTGATGAAGGATTAGGCGAATCAGGAACTTATCAATTTTTTAGATTAAAAATAAACAAACAAAAAAATTATCAATCTGAAACTCTGAGTCAAGCGATACTAATTGCTGATATAAATAAAAATAAAAATGACTTATTTAAGAACTTTACTCAAGAAACTTTCGAATTCGCTTTAAATCAAGGTTTAACTACAATGTTTTATTTGTATTCCGATAAAGAAAAACATTTATCGAATGAATTAGAAGAATCTTTGCAACAACTTGCTTCTCAATATCAAAATGAGATAATTTTCACAAAAGGTTCAATAAATCATAAAATTATAAAAAGTCTAAAATTTGTAAAACATTATAACATTACAAAAAAAGATTTACCAATGATTTTATTTACCAAAAAACCACAAGATTATTTCAATAAAATGTCAGTTAAAGATTTTATTACTTACAATGATGATGTAGAGAAATATATTTTAAAGAATTCTCAATTAAAAATATTTGTTGATACTTTCCTTAAATCATATATGAATAGGCATAACATTAATGAATCGAATCAATTAACCTTGAGTTCTGAAATAATTGAAACCTTAATTGAAAGGATTATAGATCAAGTTTATCCAAAATCCAGTTTTCATACTGAATCAGAAAAAATTCAAATGAATGGAGAAAACTTTATAATGGTCATCAATGAAGGTTTGGAAGAAGAAAATAGTTCAATTCTCCTCATGATTTGTCCTCGATCTTCAAAAAAGTATAGTAGAATTAGATCTAGAATTGAAAGAGTTTTTAATATTGTATATGAAGCAAACGATAAAAAAATAATTTTTGATGAATTTGATCCTTTGGAAAATGAAATTTCATATATAAATTATAATTACTATCCAACAATCGCATTTATACAAAAATCTAAAACCCCTAAAAAATGGAAAGTTAAACTACATAATGGAAAATTGACTACTTATGAAATTACTAAATTCATTAAAAATTCTCTCTCATCTAGCTTGAATGAGATTCCATTGGAGAATGAAGGAGAAGTCAGCGTATTTGAAAAAGAAAATCCTCTATATCCCATTAATAAATTAAGATATGAAGGAAAAATTTTTTCAGAAGGAGTTTTTACTGATAAAATTAATGTTGGTTTAAAAAGAAGATGGAATAGTTTAAAAAAGAATAAAGTTTTTCTCACAAATGGAATTTTTGAAAAGTTAGAATATCCAAATAATTACAATGAGGATAATAATACAGAAGATTTTGATTTTGAAGATGATGTTTTGGAATCACATTTACATAAAAATGAAGATGAAACTAAAAATGATTTATAAAGTAAAATTTTATATCATCAAATATTATCTATTTAATTAATTTTTAATAAAAAAATTAATTTAAATAAATTTTTTTTTAAAAGGTTATTTACAAATTTTTTCTTTAATTTTCAAAAGTTTTTCTTTAAAAAAAAGTTTTATTAAATTAAAAAATTCTATATTAATTTTTATTCCTATAAAACTTTGAATTTTGATAAGAAAAATTTTATTAATTAGATTATGAAGTTTAGAATAATGATTCTAATAAATGAATAACCTTTAGTTTAACAATAACACACTTTAAAAATTTTTAAGATTAAATTTCTAATTTAACAATAAATATTCTAGTTCTTTAAAGTCCAAAACTCAATAAAAATTTGAAAATAAAATATTATTTAAATATTAATTTATTCATAATCATTAAAAACATTATTCTTATTACTATCAGGATTGTTAATTTGTCTATTACTTTGAGAATTCTTATCTCTTAATGAATTGATATTAAAATTTGTATTAGCAAAATTGGTCTTATTAAAATTGAAATTATTTATAGTATTTTGTGAAGAATTTCCTATATCTAATTTATTTAAAAACTAAATTTTTACTTTTAAAATTATTCCAAGTATTTGTTAGTTCTTGAGTTTTAATCTTTTGATTTAATTTTTTTTCCAAAATCCCCAATAATTTAGTATAACAAATATCGCTTTTTTCAAGATTAATAAAATTTGATGCAAGATAATTAGTTGCTATTTGTAAAGTAACTTTTTTTTCTTGAATCATTTTTTTCATATGATCACAAACTAGATTCTATTAATTAAATTAGAATTAAAAATTTTTTATTACGAAGATTTCATGTACTTCTGGATTAATTTCAGATTCCAGAACATTTTCATTGAATTCTTTCATTCTTAGAAGATTTGGATTTATATTAATTTCTGCTGTAGAATTGAGCATATCTCCAATCATTAAAAGTAAAATATTAATATCTGTTCCAAGTAATTCCAAATTTTCATTTTTTAATATTTCATAAAATTTAGTTTTTATTCCTGACTTATTGGATATATTAAATAATTTTTGGCTATAGATGTAATTTCCTGGCTTTAAGCTTTTAGAGGCTTTTTCAATGAAAGCTATAACTTTTTTTAATACTTTAATTTTAAATTCTTTTCTAACAAAAATCAAATCCGGTTTTTCTTCTAATAATTTATCTTGAAGAGTTTTTGCAGTAGAAGCAGATAATGGATTCTCTTTGTTCTTTGAATCGATTCTTTCTATTTGTACTAATATTAAAATAAACATTTACATTCATTTATTTTATTTCCATTCACTGTATGATTTACATCTATTTGATTTAACATATCATTAGTAATTCCTGAAATATTTTTTCCCCTAACATAATCTTCTGTATTATTAAGATAAATGGTTTTTGATGTTGATTTATTTTCATTATTTATAAAATTGTTGGTAGTTAAAATGCTCCTTTGTAAATTGAAATTTTCTTCACTTTTGATATTTTCTTGAATTTTATTATCTTTAGTTAATAAATTTCTATTTATGCTATTAGAATTAAGTGATTCCAAAACGGGATTTTTTTTTTCTATATTCAAATCTCTTAAAATATTTTTTTTCCCTTCATCAAAATTATTACTAATTAAGGTGTTTGATTTGCTTTGGGATTGTGAATTTTCTAAATTTTTTTTACTGTTCGAACGTAAAATTTTGTCCAACACTTCTGATGGATGAATAAGTTTCTTTTTCTTTTTAATTATTGTTTCATTTGAAGATTGTGGATTTAAACTTTCTTTACTTGCTTTATTGTTTATTGTATTTGGATTCAATATTAAGTTTTTATTGTTGAAATTCTTTTCATTTTCATTTATATTTGAATTTTGCAAATCTTTTAAAAAATTTAAAAATAAAATAAATAAAAAGAAATTATTTTTTTACTAAATTCTTTTTTCTCTTCAATATTTATATGGTTCATTGTATTTTGATTATATGGAATTTCCGAATCATTTTTATTTTCAATATTATTTTGTATTAAATTTGTTTCTCGTTTAATTATTCTAAAATTATTTATGTCCTTTATAAGATTTATATCATTATTTATTTCAGTTGTAAATAATTTTTTATCATCATCATTTAAAATTTTCTCATTCATCAAAATTTGATTTTGATTGTTTAACTCTTTTTTGTTATTTGTATTATTTTCAATAAGAATAGTAATATTTTTAGGATTATTTATATTACTACTTGCCTTATTTAAATTCTCATTAATTTTATTTATGCATTTTTCCACAAGTTTTTCGAAGTCATTAGCTTGAATTCCTAAATTTTTATCTTCAGCAACTTTTTTGTTTTCTTCCATAATCTTATTAATTGCTTCATACGTTTTATTCTCTAAATTGATATAGTTTTTTACAATTTCCTCTCTTTCATTAGCAATCTTTATATTTCTTTCATTCAAATAATTCATATTATCAGAAAAATCATTAAGCATATTTTTCATTCTTTCATTATATAAATTCTCCAATTTAAACATTTCTTCATTTTTATCTATCTGAGTTTCAAAAACTGTTTTAAGATTTAAGATTTCATGTTGTTTCATTTGAATTCTTGAGAAAAATTCTTTTTTTATGGAATTTAACTGATATTGTGAATAATCTTTATACTTTTTTCTTTCTTTATATAAAAGTTCTTTTGAATGATTAGAATTTTTTGAGGATTGATAGATTCGATATACATTTTTTTGAATATCATTTAATAATTCATCATTTCTTCTCAAGGCGATTTCGTTTTTAAACTTAATATCATTCAATTCTTTATTCATATCGTCCTTTTTAGCTTGAATATAAGCTTTTTCATAATCTAAACGTAAGTTAATTCTTTCTTGAAATTCTGATCTCTTCGCTTTCCTAATAAGGTAAAATATGGTTTAGATTTTTTTAAATTTTATATATTTCAATTTTAAAGATTACATACAAAATTTCATATTCTTGAATGTTATCAAAATATAAAGTATTATTATTAAGCAATTTTTTAATTCCATTTTGAGTAAATCTAAAAGAATTATCTTTTAATAAGGTGAATTTTGCAGCCATTGTAGATTTATCATTAAAAGTAGTGTTAGTTCTCATTTTATTTTTTTTAAAATTTAATTATTTTGAAGTTAGTATTATTTTACTATTTCATAATTTTAAATTAAAATATTCAGTAGCTTATCTGAAAATATTTTAAAAATAATTGAAATATTAATTTAATAAAAATAAAAATATAATTTAAATTATTTAAATTTATTTATAATTATCTAAATAAATTTTTTGAATTTCCAAGAATAAATTATTCAAATCTTATTACTGATCCGAAGTAAAAATGCTGCATAATAACCCATTTTTTAAATAATTCATCTACATACATTTTTACTAAGCCTTGAGAAACTTTTTTCCAATTAGGAACGTTACATATACTTGCAAGAGTGGGAGAATAATTTTGAAAAGAGCCTCCTTTTTTTACAGTTTTAATATATTTTATACAACTGATATACATATAGGTATCTGAATATTCTTGAATTACTCTATCATCTAAAATTGATTCAGGAATTATTAATTCATGATTAATTAATTCAGAAGCTCCAAAAATAAAAGGAAGGAAATGATATTCATCTAATCCCCAAACTCCATGTGCTCCTGCTGGTTCTAGCTTATATTTTATTTGAATTGTACGGACCAATAATATATATTCAAAGAAAATATGATGAATAATTTCCCTTGCATCCGATTCTTCAAAAATTCCAGTACAAATTAAAATGTATAAAATACATAAAAAATTTATTTCATGACCTGTTCCATAATCGATACGCTTTGAGGATCCAAAACAATCTAAATAATAATTTTTTAATTCTAATGCTAAATCTTGTTCATATTTTTCTGCAAGAAGAGTTTTCATAATTTTTTCATAATTTTCTTCTATCTTATCATACCATATTTTGAAAGCTTTATTCCCAAATCTTTGAGGATTTTCTAAAGGAGGTGTCTCTTCTAAAATTATATAAAGATTTTCGAAATGCTCTCTAAATCTAACAAATATCCCTTTCTTAAATAAATAATAAATATTAAAAAAAATTGTATTTTCTTAATTTAAAAAGAAAATTTGACTAACATTTTCTGGAAAAGGTGTTTCTTTTTTACTTTTTCCTTCAACACTCTTTTGTAAGAAACATATAAAATCTATTAATTTTTTAAAGGTTTCTCCTTTTAAAAATTTATCTAATAAATCTTGAGAATTTATCATTTTTATAGCTTCTTTGTAAACATAAGTATTTTTTTCTATAATTATAGGTTTATTTTCCATTTTTAAATATTCAATATTAAGAATATGTTTGTTTATAATTAAAAAAAGTAAATGTCTTGATAATAAGAAAAAATTTTACTTCTTTTAATTAAACTATTGAATACAGTATTTTAAAAAGCTTATCAATAAGTCAAAATAATATATATAATTTTATATTAAAAATGATAAATTAGAATTAATTTGCAAGAATTTTAAAAATAAATTTAATCACTAAAAGAAATTTAACGAATGGATTTTGTCAGGATGATATAACTTAAAATAAGAATTATTTAATATCTTTTGGAAATACATCAAATATTTTTCAATAACTTTAAATTCAAACAATTTTTTAACTAAAACCATATTTTTATAATTAGTCTAATTACTTCATTTAGGGATCATCATTAATTATTTTGATTTTGATTTCATTTGCCCAAGATTGTAATTTTTTTGATTTAAATCAATATAAATTTTTGAAAATTTTATAAATCTAAATAAATAATCCAATATTTTTTTTCAATTCTTATTTTGATTCAATATCTAAATAGTATTTTATAATTTAATGTTCAAATTAACTTCAAATTAAAAGATTTAATTTATACAATAATAAATTTAAAGGAATATGAATAGTATAAACACAAAAAAAACTTTAAAAATGGAAAAAATTGATCCTGAAAATTCAGAGATTAATAATTTAATAAAGGAAGGCTTTGAAAATCCAGAAAATTACTTGAATGTAAACTCAAATTTGATCATTGGTAAAATTAAAAATAAAATATCATTTATTTAATCAATTTGTATAAACATTTAGGAAGAGCAATAAGAGGACCAAGATTCGATAAAGATAAAAAAATAATTGCTCATTCAATTATTGGTGATCCTTTAATTTTTAAATCACCAAAAAAATTCGAAAAACATTTAACTTTCAAGCATTTTATTAATAAAACGATACTCAATCTAAATTCAACTTCAAAAAAGAAAGAGTCTAAAAATCCATATTCTTATATACAGGAAGAAAAAATAAACGAATTATATAATAAAATCGATCATGATATAAAAAATAAGAAAAAAGAAAAAGTTAAATTGAATGATTTTCTTAATAATGTTCCAATAAATATAAAAAAGGAATTAAATAAGCAAGAAATTTGTTTAAAATCTCAAGAAAAATTTTTTGATTACAACAAAAATATATCAAAATATTTAGCAAAAAAAAGTAATAAGAAAGAAGATGAATTATTAATTAACTTGCAAGGTCAGCATAGAATTAAAAAAGAATATGAAGATTTAATTTATAACAAAACCATTACATCTTTTGAGAATAAAATACCTGAAACTAATTGGATGATGAATTTAAGACAGTATAAAAATAATAATCTTCCATCTACATCGTATATTTTTTATGGAGATATTTATAATCCTTTGTGGATTCCAGTAAGGGAAAAAACAAATAAATCAGTAGAAATTATTAGAAACCCAAAGATGAAAACATTCAGAAATTTCAAAAACCTAATAAAAAGTAATGCTGATTTTGACTCAAATTTTTACAATACAACTCACATTTCATATAATTTGAATTCCTTCGAAACTTTAAATAACTTTACATTTTTTAATTCAAATAATGAAAGTAAAAATATCAATACAAATGATAATATGAATGAATTTAATAATAATTTTATGGCAAAAGAAAATACAGTATTTTAAAATATTTTATTTTATAAATAAAATAAAACTATTCATAATTTTTTAACAAACATTAGATAAATGGAATAAGCCTTTTAGAGAATGAAAAAAATATTGCTAAACAATTATCAGGAAAAAAGATCATTTATAAAAAAGAATATTTGGATAATCTTATATATGGTAAATATTCCACCTATAATATTGTCGAAAAAGATAAGAATAATTTTAATTTGAGTGGTCCATTAAATTTTTTAACAAATTACAGCTCTTCTTATAATAAAAAGGAAGTTATATAAAAATTCATTTTAAAAAAAAATTAATAATAAAAAATTTATAAAAAGAATAAATAAAATAGAATATTATCCAAAATTCAGTGTATTAAGAAAAATATCATCAATTATTTTACAATTAAAATTTTTATTTAAAAAATAAAATAATTTATTAATAAAGTAAATACATTCTTAAAAAATTACAATAAAATTATTAATATAAATGGGGATTG
>Ga0194116_10005520_pt1 | contig 13900 bp, 6 predicted proteins | sample TA2MahsurfametaG_4_FD_148617 | JGI IMG/M metagenome (GOLD analysis project Ga0194116, IMG submission 148617) | Freshwater microbial communities from Lake Tanganyika, Tanzania - TA2015008 Mahale S9 surface | ecosystem: Environmental > Aquatic > Freshwater > Lake | place: Tanzania: Lake Tanganyika... | reverse complement strand
ACAGTGTAAATGATGTCAGGGTGGACGTAAGAGTGGGCTAGGATGATCGCGTTTTTCTCTTGCTTTAGCCGATTTATTTCTTGAATTTTTGGAAATAGTTTCCTGCATTCATCGATCGTATATCGAACGAAGGGATTGCTTTCATGGACGTCTTTTAGTATGTCATGCAGATCTTCTGGTGATCTGCAATCATATCTGTTGTTTGCGAATAAATTTTGCATCAAGGTAGTTTTGTAGGATAAGTGTTGCTGCTAATGTGTCAATAGACTGCGCTCTTTGTTTACGAGTTCTATCATCATCTTTCATAAGACGTTCTGCCTGGGCTGATGTGAGTCTTTCATCCCATAGCACCACGGGAAGTTGAAACTCCTGCTCCAAAAGCTGTGCAAATTTTCTAGCTTCTATTGCCATGTCTCCTTCCTTTCCATTAAGAAGAAGAGGAAGTCCAACAACTAAAAGCTCATACGGACCTTGTGGGTCCGTTTTTGCTTTGATTTTTTTTACAGCTTCGACGAGTTTCTTTTCAACAGGCATGACAAAAGCTGGCGAGACGATGATCTGTGATGCATCGGTCATTGCTACTCCAATTCTTGCCCTGCCATAATCAAATCCTAATATCCTTGCCAAAATATCCCTACTGCTGTTGTTGTTGTTGTTTTAACGCAGCAGCAATAAAGTCTCTAAAGAGTGGATGAGGTTCTGTTGGCTTGGACTTGAACTCAGGATGGAATTGAACACCTACCATCCATGGGTGGTTTTCCACTTCAACAATTTCACAGAGGTTAGCCCCTTCCATATGTCCCGCAATGTTAAGACCATTTTCTTCACAACGCTCTTTATATAGATTGTTAAACTCAAATCTGTGTCTGTGTCTTTCTGAAATAACATCAGATCCGTATGCTAGGCGAGCCTTAGAGCCTTCTTTAAGACGGCATTTATAAGCCCCAAGACGCATAGTGCCCCCTAGATCTTGTACTCCTTTTTGCTCAGAGAGCAAGGAGATGATAGGGTTAGTTGTCTGAGGATCGATTTCGGTTGTATTAGCGTCTTTAAGTCCAAGGACATGTCTTGCGAACTCTACGCACATAACCTGCATACCAAGGCAGAGTCCAAGGTATGGTATGTTTTTCTCGCGGCAATATTTCGCTGTCATGATCTTGCCCATCCAGCCTCTTTCTCCAAAGCCACCAGGAACTAGATATCCATCACATCCTTTTAAAGATTCATCAATACAGCCGTGCTCTAATACCTTTTCAGCTTCAAATCTTCTTATCTCTATGTCTACATTGTTAGCAAGGGCTCCATGATGAAGAGACTCAAATACAGATTTATAAGCATCTTGGTGTTGAAGATATTTACCTACGATACCTATAACAACTTTCCCTTTCGGGTTGAGAAGGGTTGTTAGCATTTTTTTCCAGTCTGAAAGATCTATTGGCCCAATTGGCAGATCAAGAAGAGAGCAGATTTTTTCATCAAGGCCTTGCTTGTTGAGCATCAGGGGTACTTCATAAATGCTTTCTTTTACGTTAGGCTCATCTATAACAGCTTCTTTGGGGACGCTGCAAAATAGGCTTATCTTATCTTTAATGTCTTCATCTAAACTATCGTCACATCTGCATAGGATAATATCAGGTATGATACCGATGCCACGAAGGATTTGAACAGAATGTTGGGTTGGTTTTGTTTTGACTTCACCTGCAGCTGTCAAGAATGGAACGTATGTTAGGTGAAGGTTGATACAGTCTCTTGGTCTTTCATAACGAAATTGTCTGATCGCTTCAAAGAAGGGGAGGGATTCAATATCCCCAACTGTACCGCCTATTTCTACGATCACTACTTGTACACCAGAATCAGATTTTGATGCGTGAAGTATGCGCTGTTTTATTTCGTCAGTGATGTGAGGGATCACTTGTACTGTTTTACCAAGGTAGTCGCCACGTCTTTCTCTTTTAATAACAGTATCGTAAATCTGACCTGATGTCGCATTAGAAGCTCTTGAAAGAGGAGAATTGGTATACCGGAAATAGTGACCAAGATCTAGATCCGTTTCAGCACCGTCATCTGTTACATAAACTTCACCATGTTGAAAGGGGTTCATCGTTCCAGGGTCTACGTTTAAATAGGGGTCAAGTTTTAAAAGAGCTACCTTGATACCTCTTTTTTCTAAAAGCATAGCGATCGATGCAGAAGTAAGTCCTTTTCCTAAAGAGGAAACAACTCCTCCGCTCATGAAGATGTATTTTGTTTTCATAAGAATCACAGGTGTTTAACAATTAATTGGGCAATTTTAAGGGGCAGCTCCAAAAAGAGCAATCTTTAAAATTGTTAAAAATGGGCAGAGCTAGAAAAAAGATTGTTTTTAGAAAAAACATTCCTCTATTATTAAGATTGTATTAAAAGTTTTTTTATGCTGCATTTACCCATCTATGAGGAGGGGGTATGTTACAGACTTGTTTTATCTCAGATTCGCTTGCTCAGATAGAGATGCTTAAGGGAAGTAGACAAAAGATTCCTTTGAAAGAAGAAGTTTCTCTAGAAATTGAGAAGGTTTTGCATCGTCTTGTAAAAATTGATACTTGTAACAAAAAAACTTCATTAGAATTAAAGCAAAGAGTTATTGAATTAAGCTGTGGCGATGGTGACATATTAGAAAAACTTCAAGCTATATTTGTAAAAAAGCTCTTTAAAGAAAGTATTCAAAAGATAAAACCTTTAGGTGATGATCTGATAAGTTTGTGTGAACATACTCATGTTGAGTGTTTTTTATCTGAATCGGATTCTCTAGAAGGGTTAGGGGATATGCTTAATTGTGTATCTTCGCCATGCCGCTCTGAAATATTAAAAATAATATCTCGTGAAAGTATCGAACATAGCCAACAACTTATCTATTTATCCTCGGAGATGTTTTTGGGACTTTGCGATGATAAATCACGCATGAAGATTCTGAAGTATTTAGTTTCGCTACCGGTTGAAGATAGGGAATCGATTTGTAATGCTTCAATGTCTTTAATGAAAAAGTTATCAGATGTAGATGATAGAATATCATTATTAGAGAGATGCTCAAATATTAATATTGATAGACGATTCGATCTTTTAAGCTCTGTTTTTTATTTATCGGCATCGGTTAGTGGCATTCAAAATTTTCTTGACATACTTGATGTTCTTGAGTCGACTTCAGAAGAAAGTTTATCTTCTTTTATTTCCACAATAGCCCCTGTTGCTTTTTTAATTACAGATGGTCACAAAAGGGCAATCAGTATCAAGTATCTGCAAAAGATTTCCTCAAGCGTTCTATTTGGTAAAATTACTTCCATTCTATCTATGCTTTTAAGCGGCTCGTTTGATGATAGATTGAGTCTTGAAATAGTGAAAAAGATCGTCAAAATTGAATCGGAAATTTTTGCTGAAACTTTATTAGATCAGATCTATTTACATACTATGCATGCATGCTGGTCTGATCGGTCTTCTTTTGTTATGAAAGTGTTATTTCATGAAAATCCTGAAGAAATGATTGCATTCCTTGCATCAACATCAACTTTGATGACGATGGATACAGCTCGTAGCAAACATTTATATTTGAAGTTTTTTTATGGGCTGCTCTTGGAGAAAAAACTTTCCCCTCTAACATCATATTTTCCTTCATTTTTTACTTTAGATATTACAAAACAATCCAACATTTTACAGTCCTTTACTTATTTTGAAGATGGATATTTTGAAGATATAAGCAAATATGTTGAGCAGCAATCTAGATTACAACGTATTGATCTTGATGACACCTTATCGATCCTTTTGTCTATTATTGAGGTAGAATCATTTAGAGTGTCAATGTGTAGCTGTTTAATGCCTCATTTGTCTTTACAAATAAATAAGAGCGATCTTTACAACTTTCTCACGGGTGTGATGAGTGATAAAAAAATTTTGTTGGGTGTGAAAAGCTTCGATTCATTTATTACAAGGATAGAATCTAGATTTAGTTCCGATGAACAAAAGGAGAAGAGTTTAGATGAGGCTGCGCATTTTACGCTTATAAAAACAAAGTTTGCTGGCCAAGAATGGTCTGTTAATTTGGAAAGGATAAATGGGTTGCTACAAGCGGAATCATATTTCAAAAAAGTCCATAATTTGACGAGTTTCATTTTCAATGATTTTGTAGATCACCTTGAGAGAGTGGTAAATCAAATGACGAAGGAAGAAAGAGTTAGGGTAAGATCTTTGTATTTCAAAGATTGTGTCTATGATTTTCCAGTATTAATAGATAACCTAAAGTCTGCTTTTTTTCAGAAAGTATTGAACTCAGAACCCTTTGATATATACAGGGAACTCCTTGAAGGATTTATTAGTTTTATAAGAAGTAACTCTATACCGCATTTAGAAGACAAAAGTTTATCATGCAGAGATATAACTCTTTTACTTTTTTCAGAGTGTATGATGAGGCAAGATTTCTTTAAGAAATTAGAATTGTATAAAATTTATCAAAAACTGGACAGTCAATATAAAATAGCAAACTCAACTAAGAATAAGGGGGATTTTGAAAAAAAAATCATACTAGATTTCCTAATGCAATTTTTTTCACAAAGTTCTTGTAAAAAAGAGGATGGAGAGCATCAAATATCTGCTTTAAAATGTGATTCCGATCCTATTTTCCCACAAGATACAAGGTGTTTAATAATAAATGAAATCAAACAAATCTTAGATCCTACATTTATTGCGCAAGAGACAGTGAAAAGATACAATCAGCTTTTGGGTGAAGATAGGGTGCTTATGAATGCATTCATATCTTTATTATTTGACCAACAATCTATTGGTTCTTCTTTCTTGATTCAGCGACCTGCCACTAACTCACCACGTGAGATGCAATTGGATGAGGCTTTTGAGCTACTAATCCAAATGAAGATTTTGCAAGATCCTTCAAAAAACTAATAAGCCTACTGATTACAAAGACTATTTCCTTATGACAATCGGATCTTTTTTTATTAAAACAGTAAATTCTCTAAAGAGTATTGAAAATAGAACCAGTTACTCAAATCTTAAAACAGAAGATATAGACTATTTAAAAAGATACACAGACTTTTTAAGACAACATCCAGTAAGTTATTTTTTAGAAGAAGAAGTAAGAGGTATATCGAGAGAATTAGATATTTTGTATCCAACGATAGAAAAGTCGCAGCAGAAAAACATCATTAAGAACATTTCTAAAGTATTTCAAAGAGCCATAGTTATATCAGAACTTCACCGATACTATGAAATAAATAGGACTCACTCTGTATGTGATTATATACTTTTTTGTTTGCAGCATGCCATACCCCATTATGATCCGTTTACTAAGGAATTTATACAGGAGTACTTAAGCTATCAAGAAATTAGAGATGTAAGCATGGAGATGTATCCTCTTGTAGAGGGGTTAACAAACCCTAGTGAAAGAATGGCTATCATAAAACTGATATTGTCCTGTTCATCGGAGAGAAAAGAGGCTATCTGTTTTTTAAGCCAGAACCTTATCAAAGATATTTGGGAAGGTTCTAAGAGAATTAAAATTATCCAAGCTGTCATCGATATTCCTGACTCAATGAGAGAAGAAGTTGTTTACTATACAGAGTCAATGTGTGGAAGCGTAACCATATGTGCAGAAGAGAAAGTAAAGGTAATCCATCTTATACAGAATGTCCCTTCTTATTTAAGAGAAGAAGTGGTAACGGTAAGTCATGCACTAACACAAAAAACATGGAGTGGAAAAGGGAAGGCTAGTGTTCTAATTACTGTGAGAAAATTAATTGAACAGAGTAAAAAAGATGTAATAGCTCTTGCTACAGCTCTTTGTATGGATACTCTAACGAACTATGATGTAAACACAGTACTTGTTTGTATTGATAGTCTGCCAGAACATGAGCGGATTGAGATTTGTGATTGTGCTTATATGCTCTGTAGAAATTTGACAGATGGTGATGAAAGAAGAGAAGTTATTCTTGGTATTGCCTCACTAAAGCCAGCAGATAGAATAGGGGTCTCTAGCATATGTGTAAAAATATGCAATTTTTATAAAGAATTTTATAATCGCTCCGAGTTAATACGTATTGTTGGAAAGATTCCTGAAAAGCAAAGGGAGTCTTTAGTAAGGCAACTTTTTACCATCTGTTTTAATAAGATAAATTTTCAATCTGTATGTGTTGTTTTAAAAGAGCTTGCCGAATACCCTGTAAGTGAAAGGGACTTCGTATGCGACCTAATAAAATCTCTTCAGCATGATAGTTTAGATCTTTCTTATCTTGGTGTATATCTTATGGTGTTTAGATATTTTGATCCAAGAGATAGGGGTGAAGCGTTAGTTGCTTTAAAGAAGGTTTTACGATCTAAAGTGCATTTTAGCGGCCATCTTTCATTGGTGACTGAGATTTTAAACTTGAGTCCACGCCTTATTAGCCGTACCCACGAGCATATGAAATCACTAGTTACTTCAATAACTGATCTGCAGAAAGCCTCGAGATTTGCTAATGACTTATATCATCAGAGAGAAGATTTAAAAATATTTGAAGATAGTGAGCTAGGGCAGGTTCTTGTATCAACGATAATTACAACGTCGGATGAAGGGGCTATTAAAAATCCATATCGGATTTTTCAGAACTTGCTATGTTTTTCTTCTCAAAAAAATTTAAGAAGCCCACCAGTACAAATTTTAGGTAGAAACAGATCTAAATGGGATGTTGAGGGGATGCGTAAAAGAGGGGGATCGATCACACTTTCTTTAGATCAGGCTCACTTAACATTCGGCAGACTGTGGAGATCAAAAGATCTTGTAGAGTTAGTAAGTGAGATAGAAACACGATATAATTTTCTTTGTGGTACGTCTAAAAAAGAAATCATGGACTGTGTCGAGCAGGTATGCGGTTCACCTATTGATGAGCTGTGTAGTAACATAAAAGATCCCTTTTTTTTGAGGCTTCTTGATGAAGTAACAGGAAATGATCTTCCGCTTGTTAATGCATATTTTATGTCTATTTTGTCCTTTATTTTTGATCAGTCTAATGAAATAGATGCTGCACCTTTATCAGACAGAGAGCTAACGTTTTTAAAGATATCTGCTTCTATTAGAAATTGCTCTGTAGGTAAGTCGGAATCAATAGTCCTAGTATACAATCAACTAGAAGATAGATATAAGTTCATAACTTCTGAAGAAAAAGCGGAGCTCCCCTTAGTAGTTGTTTTAAAGCTTAAGATATGGAATCTAGTTCAAGACAGGATGAATATCCTTATGTCATCGCAAAGCGATATGATGAAGGAAATGACCGGGGAAACACAGCAAATTCAGCAACTTCCTCATCAGTCTTTATATGTTAAAAATATCTTGTCTTCTCATATCGGTTTTCATCACGATTTGAAATTTGATCCTCATACGTACATGTTATATGAAGGCCTTATAGAAAAAAATCTAGAAGAGCTTTTAGATATTTTCTATAAACATTTTTTAATTAAAGACCTTATTCTTGATTTGCAAAAGTTATCAAGGGTATCTATTGTTAGCACAAATCCTGAGACGCGAAAGATATTTAATGGGATATGCCAAATTTTAGATAAACAGGATCCAGAATCCAACCAAAAGTATTGGTTGTTTGATGAACGTTTGTTGATGCCTATATCGTTATCAACAATAGGTGCTTTAAAAATCCTTGAGGAGTGTTCTATTATTACCAGTTTGAATAATGAGTGAAGAGTAAGTATAATAGGCCTTTGCATGCAAACTTTTGAAAGGCTCACTCTATTACTATACTAGCTCTAGCCTAATGCTTGGATCCTTCAAGCATTTGGACTGTTTATTTTTAAAGAGATTTAATTTCTGATTCAATCTTCGACTTGTGAATAAGCAGTTAAACTCACTAAGTTATTCATACGAAATGCTTTCATGGGGATTTTTAATTAATATTTTAATAAATTAGTGATATTGATATAATATTAATAGCTGTGTTTATTACTTTTTTTTTATGTCGATTTCCTCTGTTTTTTCTTTAATTGAAAATGTTATTTCTAACCAAAATCCTGTTCCTGACGTTCTTAGGAGAATTGAGGATTTCTATCATTCTAGTTTTTCTATCAAAAGCCTTGAGTGTGATTGTGAGGAGATTTTTAAGGATCCCTCACAGATGTTTTCTGAGTCAGATCGTTTAGAAATTGTTAATCATATTCTTTTAAACTCAAATCAGAATGATGTTGGAAGATTATTAGAAATAGTAAGGTATAAATTTCCAGATTATGAGTTATCTCCTTTTCAACAAGTGCTATTGGATATTTTTAATGATACTGAGAACTGTAGTTTAAGTTATGCAGCGATTTGTGAAAAACTACACAATAGAGGGTGTTTTAGCCAAGAAAATTTAGATGTATGTATTGATAGAGCTTTTATTTTAAAAAATCATAATATCGTCATACCATCAAACGGTGAAGTAAACGTACATGATTATGTACTTAATTTTTTGTGGATAAATCTTGACTGCCAAGATCGAGAAAAAAATGTAGCACAAAGCGTATTTGGTTTAGGTATAAATAAGGAGCATGAAACAGAGTTTCTCGGTAAGGTTGAAGTTTGGGCAAACGATCATCCTGGCGCAAAGATTAATTTGTGGATAGATACCGCCCTTGTCACAGAAAATGCTGTGAAACAAACATTCCTTCGCCTTAGGGAAATGTCAAGCTCAAGTGGTGTAGATCTTTCATTATGTGATATTAGATCCTTAGGCAAAGTTCGTGAAAATATGAACAGGTATTTCCATCCTTCGATCCCAGTGTACTTTAGAGTCGACCTAGCCAAGGTTTTGATTGCAGATGAGCTCATGTTGCATCCAGATACTTTCAAATACGTTGTTGTATCTGACATTGATATCGGTTCCCAACCTACACAGATTCTTTTTGATACGAGAACCATTGGCTTTTTAAAAGAATATGGCTACGTTTTTAATGGCTGTGGTGTTAGCGATTTTGAAAACAGCTTTTTTATTTTTGAGACTGGAAGGGAAGATCTTCGTTTAGCTCATCAGCATTCTCTGATCGATATTTTAGAGATAAAAATGAGGCGTGTAGAAAGCCATTCACTTGAAGCTTATTTTCATAATGAATATATATTTGATTCACAGTTTGTCTATAATGGTTATAGGGAATTTAGAAGGCCTATAGAAGAATCTGCTTTAGGAATGAATAGATTTAGCACGCCAAGGAAATTGATAAAAACTCCTCTTAGTCAATTTGATTTTGGTGGCGTTTTTAGAGATAATAAAAGAGATCATAAAAATGAAATATTCCGTTTTTGGGGGTCTGATGTCCCTTACGTAAAAAGAGGTAGGGCCATGTGCGATACTAATTCCCCTTATCAGTATGTTAGACTTTCAAAATATGAGCGCTGGAAGCCCGAGCCCATATCGCTTGAAGGGGTCGATCTTTAGCTTTTTATATACGTAATTAGCTCATTCTCTTGATTTTCTGGTTCATCCGGCAAATGTGTGCCGTCTAATTGAATAACAAGGATATAAGGTAATAATTAATTAAAAGATAGTAATTAATTTGGTTGTTTATTTTTATTTTAACAATATTAAAAATTTTGATATAATATTATTAACGTGGTTTTTATAATATTTTTTTATGTCAATTTCTCCAGTTTCTTCTTTAAATGAAAGTGTTTCAATCAATCGAAATCCTGTTGCTGATGTTCTTAGGGGGATTGGGGGATTTTATCATTCTAGTTTATCTCATCATACTCTTGAATATGACTGTGATAGACTTTTTAAGGATCCCTCAGAGATGTTTTCTGAGACAGATCGTTTAGAAATCGTTAATCATATTCTTTTAAAATCAAATCAGAATAATGTCGGAAGATTATTAGAAATAGTAACATATAAATTCCCAGATTATCAGTTTTCCCCTTTTCAACAAGTGCTATTGGATATTTTTAATGATATGGAGACCTGCAGTCTAAATAATGAAGCGATTTGTGAAAAACTACATAACGGAGGGTGCTTTAGCCAAGAAAATTTGGATGTTTGCACTGATCGTGCATTTGTTTTAAAACATAATAATATTGTCGCACCATCAAACGGTGAAGTGAAGGTGCATGAATATGTTCTAAATTTTTTATGGATAAATCTTGACTGCCAAGATCGAGAAAAAAATGAAGCGCAGAATGTGTTTGGTTCAGGTGAAAATCAAGAAGCTGAAACGGAGTTTCTTGGTAAGCTCGAAGTTTGGGCAAAGGATCATCCTGGTGCTAAGATTAATTTGTGGATAGATACAGCCCTTGTCACAGAAAAAGCTGTGAGACAAACTTTCGGACGTCTTAGGGAGATGTCTAGTTCCTGCGGAGTAGATCTTTCTCTTTGTGACATTAGAGCTTTAAACAAAGTTCGTTCAACAATGAATAGGTATTTTCATCCTTCGATTCCAGTGTACTTCAGAGTCGATCTTGCCAAGGTTTTGATTGCAGATGAATTAATGGATGATGTTGATCGTTTTAAATATGTTGTTGTGTCAGATATTGATATAGGATCCCAGTCTACAGAGTGCCTTTTTGACAAGAGGACGGTTGGGTTTTTAGGCGAATGTGGTTATGTATTTAATCGTTGTGGGTTTAGTAATTTTGAAAATAGCTTTTTTATTTTTGCGACAGGAAGAAAGGACGTTCAAGAGTCACATCGAGAAGCTTTGATTGAAAGTATTGATGAAAAAATGAGCTTTGTACAAAGCTTTTCTTTAGATGCAAACTTGTATTCTGAGTATACGTTTGGCTCACAAACAGCTTTTAATGGCTATACAGCATTCAGAAAAATGACAGAAGGGTCAGGGTTTAAAATGAGCCAGGATGCTCCAAGAAAAGTTGTGAAAACACCCTCAAGTCAATTCAATTTTGGTGGTAGTTTTAGTAGTAACTCAAGTGATCATAGGAATGAAATATTCCGTTTTTGGGGGTCTAATGTCCCTTACGTCAAAAGAGGTAGGGCCATGTGCGATACCAATTCTCCTTATCTGTATGTTAGACTTTCAAAGTATGAGCACTGGAAGCCAGAGCTCATACCACTTGAAGAGATCGAAGCTTAGCCTTTTATTCTGCAGTTTTTAATTTTCTTTTTTCATGCCAATTATTTAATGATGTATGAAACTCCTCTATATATGTGTAAATCACTGGTGTTAAATACAGTGTTAAGATTTGAGATACAATAAGTCCTCCTATGATGACCATACCCAGAGGCCTTCTAGATAAGGCAGTCATCCCGCCAAGGCCCATGGCTATAGGCACCGCTCCCATGATAGCAGATAGCGTTGTCATAAGAATCGGACGGAATCTAATAACGCACGATTTGTATATTGAATCATAAATACTCATTTTCTCTAGTTCTCTTCTTTCATTGGCAAAATCCACCATTATGATGCCGTTTTTAAGAACGATACCTAAAAGGAGGATCAGTCCTATCACCGCGTACAGTGATAAGGTAAGCCCAAATATCATCAGCGTCAAAAGTCCTCCTAGGGCAGCAGGTGGCAAAGTTGACATCACAGTCAATGGAGGAAAGAAATTTTCATATAGAATGCCCAGAATTACATAAATAATGAACATCATTATAACAATTAGAAAAGGAAGGGTTGCAAACGATTGTTGAAAGACGTTCGCAGATCCTTGTACTGTTCCGGTTATATCAGGGGGAAGTGTATCCCTCGCCAGATTCTCAATTGATGTAATAGCTTGGCTCAGAGAGGTGTTATTCAAGTTAAAAGATATCGTAGCAGATGGTAGTCCGTTGAATCTATTTACAGTTAGAGGACCAAGACCCTGCGTTATTTTAACGATGGAAGACAGAGGTACTGAATTGTTAGTACCTGGAGGTGTTATCCAAATTTGAGAAAGCATAGAAGGATCCTCGTAAAATTTGGGCATAACCTCCATGATTACATAGTATTGGTTTAGAGGTGCGTTGATAGGGGACAAGTTTGTATTTGCATATGCCAGGCTTACAACATTTTCTATTTGTTGCGCGGTTATTCCAAGCATAGAGGCTTTGTCTCTAAGTATCTCTAAATTGACTTGAGGTTGGTGGACATCGAGGTCTGATGTGACTGAGCTTAGTCCAGGTGTTTGTTGCATTTTTTGCTGCATGATGGGCACGTACTTGAATAGAGAATCAGCGCTAAACGATTGTAGGGTATATTGATAATCGGCCCTACTGGCGGTAGTTCCTGCTTGAAGGTTTATTAAGGGCATAGGCTTCATGAATACCATTACACCAGGAATAGAGTTCATGCTTTTCATAAGATCGAGGGCGACATATCCAGCAAATGGGCGTTCACTGAACGGCTTTAGGCATATGTACATCACTCCTTGATTGTCCTGAGGTTGGCTACCTATAGTGACAATAGAATCAACATATGGATTTTGCACTGCAATTTTTGCGAGGGTATCCATATCCTTGGCTACTTGGTATGGTGATGTGCCATCTGTTGTTAGAGCAAATCCCTGTATAAGGCCTATGTCATCACCTGGCATAAAATCTTTAGGTAGTACTGCTACAAGATATACAGATAATCCAAGCGATATGCCACCGACGCAGAGCATAGTTTTTCTGTGGTTCAAAGCCCACGTCAACGAAGGTTTGTATAATTTAAGCAGAAACTCGTTAAGCCTTTCGGAAAGCTGTTCAATTTTATTCTTTTTTTGACCTTGTTTTCTAACAGGAATAAACTTGCTACAAAGAAGGGGAGTGAGACTTAGTGAAACAAACCCTGAAATAAGCACTGTTGAGGCTATAGTAATCGAAAATTCGTGAAATAGCCTCCCCACAATACCTTCCATAAAGATAAGAGGAATAAATACTGTGCAAAGAGACAAGGTCATGGATATGATTGTCGAGAAAATTTCTCTTGATCCAGTTATAGCAGCCTCGAAGGGTGTAAGCCCTTCTTCTATGTGCCTTACTATGTTTTCAAGGACGACGATTGCATCATCAACAAGAAATCCAATCGATAAAGAGATTGCTAGAAGTGATAGGATATCTATATTGAAGTTCATGAAGTGCATTACGGAAAATGTACCTAAGATAGATATAGGAATTGCAATCGCCGGTATGATCGTATCGATAATTTTTCCCAGATATAAAAATATAATAAGAACAACCAGAACAAGAGCTATAAGGATTGTATGCTCAACATCCTCGACAGATTCATTGATAAAAATTGATTCATCATAAATTTTCTTTAGCTCTACTGAAGAAGGAAGCTGGTTACGTAAAGAAGGTAGCGCTTCGTTGATGCTCTTGATTACATCTAAAGTATTTGCTGTGTCTTGTTTTAAAATACCAAGGCCGATGCAAAATTGATCGTCTGTTGCTGTGAACTGTTTTACTGGATTTTTATCATTTTGGAGACTGGTAAAAGCCTTCCCTATGTCTGATACCCTCACAATAGCCCCATCTTTAGTCTTTAAAACTACAGGATTATATTTGTCAGCATCGATGATTTGTCCATCCACATTTATTGTGTATTCTCGATTTTTACTATATAAGGTTCCTACTGGTAAGTACACATTCGACTGTTGTATAGCAGATCCAACTTCATCTAAGCCTAAGTTTTTTGTGGCAAGCTTTTGAGGATCTACTTGGACTCTTACAGCATAAGGCTGTCCATAGACCGATACTTGAGACACCCCTTCAATAATGCTTAGTCTCTCTCCAATTACAGAGTTAGCGTAGTCGTAAAGGTCGCTCAAAGGTATAGTTTTGGATTTTAATACGTAAAATAGGATCGCTGTTTGAGTGGGATTGACTTTTTTATAGTAGGGAGCATAAGGAAGGTCTTGAGGTAGCTGCGCGCTGGCTGCGTTGATAGCAGCTTGTACATCAGGTGCTGCTAGATCGATATTTTTATCCAGGTTGAA
>Ga0194116_10005517_pt1 | contig 13902 bp, 20 predicted proteins | sample TA2MahsurfametaG_4_FD_148617 | JGI IMG/M metagenome (GOLD analysis project Ga0194116, IMG submission 148617) | Freshwater microbial communities from Lake Tanganyika, Tanzania - TA2015008 Mahale S9 surface | ecosystem: Environmental > Aquatic > Freshwater > Lake | place: Tanzania: Lake... | reverse complement strand
ATCGTTCACTGAAGCTCAACAACAAGCTGCATTTGACGCTTACATCGACCAAGACAAGTATCTCTCTACAAGAAGAGGTCAATACGCTGAGAGAAACGCTCTCGCAATCCCAATTTTACAAAGATTTGATATCTCTGTACAACAAGATTTCTTTATTGACATCAAAGGTAGCAGAAATACATTCCAACTCAGATTGGATATCTTAAACTTCGGAAATATGCTAAACAAAGAGTGGGGTGTATCTCAAAGAGCTACAAACCCTGCAATCCTTAGCTATTCATCAACTAACACAGCTGGTGAACCTGTCTATAGATTGTCAACTCAACCAATCCTCAACGCAAACGGTACAACAACTGTAGGTCTCATCAGAGACACTTATCAGTGGAACACTTCAGTGTTTGATGTATGGCAAGGTCAACTCGGTTTAAGATATATCTTCGGAAAATAATATTTCATTATTCGCAGTAACTAACCCTCACCCAAAAGGTGGGGGTTTTTTATGAACAACCTTACTAAAGGGTTGGATATTTATATATAAAATTACTCATCATGAAATTTGTCATCACTGAAGAAGAAAAAAAACAAATTATGAAATTATACGAGGTTGTTGGTAATCCCTTAACTTTTTCGAAAGTTTTTGAAATTCCGAACAAAACTAAAGATTCTATACATGATGACATCAAAGAATGGTTGGCAATTAACTTCAAGCCAACTAATTTACAAATTCAACTTGATGATAAAACTAAAGGTTTGATTATTTCCACAGGTAGGATACCTTATTTTTACGGTAAAGATAACTACGAAAACAAAGATGGTTATTTAGATTACAAAACAACTATTTCAATCAAGGATAATAAATTCAAGGTGGAAATTACAGACTTCGAGCATTTCCCAGACGAACGAAAAAGATTGAATTTCGTAGGTAGAACAAAATTAAATAATTTCGGATTAATAACGGATAATCCAAAATTCGAAACTCAGGAGAGTAATGTTTTTGGATTAGACCAAAAAGTTTGGGAAGATATAAAAATTAAAATTGCAGATTTTTGTAACAAATTTTTTCATAATGTACAAAACGACATAATAAATAAAAAGAAAGATAACTTCGACTTCAAACCATAACCTTCATCTATTTTTTTATCTTAAATAAACCCCATAAGGGGTTTTTTTGTAACAATAATTTCCTATATTTGTGACAAATCTACTACCATGTTTATCGACTACGAATCACCAAAGACAACCTCCAAAACTGTATGGTTCAATGGAGAAACTGAAGACGGAAAAAAATTTACAATTGTTTCCAATTGGGACGAATGGGATGATTGGACAGCTAATTCATCCGACTTGATGTGGGATGGAGAAGAAGGAACTGAGGAAGAGAGCCAAGAAATCATTCATGAATTTCTCAATGAAATGAACGGTTAAACCTAAACCCTCAAATGAGGGTTTTTTTTCAAATATGAACAAGGTCTATTCTATCTTATTTATTCTTATCGTTTACATCTTCTCTCAGGCATTCACATTCTACCAATTACAGGGTCATTTGTGGAGTGGATGGATTAAACGTAATCCGTTTCTTATGGCCTTAGCGGGTCTCCCATTAGGTTATTTGGTCATTTTGGCAAGTAGGGAGATGGTGGCTTTATATAATGGTGAAACTTGGCCGAACAGAATTATCGGGTTCTCGATTGGTGTTATTGTCTTCAGTGTTATGGCTTGGTTTATTCTTAAAGAACCGTTGACAACTAAAACTATGGTTTGTCTATTATTAAGTTTTGTTATACTTCTAATTCAACTTTTTTGGAAATGATGGTCCCGTAGTTAAATGGATATAACTACTGCCTTCTAAGCAGTAATTCGTGGTTCGATTCCACGCGGGACTACCATCATAAGAAAGGAGATATCAATCTCCCTTTCTTTATATTTATACCATATGAAGTTCATGTCGATTTTATTGGTCGAGGGTCGCAAAGAGGATTTGAAAAAAAAATACCTTGGAAAATTTGATGAGGACATTTTAGATTGGATATTGAATATTTCGGATTTAGTTGATTTCAATCACAAATACTCAGATTGGGTTTTGAAAATGATTCCCCTAAGTGATGATTTAGATTCTGATGTGGAGGTTTTAATTGGGATTGTCAAAGATTTTGATAAATATCAATCTCAACTTCAAAAAAAAGATATCAATCAATACAAAAATGTTGAAGAGCTGGACGACTCTCTTTTTCCATTCAAAGTCAAAGAAAAAGAAAGAGAACTAGAAAATCAGACTGAAAAAATATATGAAGATGATGGTTTCTTAGTTTTACGCCCTCTGAGTTTACCCGCAACTTGTAAATATGGTTCAGGAACCAAATGGTGTGTCACACAAAAAGACGGACAACATTTCGAAAGATATACTTCAGGAGGGCAGAAACTTTATTTTATTTTAAGAAAAAAAGGAAAACTTGGACAACCATTCTATAAAATTGCCGTTCATTTTGACCCAAATGGAAATGCCACTTGGTGGGATGCAGAAGACCGAACATTAACTTCTGATGCAATCAAACTTTTCAAAGAATATAATGAAGATGTGTGGATGGCAATCAAAGGAAATTTTGAAACAAACAGAGTCACCCTTTTACAAAAAGTTAAACAAATTTTTGATATCGATTCCACAAATTATACCAATATCACAAAAAAATTTCTCAAAAATAATCATTTGGTATTGAAAGTTGAGGGTTTTGAGAATATTCCTGACATGCCAAAACACGCCTTGGGTAGATTATCAATCATCTATAATAACCAACAATTAGATGAATACGACATCTATGTTGTTTACGATGTCTCAGGTAATAGTCAATGGAAAGCCGATATTAGTTTGCGTGGTGATAGTGCAGAAGATATTAGGGTTGATTTCGGATTGGACAACAAGAATATGCAACCGAAATTTACTTACACCACTCCTGAACAGGGATGGAAACAAATAACAAATTACATTTCATTTACTGTTTCACCTCTAATAACCTCAAACCCGTCATTTATAAGTTTTGTTCACGGAGGAAGGTCAGTTTGGCAACCATCATTAAGTTATGGGTATAGTTTTGGTGAAAACAAAGGTCTGATTAAGAAATTGGTTGATTGGTTGGATACAGGAAAAAAGGGTACAAGATTGGACTTTATGACTGATATCGGAGTATTAGAAAAACTAGAGGTTGACGGTAAAACAAAATACAAAAGACCAAAAGGTAGACATCTTTATAATCCAACCGACCTCAGAGGACAACATTCTTCATTTTTTGCGTCAGCCGTGTTAGCAGGCATTTTGAAAAACGTAAAAGAAGGAAAAAAATTTATTCTCACCAAAGGTCCAAATTTTGAGGCATTCAAAGAGGGGAAACTCAAAGCTCTCTAGAGAGCTTGCGAAAGTATATATACAAGCCAAAGAATAAGGCCGCAATAAAATACAAAACGAGATTCGCTTTCCATAAATTTCCTGTCAGTAATATTAGGGAATATTGCACGGCATCGAATCCAAATGGATTGAAAAAAAGTGCCAACATTAAAAACACTTGAGATAGGTTGTCTTGAAGATTTGACTTCCAAGTTTGTATTTTTCTCACCATCTTCCATGAATTACTGTTTAAAGTTTATGTCTCAGGACTTATATTATACATTGAATAAATATCTTTAGTTTTAAAATGAAATACCGAACAAGAAAATTGATAAAACCCGCCGACCTTAATGGAAATGGAACTCTTTTCGGAGGTCAGGTTTTGAAATGGATAGACGAAGAGGCATCCATATTTACAATCTGTCAAATAGGAGAGATAAACTTACTTCAAAAAAAATCTACAATAGTGACCAAAGCAATGAGCGAAATCAATTTTGTTTCTTCAGGTAATTTGGGAGATGTAATCGAAATTGGTTGTGATTTAGTAAGTGTTGGTAAGACGTCACTAACAATTTGTTGTGAAGTAAGGATTAAGTCATCGAAACAAACAATCATCAAAGTTGATAAAATTGTGTTTGTCATGGTTGATGAAAGTGGTAAACCTAAAGAACATGGAAAAAAATCAATCAATTAACATTCAAGAAATTTTGGATGAGAAAGGAACTTCGATTAAATTTGCGGGATGTGTGCCTGAAGGTTTTATTATTTTACATGAAAAAAGTTTGGAGGATTTAAAAAATTTTGATATTTGGAAAAATTGGAAAAACGATGAAATATCTATTGAGGACCTTAACAAAATTAATTTCAAAAATGACACCTAAATTTCTTAAGAAGAAAAAAAAGGTCATTATTTCAGAAAATAAAAATGTATTAGATGAATCATGGGAGCAATTCGGTGACAATATTTCCTTTTAAATCACTGTGGTCAAGTTGGTGTAACCGTCTGCAGCGGTGAAAGGAAGTCGACTCTGAGGATAATAACCACCAACCTCTGACCATATATAATCAGAATTCGCTCACAAGGTAGAGCAACAACTTAAAAAGTTTTAATCAAGGGCTTGGGGAATAAACCTAATCAGAGACCAAGGTTTTTAAGATATTGAAATTCCTCTATTTATTAATTCATATGAGTCGACTTAAAATTTCATATAAAAGACACTTAGCTAAAACTATTAGTTACAGAATAATAAGCACTTTAATCGGTTTCTTAATTATGTGGAGGGCCAGTGGTAGTGTCGAAATTGGTGCGACATTTGGTATAGTAGAATTAGCTTATAAACCCCTTCAATATTACATCCACGAAAGAGTCTGGTATCGTTTTGTTAAATTTGGTCTAATTCAAGAAAAGAAAAAAAAGATTGAGCCCCATATTGTAAAAGTGGAACAACCCATAAAAAAAGAAGAACCTCAATTAGAAAAACCTAAAAAAGGAAAAAAATTAAGTTATTCAAAAAAAACCGTATGATACGGTTTTTTTTATTCGAAAACTATTTATTTAGGTGATTACTAAAAAATTTATTTTAGAGACTATAGATTCAAATTTGAAGATTAAAAAACCAATCAACGAAGTAATGGTTGTTATTTCTTCAATTGAATCAAGTTATCCGAACATAATTTTTCATGAAAGAACTAAAGGTGACAAACTTAATAAAGCCCTACTTGATGATTTACAAAAAGCGGCTAAAGCTAATGATTTCAAAATCACAGTGGATTTCGCAAAAACAGGACATGGGAAATTTGCGAGAAGTGGTAATGTAAGTAGACATTACAAAAACGCAGCCGTAGATATAGACTTTATTTTCTCTAATGGAAAAAAATATCCTGTAAGTCAAAAAAATATAGATATTGTCGAAAAATTTACAGATACTTTAGTGAACTTGGGATACAATAAAAATGCTGAAGGAACCTTACACCCAAAATCCGTTTTGACTTTTGGATTTCCTAACCACAGTAACCACATTCACGTATCGAACACGTCTGACACAGCTTCTGATGAGGACCTTGAGGACGAATCAATCACTAAAAGTGAAACCGATGACGTGAAACAGGTTGCACAAAAAATTGCTGAACCTGTTAGTTTTGAAGATATTGTCAAGGATTTGAAACCTGGACAGTTAGGTAAAATTTTCACTCAAGGAATTCAGTCAATATTCAGGGAAGAGGTCGAAAGAATTAAACAACTCATGAAATAAAAAACTTCCATCCCACGGTGAAATTCTAAAAAGGGGGTAAGTCCTGGCAAGAGGACTATCTACATCGATAAAAATAACTTATCTTCTTATAAAATTTTATTTTGTTGGAATGGGCGGGCTCGAACCGCCGACAACTATCGTATCAGAATAGTGCTCTACCATCTGAGCTACATTCCACTGTTGAGGTCAGAACAGGAATCGAACCTGTGTAGAAGGTTTTGCAGACCTCCGCCTAAACCACTCGGCCACCCGACCTTGATGTAGCCCCGCACGGAGTCGAACCGAAATTTTTTCCGTGAAAGGGAAGCGTCCTAACCATTAGACGACGGGGCCAAGAACTTCAAACTTACAACCAATATTTCAGAGAACCAAAACTTCCTGAAAACAAAAAACCCCGAACCACTTGCGTAGTCCGAGGTTGTATATATAACTCTTCAGGAGTTTACTTATTTACCGAACTACGCATAGGTTTTTCTCCCAACAAATCTCTTGTTGCTTACTAAACTCTATATGATAGTTCGTTGTTTTCATTCTGTAATAAATATAGTAAAAAAATTATTAATTCAAAGAATTAAAACTTTTCTTCGAAAACTGTGTCGTATTCTGACTCTTCTATATTGTTTTCGTGATGAAGGTCTACCACTTTATTTTTGATATCGAAAACAAACTTTCCTTGTGAGCCTTCGTTGATTTCCCAGCCTCCATAAAGACTTTCAAGTCTTCTATAGCACCAATCGTGTATAAATTGTGGCACCATACCTCCTTCCATGAAATAATCGTCGATGTATCCACTATCTCCTGAACCGTTATAACTTAAGTGGATTAAATTTTTTTTGGGTCTGATATCTGTATTTTTTTCAATTTCATCAAACATTACTTCGATAGGGTTTTCCTCTTCATCTTCGTAATCTTCCTCTGAAAAAGAGGTGGATTGGTCTTCTCCGACTTTATAATATGAGTAATAATGTTCGAAAGTTAATTCTTTTTTAATTGCATCCAAAGAAATAGATAACCTTTCATAGTTTATGTTTTCAACATCAGGCATACCAATTAAATCATTTTTGATAATATACTCAGCAACTCTTGTCAGAATTTTGGTTAGTTCATCTGGTATTTCAACATTGTAAGAGTTTTCGAAATAGTTGTATTGTGTGACTGCATCAGCCCGAAATTCTCCATAGTCCATGTCGATTTCGATATTTCCTTCTTTAAGTCCTTGAGACTTGAGGTACTTACAAACTATAGAAAGTATTTTTTTTTCTTCAGGTGTTAGGATATCCATAACAATAAATATCATTCATCGAATTCTAATTTCACGGTTTTTAACATCCACTGTGGACGTGAATTATTTCCTATATTAATTATCCATTCTTTGGCTGATGGAATATAATTGTTGCAATCTTCTTTTATATGTTGTTCACCGACATATCTTGTGTAAACGACTTTTCCATCACTGTTGGTGAACTGTGTTCCAAACTTTTGTTCCATCTCGAAAATACCTTCGCTGTGGTGTCTGAATGCACGGTGCAAAGAATCGCCAATCCAACCTTTGGTTTCATCCAACCATTCGTGTAGATGAATATAATCTTCGGGTTTTCCACCAAATTTTTTTGCGGAAGATTTTGCGTGTAAATTGGGATGGGCCATTATAGCAATTTTGAATTGTTTCTTCTTGCTTCTTCAGCGTCTTTGTAAATTTTTATCCATCTCAAAAACAAATCTATTGGAGCTAATGCCCAACACATAATTAAAAGAGCAATTGTATCAAGACCAGGTGAAATTCCAAGGCCCCCTGACATTACATCTCTATTCCATCTTCTGATTGACATAATCATACAATAGATGAAACAAATCAAATAATAACTCATAAAAATATTCATGTAATAAAATTTTGAGCCAGAGACAGGAATCGAACCTGTGACCTACTGATTACAAATCAGTTGCTCTACCTGCTGAGCTACTCGGGCTGTTGAGACGGAGGTCTTCAAAAAAATCATAATGTACCAAATGAGCCATTCCATCTTTCAGCGTCCCCCCTTGGTTTCGAACCAAGGACCCCTTCGTTAACAGCGAAGTGCTCTACCGCTGAGCTAGGGAGACAAATACCAAACTTGAAATTAAGTAAAAATTTAATAAAAAAAGTTATAAATACAAATCATTTAGATTTGAAACTTATAATTCTTCTTTTATATTTATTCATATGAGGACAAACCAAAATAGAGTCAGTCTTTTGGAAATAAAATTGATAAATGAGAAATTTGGCAAGCTGAGAAATGAAAAATCTCGAGCCATAAATTACAAAAAAAAGTTCTAGTGGGGTTGAATATTCAACCCCTTTTTTTTTTGTATAAATAACTTATTTTTGAATAAAATTTTTTATGAATCACGTTTTAGTACTTAACTATGATTACACACCTTTGAATGTTACTTCTGTGCATCGTGGTTTTGTACTTGTTGATAAAGGTAAAGCGGAAATTCTGAAATCACACGATAATCCTATTGTAGCGGGGTACAAAACCTATGTAAGACCTGTAATTATAAGATTATTAAGATACATAAGACATTTCACAAGACAACTAAGGGCGAATAGAAATAGAATTTATAAAAGGGACAATCACACCTGTGTTTATTGTGGTTCTACTCGTCAATTAACTTTGGACCACGTAATTCCGAAATCAAAAGGTGGGAAAAATGATTGGAATAATTTGGTTACATCTTGTCAAAAATGTAATTTGAAAAAATCGAATAAAACATTAGATGAAGCTAAAATGAAAATGAAACACAAACCGTTTGCTCCAAATATTGTAAATGAAAATGTTACAATTTCAAAAATTTGGAATGACTTTCAAAAATCATTCATTTATTATTAAAAAAAACTATAATTATAACATGAGCTTAGAAAAAAAAATTATAATCGCCTTTGTAATAATCATAATTACCTCTTTATTGACATTTACTCGTATGAATTATTATAAAAATTTATCTGAAAACCAACTTATCCAAACTTTAAATACTAATAATATAACTTTAGATTCTTTGCGAAAATTACTTGATTCTGTGGACGCTGAAAATTACAGTTCCCAAATAGAACTCAACAGGTATAAAATTGCATACGAAATTTTTATGAAAAGAAATCCCAAAGCCGCGTCTCAATATGGAGACATAATCTCAGAAGAAACAGAATAAAAATGGAAAAAAATATAGACTTAGAAAATGCTTTAGACGCTTCTATTATTTTCGCGAAAGCATTAGGTTTCATCCTACAGGATAATCAAGGAATTATTGTAGACGTACCTTCTGATTCCAAAATGCGTGAATTTATACAAAAAGTTGTTGTATTCAAGTTTAATAAAAAAATTCACATTTATAAATGTGATGACGACTTTCAGGAAGGTATTGCCGTTTTATTGAACACTGAATTAGAGGATAATAAACCACAATAACTAAATAAAATGAAAATATTAGGTTTTTCTGTAGGTCATGACAAAGGTGCCGTCGTAATCGAGAATGGTAAAATTTTGATAGGTATTACACATGAGAGGTTAAGTAGAATCAAACACGATGGCGGTCTTCTAGGAGGTCTCATTCCTCTTGAGTCCATAAACTATTGTCTCAATGCTTTAGGAATTTTATCATCAGATATTAAATTATGGGTTTATTCTACAACAGAAATTGTGGATGACGCTCCCGACAAATTTTTTAGAATATTTCCTAAAATTAAAAGAGAACAACTTATTTTTATCCCTCACCATCTAGCTCACGCATATTCAACTTTTTTTAGTTCAGGACTCAACGAAGCTGCTGTTGTTGTTGCAGACGCATCTGGAAGCATCATCAGTTACAAAAACACCACACACGAATGGTATGACCCGAAAAAATGGTCATTAAATCCTGACCACGATTGGACAGAAGCGATTTCGATTTATAACTTTAAAAAAAATTCATACGAAGAAGTTTACAAAAAATGGATTAAATTTCCAGTACCTTGGGATACTAATGAAGAGGTTTCTTTGGGGACTGTTTACTCAGATGGTACACTACAGATAGTCTATGAAGAAAAATACAATACTTGGACTGCAGGAAAGATGATGGGACTATCTTCATATGCGAATCGGGAAATTGTAGATGAGGGTCCATGTTTTGTAGAAGAGTTGGAAGACGACATAAAAATATTAAATAACCCTATATATCCAAAGGTTACTTGGAAGTCTGATTTTTATTCGAGGGCCTGTGTTGCCGGAATGTACCAAAAGACTCAAGAAAAATCTTCTCTAATTTTAGCAAAACTTGCAAAAAAATTTACTAACTCAGATAATGTTTGTTTTGCAGGTGGTTCGTTTCTAAACTGTAACTCTAATCAAATTATTTTAAACTCGGGTCTTTATGAAAATTGTTTTTTTATTCCACCATCTGATGACTCAGGAATTCCATTGGGATGTGCTTGGTATGGGTATCAACAAGTTTCAGATATTGGGGACACTGAATTAATTAACCCTTATTTTGGAAAAACTTATGAGAGGGGTGAAGTAATTTCTGCACTTAATAATTATCCACAATTAGAATTCGAAGAGTTTTCAGATATTTCAGATTTAATTGAAACTGTTTCTTTTTGGTTAACACAAAATAGGGTCATAGGATGGTTTCAAAATGGTTCAGAAATTGGTCCGAGAGCTTTGGGAAATAGGTCAATACTCGCTTCTCCAATCCCAAAATGGATGACAGGACACATAAATTCAGATATAAAAGACAGAGAGTGGTATCGTCCATTTGCCCCATCTATTCTTTTTGAAAAACAATCAGAGGTTCTTGAATCAGATTATTATTCACCTTTTATGTTGGTAACAACAGAGGTAAAATCTGAATGGAGAGATAAAATACCTGCTGTCACTCACATAGATAATTCTGCCAGACATCAATCTGTTACAGAGTATAACAATCCAAAATTTTATCAACTTATTAAATCTTTCTATCAAAAAACGGGTGTTCCTGTATTACTGAACACTAGTTTGAATGGTCCATCAGAACCCATAGTTGAATCGCCATCCGACGCAATCAATACCATGTTACAAATAAAACTAGATTATTTAGTTTTAAATAATTTTTTAGTAAAAAGACCTACGTGAGCACTATTTTTGGATTTTATAGTGGCTCACATAGTGCTAATTCTGCTTGTGTAAAAGATGGACAGATAATCGCTGCTATTGAGGAAGAACGTTTAAATAGAATCAAAGCCGGTGACAACTATGACATCAATTGTGTTAAATCATCCTCACTAATTCAAGAGTATTCTAATTTAAACATTGAGGAGGCTGACTATAGAATTTTTGTAGACCCCGTCTCAAAAAAATTCGCAAGGGAAATTTTCAAAAATACATATGAAACATGTTCTCATCATGATGCTCACGCTTACGGTGCATATTTCACGAGTGGGATGGATGGTAAAGTACTTTCAATAACACACGATGGAGGAGGTGAAAATTCTCATATGAAAATTTATACATGTGTGGATGGTAAAATGACCTTATTTAGACAATATCCTGTAAAATCATCTGGAAGCCTGTCTAGCCTGTGGGGATTTAGTACCTCATCTATTATGGGATATAACCAATATTACGAGGGAAATTGGAAGATGTGTAAGGACGAGGGAAAACTTATGGGTATGAGTGCGGACGGTGAATATGATGAAACAATCTATAAAATGTTAAATTCAGTAATAGATTACAAAGACCTTAGATTTTTTCCTTCAAATACAAGATGGAAAACTAAATTTTTATGTGATATGATGTTTAACGAGGGCTATTTTTCGACTAAAAGAAAGAGAGAAATTTATTCATTTAATTTACAAAAATTAACAAACGATTTATTTTTAAGATTCCTAAGTGATTTACACAAAATTTTTCCTGATTACAAAAAATTATGTTTTTCTGGCGGACTATTTTCAAATGTTAAATTAAATCAAAAAATAAACGAGATAGATTGGGTTGATGAAATTTATATTATGCCACCTATGGGTGATGAGGGATTGTCTCTTGGTGCCTGTATAAAAAAATCATACGAATTAGGGGAATGGGATAAACCAAAAAAACTTCATAATGTTTTTTTTGGTCCATCCTATACAAACGAACAAATATATTCAATTTCAAAATCCTATAATTTAGAAAGAAAAAAATATATCCCATCAGAAATTGCTTTTGAACTAAACGAAGGAAAAATTATTGGGTGGTTTCAATCTGGCTCTGAACATGGACCTAGAGCTTTGGGCGCAAGAAGTATTTTAGTGAGACCTACAGATGTTTTAGCTCATAGTGTTTTAAACAAAAAATTAAAAAGAGACGAAACGATGCCTTTTGCACCCATAGTAATGAGTGAAAATTTTGATGAAATTTTTTTTCCTCCAAAATCAAAATATGCTTCGGAATTTATGACGATTTGTTTCGAAACAAAACAAGAATGGGTTGAAAGAATACCCGCTGTCATACAAAAATCAGATAAGACAGCGAGACCTCAAATCGTTTGTAAAAATAAACTACCTAAGTTTTGGGATATTTTGAATGAATATTATATTTTATCTAATATTCCTGTGTTATTGAATACTTCTTTCAACTTACACAATGAACCCATTGTCGAAAATCCAACTCAAGCATTTAATATTCTTGATAAAGGAATAATCGACAAATTAGTTATTGAAGATTATGTATATAGCAATAAATGAAGAAAGGATAATACTGAACTTCGATAAAGGAATTTTACTAAGAATGTCTGGTCCAGACCAACATTATCTTGTTGAACTTAGGGAATACGTAAAAAATGATGAAATCCCTTACATTGTTGAATCATTCCCGATTACACCAAGAGGGGGTTATGTTAATTTTTTCAAAGTTCCAATTGAATTTTATGGAGATTGGGAAATCATACTCTACAAGTATGTCCCTAATATCGGAATCAAAAGAATTCTTACTCACAAATATTGTGATTACAGTAAATTAGTTAGGTTTAATCTTTTTACAAAAGACTATAGTGAGTGTCAACTTTGGGTAGAAAGAGTAAAAGAATATATAAAAATACATGGATGTAATCCAATTGTAGAAACTCCTTTTGACAATTTGAACAAGATTTTTCCATCCTATTACAATAATTTAAGTGTCGACATTTATAAGACTTATAATATAGGTAGATTTCCAAAAGAAAGTCAGGATTACAAAACTTTGGACCATAGAAAAGAAGGGCTCATTTGGTTTGGGAATTGGAAAACATTTTGGTCATACCAACACCCGAGAAAATGGACTGAACTTTCATCTTTAGAAATTGTAGATGACATTTTGGGATTGTCCTAAATTTTTCTATCTTTGTGTAAAATCACAAATATGGAAATAGGAAAAGAGTTTCAGAATTATTATGTAAAACATCTTGGAAAAAGTTCTTCGAATTTACATTACGAGGGTCTCAAAATTGAATCTTCGATGACACCTTATATTTTAGAAGAAAGAGAATTAAGGGTCACACAAATGGACATTTTCTCACGTTTGATGAGAGACCGTTTACTTTGGGTTGCAGGACCTGTCGACGATAGGATGTCCACAATTGTCCAAGCTCAATTAATGTTCTTAGATTCGTCAGATAAGACCGATATAACGATGCATATTGATTCACCAGGTGGTAGTGTCAAATCTGGTTTATCTATGGTAGATGTAATGCAATTTATCAGTTGTGATATTCGTACTGTAAATACGGGTATGGCCGCTTCAATGGGTTCAGTATTACTCGGAGCTGGTACAAAGGGAAAGCGTTCATCACTTCGTTTTTCAAAAACAATGCTTCATCAAACTTCGGGAGGAGCTGGAGGAAATATACAAGATGCTAGAATAAATTTTATTGAGTGGGAAAAAACCAATAAGATTTTGTTTGAATTACTAGGAGATTTTTGTAATAAATCTCCAGAACAAGTAACTGAAGATGCGTCAAGAGACTTTTGGTTGAGTGCAAAAGAGTCAGAGAATACGGAATAATTGATGAAATTGTTAAAACAAAAAAGAAGGGTGATTAACCCTTCTTTTTTTTTTTACGATTCGAAAACACCCCCTTTTTGTTCTTTAAAATTTATATTGATGGTTATAATGCTGACATTCTCACCATCAAATTTTTTGCATTTTCAGTGAATTTATTATACAAAACACAAATTTCAACCTCAAGCTTTACTTGAAGATTTTTTCTAAAAATTTCATCGTCTACGGCATCCATGAGTGCTGTCTGAACCAAGTTTAACCCTTTTTGTTT
>Ga0194116_10005516_pt1 | contig 13903 bp, 19 predicted proteins | sample TA2MahsurfametaG_4_FD_148617 | JGI IMG/M metagenome (GOLD analysis project Ga0194116, IMG submission 148617) | Freshwater microbial communities from Lake Tanganyika, Tanzania - TA2015008 Mahale S9 surface | ecosystem: Environmental > Aquatic > Freshwater > Lake | place: Tanzania: Lake... | reverse complement strand
TCTTTAGTTTCATAAGCATCTCTGTAACGTCATAAAGAACTTCAAATTTATCTTTTTCTGAGGTGGTCTTTTTGATAAGCCAGCTATGATCTATTGTTACAATCATAGGCTTTCTTCCTCCATCCATATATTTAATCTTGATAGCTTCTTCCATCTCTTTATAGTTAAGAGATCTTGGAAACATATCTCTATTGATTCCTTTACTAAAAAGAAATTTAGTCTCTTGTATATACTGCTTAGCTTTTTCGTATATAAAGTTATCTAAAGCTTTTTTCGTACTTAGTATTACTCCATAGTCTTCAGCAACTTCTGCTGCAAATTGACGTGCTGCATACTGATTTGAACCCATTTCAAACTGGAACTCAATAATATTAAATTTCTGATCAGGATTAAGACGGTGAGATTCTCTTATTAGTTGTGAAGCTATCATAGTTTTTCCTGAGCCGGGACGTGCACCAATAGTGAGCATAGAACCCCATTCAAGTCCACCAACCCCAGCATCATTAAAGCCAGGCCAAGGGGTCTTTAGAGATTTAATCTCACCGGTCATTCTTTTTTCTATGTATGTCAGGCCTTCTTCCAGAACGCTAACATAACTTCTACAGCCATATTTTTCTTCTGCTACTCCCATATATGTAAGTATAAATTACATTAAAAAGATATCATTAATTTCCTTCTCTAAACTTTCAATACTTTCTGTTCTACCGGTGTAGTATGCTATATTCATCATTTTTTTGACTATAGTCTCAAGTAAAGAGTAATTAATGAATCTAATATCATTGTTAGCATCGCCACTAAGTTTGGCGGATGGGAGTTGGGTAAAGAGCTCTTGAAGCTCTTCTTGGAGGTTAATAGTTTCCATGTAGGGTGTATTTTGTAAATGTAAATGTAAAACTAAAACTGTAGAATACCAAAAAAGTCTACATAATAATCTACAACTTTTTAGGCATTTTTCAAGATCTCTGGATTGTCTGATATGTTTTGGCATAGGTCAGCCAGAGCAGATCTACTGATTTTTGTTCTTGGGTCTGTTTTCTGTATAAAGTATGAACTGGTCATCATATACAAGTAGCCATCTTTTTGCTTACTATAGATATAGTAGTCTGTGGCATCTAATACATCATCCCAGGTAAATTCTGGATAAGTTTTGAAAAACCAGACAAATTTATCTTTAAGCTCTTGTATGTTCTGTCTGGCGTATTCCCCACTAGGAAGCTTTACAGCTGGAAACATTTCTCGGTAGGTTTTAATAGACCCTAAGGCATTGTTACCCAATACTTCTGAGACTACTTTTTTCTTAGTTTTTACGAGTAGTGTCTCAAATTCATCTAGGATAAATACGGCTCCTGGGCTTAATTTACCTTCGTCATCTAGGTGTCCTCTATCAAGGGCAGTTTGACGCTCTTGCTCTACGTCAATAATGTGACAAGGTCTAATCTTATATCTGCAGCTGTCAAGAAAGTACAGCTGGTTCGGGCTGATGTTGTACTTGATCAGCGTTGTCCATAGTTGGTGACTCATATCTTTGTTTTATGTAAGTGATGATTGAGTTGTGTTTGTTTCTAAAAGTCTCACAGGTTTGTATAAGGTTCTTAAAAGTGTTAACATTATGTATTACAGTAGTATGATCTCTTTTACCTAGGCTTTGACCTATTGTGATAAGACTATAGCCTAGTTGTCTTGCCAGAGCACAGTAGATCATTCTGAGTTCAACTATTTCTCTGTACCTATACTTGCTCTGTAGTTTAATTGTAATTCCATATCTTATTGGTAAGAAGGAGGTAAAGCACTCTTCAAGTGCAGGGAGGCTCATCATAGGTAGACTCTGCACTTGTGTAATAACTGTAGGGTAATACCCTATTTTTTCATAAAAAGATTCTCTGAATTGCTCTATAAGCTTGCGTTCTAGCTGAATAGCGTAGCTTTTACTGTCCATAAATTTCAAGGGTTTGGTCTACAAATATAGGTTAGTTCTCTAAAATTTTGTATATTATAATGTAGGGTTTATACAGACTCTACATATTATAGGTTTATAAATATTTATACTATGGCTAAGAAGTTCTATGCTCAGAAAGATGCTCTGGGCTGGCCTATTCCCGGTACAATGATGAGTGGATCCAAGGTGCCTGCTAATCTACTTGAGATTCCTGCAGCTAATGTAGCTCCAGGTGCTGGTCAAGTAGAAGTATATCATCCTGAAAAGCTTAGATACTTTGTACGGAAGGACAAGAAAGGAGATATTATTCCTAACTCATTGATTATCAGCTTAAAAAAGCCAGTTGGTGATACTTATGAGTTTAAACTTGTAAAGGCTAGCTAACAATGAATAAAGACAATCCGGCACTTTTTGCTTTTAAAATCTGGATATTCCCTGGTTTAGTTTCTATTCTAGGACTGATGATCTGGAATGATGTTAGTGAGATAAAAGCTGATGTCAAAGCTCTTATGGCCCAGTCCAATATAGACAAAACACGTATAGATAATCTGGAAAGACAGATATATGTTAAGCCTACTAGTAATCAACCTGCTAAAGAAGAGCGTAATCCTTTAAAAAACAATAAGTTATACGCAGTTATTCCTTATAATTCATTTAGACTTAAAAAATAAGTATATGACTTTTAAACAATGGATTTTAGACCTTTTTAAAGATGAGCGTGGCTCAACCTCAGTTAAACCTGTTGTAGGCTTTATGGGAGCTTTGTTTCTCTGTATTACTCTTACAGCTAATTCTTTTACTCACGGTGATATCAAACCCTCTGATGCTCTTGTAGATGCTGTTCTAATCATGACCTGTGTAGGTATTGGAGCAGACAGCATTGATAAGTTTAGTCACAAGAAAAAGAAAGAAGATGAAGCTTAATAAATACACTATAGTTATTTTAGTAGTCATTGGTCTTATTCTGTTATCACGTATTGGATGTAATAACGGATTTGGCTTTTTTGATAAACCTAAAGCTGATACGGTAAGAGTAGTAGACACACTTTGGGAAAAACATGATACTACTATTTATAAGAAAGTTGCCGTAAAAGAAGTGATCTATGATATAGACACTCTTCCTCCTCAATTGATTCCTGATACAAACTATGCTGCTTTAAAAGCACAGTTTGAAGCTTTAGTTAAAGAACATGCTTCTAAAGTTATACAGTTTGATACCATTAAGGTTCCTCAACTCAAGGGTGGATTTTATATTAAAGACACTGTACAGTTTAATAAGATAGCCGGCAGATCTATTGATGCTGATTATGTTATTCCTATTGTAAAAGAGACAGTGACTATTACTAAGCAAGCTCCAAAACGTAACCAGCTTTACATAGGAGGTGCTATTAACGTAGATAAAGGCTTTGCTCCTAGCACAGCTGAAGTTGGACTAATACTTAAAACCAGAAGAGATCAGATGATGGGCGTCAAAGCCGGATCTGATATCAACGGTAATGTAACCTACGGCTTCCAGAGTTACTGGAAGATAGGTAAGAAGGACAAATAAAACACAAATCATGAAAAGTATCGTAAAGATGCTTCTTAACCTTTTCAAAAAGAAAGCTGAAAAGAAGGTTGAAGAAGTAAAAAACATTGTAGTTCCTGCACCAGTACAGGAAGAGAAACCTAAGGCTAAGAAAAAGAAGTATTACCATTCTAAACCTAAGCCTAAGAATAACCCATTATAACAAATATAGATAACTTATGAATCTTGAAAAACTAAAGGGTCATGTACCTGATAAAGTGATTGAGCAGATTCCTGAGGTTATGCAGAAGTTTAGTGTAAATACACCACTGCGTCTATCTCACTTTCTAGCTCAGTGCGGCCATGAGTCTGGTGGTTTTAAGCTCACTCAAGAGAATCTTAACTATTCAGCTAAGGGTCTTATGGGAATCTTTAAGAAGTATTTTCCTACAGAAGCTATAGCTAATGCTTATGCTAGACAACCACAGAAGATTGCTAACAAAGTATATGCTTCCCGTATGGGAAATGGTGCTGAAGCTTCTGGTGAAGGATTTAAGTTCCGCGGTCGTGGATATATCCAGCTCACCGGTAAGCAGAATTATACTGCCTTTGACGCTTCTGTACCAGAAAGTATAGTAGATAACCCAGACTTAGTTGCTACTAAGTATCCATTAGCATCTGCTGCATGGTTCTGGAGTAAGAACGGACTTAATACAATTGCTGACCAAGGTTCTTCTAATGAAGTAGTAACTAAGATTACTAAGCGTGTAAACGGTGGTACGATTGGTCTTGCTGATCGGATTAAACACTTTAAAGAGTATCACGCATTACTTGCATGATAGGAAAAGTCATCTGTAAAAATTTCAAAATATGGCTAAAGCCAAAGGCTCCAAGGCCGGAGAATCAAGAAAGGTCACATTTGGAAAACGCAAGGGTGGCAAAGCTTCTAAAAGTAAAGGGCCCAAAGATAAAAAAGTCTCCAAGTACCGCGGACAAGGACGTTAACTCCTAGTAAAAACCAACCTCTAAATCTGATGTTATGAACCTTAGAGGTTATTTTATTTTATTATTATCTGTACTGTTTGTAGGATCTTCCTACTCACAGAATATTTATATTGATAGTGTAAGGAACAGTATACCTACTGGTCCACTTACTGCTAATAAGAATCTTAGTTTTGGTGTAAAGAACATCTTAGCTGAAGTACTTCAAGACAAAGGTCTTGATCTTCTTCCTAAAAAAGAAGAAGGAGAGCTTAGCTTAGTTACTGAGATATACTTCTTTGATATTGTACAAACCAATGGTGGTGTATCTGTATTTAAGAAGCAGGCTAACACAACTGTTATGGGCCTGAAAGGCATGCTGTATAAAAACGGCAAGCTCGTTAGTTCTAAAAAGATAGAAGAATCATCCTCTGAAATAGTAATAGCCAACCTGGTTGTTCCTGAAGATGGTAAACCCAATCAACAGTCTGTTAGTAATGTAATTAAAAAAGCCTGTCAAGCTCTAATTGACAAACTCCTATGAGAAAACAACTTTTGCTTGCTTGCTTCCTTCTTTTCTCAACACTTAGTTTTTCCCAGTCTATTGGACATTTCCAACAGCTGGCTACCGTGAAGAGAGGAGATACATTAGATGTAGCTTGGTACTATCAACCTAGTGGTTCAGTAGATATCAGGACGTTTCAAGTGGACTTCCAGTTTAAAAAGGATCTGTTTACCTGGTTGAGTACTGCTATAGATACTCCGTATGTGACGACTGCACGCCAGCCTCAGCTGGACTATAGGCAATTTGATGGGTATAAATACAATACCTATACAGGTGGCAACTATACTTATTCATCTGATGCTAACTGGTCTGTTGGACGTAACTATTTAACACTTCCTGCCGGTACCGGGTTTGGTACAAACAATGGATATATAATCCATAATAAGTACAAGATCAATGCTGTAGCATCAAACTTCGTGTCTGATACAATCACTGTAAACTGGGCTAGACTGTTTAAAGTAGACGGTACCAGTATAGGAGACAACGTAGCAACTCTTACAAATAAGAAGCTTGCTATCTTCTTACAGGGTAACTTGACTATTTCAGGTAAGATCTGGATGGGAGAAGCCACTGGTCTACCTACTATCATAGCATATAACAATAATACTGGTATAGAAGCTTCCCGTACAGTTCCTGCTGCTAATGGTACGTATACACTAACTAACATAGAACAGAACACTAAGTATAAAATTAAGGTGTTGTTCTCTCGTGATAGTTTAATTACAATGCGTGACCGTGCAGTTACTGTAGCAGATGCTGTAAAGACATATAATGAATTCAAGGGAGCTGATGTTACTCAGAACTACCCAAGAACATTCTTGACAAATGGATTAGCCTATCTGATTGCGGATGTAAACCGTAACGGACAGCTAGATGGTGGTGATCCTTATGGGATCTATGCATCTGTATCAGGACTTCTTCCTGTAGATACATCACGTTTAGTAAACGTGTTTTTAAAGAATGAGTTTGACTCTTTGGCTATAGCAGCTAACCAGTGGACAGCCTGGGCTAATAACCGTGATAAGGGATTGTTTGTATATGACTCTGTGACTACAGTTAACTCTGTAAATATAGACATTAAGTATATGTTACTTGGTGACGTAGATAGATCTCACTCTTCACCGGTTTATAACTCACAGGGACAACTAGTAGCTCGTACAATTTATAGAGGTGATATCAACGTAAATATCCCAGATACTTATGTGAATAATTCTCAGCCACTGTTTGTACCGTTTAATGTAGACTATGCTAGTTATAAAAATACAGGACTTCAGTTTGAGATGAAATACGATCCTGCTGTAGTTAGATTTGACCAAATCCAGTCTAACATTGATGGTCCTTGGTTACAGTATATAACAAATGACTCTACAAATGGTATAGTACGCTTTGGTGGCATGAATAACCAAAACAAAGGATTTTTAACAGGAGAGTTTACACCATATAAGCTTAAGTTCTCTCCTAAAAATCTGGGAACTAATATCACTACGTTTGTATATGTGAGACGTTTAATGGATGCAGCAGATGAGAATGGGGACCATTATAACATTGTGCTTCAGTCTGATCGTATAGTAATGAGCTACCGTATGAATGGCGGTGTTCCAATTTATACAAACATGGAGCCTACTATAGCAGTTAATCCTAATCCTACTACAGGACAGTTTGAGGTAGTGATATTCCTTCCTAAGAATAGTACAATGAATGCACTGGTTTATGATATGCAAGGTAGAAAGATTATGGATCTTGGTAAGTTTGAGACACAGGATACAGAGTTTACTTTTCGTAAACCAGTTTCTGGTACAGGAATCCCTGCAGGTATGTACAATTTAGTATTATTTGATAACCGTAAACGTATAACAACTAAACTAGTTAAATCCTAAATATATGTCAGAAGAATTAGAACAATCAAATGACGGTACTTGGTCTGGTCTCAAGAAGACAGTCGTAGGTACTATTAGTACAGTAATCCTGGGTGCAGGCACTTGGGTAGGTACAACTCTTTTTGGAGGTAAAGAAGAAGCTGCTCCAGCTCCTGCTGCACAGCCAAGTATTATTATTAATAACACTCAAGCTCAGCAACAAGCTGCCGGTGGAACTAAAGTAATTGAGCGTGTGATTGAAAAGCCAGCTGCAAAACCTGCAGAACCAGCTCCTAAGAAAAAAGAGTTTTCAGAAGAACCAAAGTGGTAATTATTAAATAGTATATATGAGCAACCAAGTATCTGAAAAAGGATTTCAAGGACTTCTTAACGCTATGATGAGAAGACGCTGGTTTATTACAGCGTTAGTATTAGGATCTTTTATCCTTATTGTTGGTGGCATTTTTGTAGCCATAGAAATTGGCAGCCCAATGGCAGGTGAGTGGAAAGAACTTCTACTTCTTATGCTTGGTGCCTTTATCGGTAGTTATGGTAAGATTATAGACTACTGGTTTTCTGATACAGACAAGGATAAAATGCTTGTACAGAAGATGGATGAAGAAGATGGTGTCTCTTTATCTAATACGGCTAATATCAAAGACACGCCACGTGAACAGAAGTCTTTAGTAGATCCGACCTTTGCTGCATTTGCCGCAAAAGCTTCGGAGGAAAAAGAAGAATTACCTGCAGAATCTAAACCTGTAGATAAAAAAGGTACAGAGATAGACGAAGACGGTGATGGTGTTATGGACGGTCTAGACTTTGACGGTGATGGTAAGATAGACGAGTACTTTGCACATAGACAGTGTGAGCATGTATGGGGTGATGTAGACGGAGACGGTAATCTTGAGTGCCTTAAGTGTGGCAAGATTAAAGATCCGGAATAATATTTCTTACTTAATCCTGTAATATGGAAGCTGATGAACAAAAGAAAGAGACTAAAGATTTTACGTTCCTCCAGGGATATAAGCTTGATGCTGGCAATGTTTTTCTTGCCACTTGGATACGATCTTTTGTTCAAGACTCTCTTAAACATTATGGGGAGCTTTTGGGTTACCGATATCATATTTTACTGTATATCAGGATTATTTTGGTTGCTTTACTTTTTATTATCCAAGACTTTAAAGTCTAATACACCATGAAAGTTGATAAAGAATCATTTAAGATATTATTGATGATAGGTATTTGGTTACTACTAATGTTTATTATTAGCAGTATAATCACTACTGTTTCAGCACAGACTGTAGGATCTACAAAGACAGAACAGTACCAGGCTGGTTTTGAGAAGAAGGTAAATATTGATTCCTTGATGGACTATAACGGTCCAACTATTCCTATACAGTTATTAAGTTTAGGAATTAATGAGGATGTATATGCTATGTACCCAGAGCTTAAAGATAAACGTGTTGGGCTGGGTGTTACTAATATCATTGTTGAGTATCTAGAAGAGACTGGTAGGTTTACTTTTACAGAAGATAAAACTGAAATTAAAAACCGTATGGTTAAACAGTTTCAGGCTAGTCAATCTGGAATAACGGAGAATAAACTAGATGGACGTGGTAAGATTATGTTAGCACGTTACTTTGTGTACATAGAAGTATATGACTTCTCTGTATCTGTAGATGAGGAAATAAAGGTTGCTAATGGTGTTAAAGAAACCATGGTGACACGTCTTGGTCTACAGGCAAAGTTTGTGGACGCTGAAACAGGAGAATACTTCACTGCCTCAGGTCTTGGAGAAGCTAAAACTGTCAGAGAGCTCACTCTTCTTAATGATGATAACCTCTCTGAGATTAAGTTTAACCAATCAACAATTGGTATCACTACGAAGAAAGCTCTGGAAACAGCAGCTTCTAGAGTAGTTCTGCGGATGATAAAGAAGCAGATCTTTAAGAACTAGTGTGGCACCGTGCCGTTTATATCATAACATTGCTTGCCCTTTCTCTGACTGCAAGAAGTCAGGTATTAACGTATCCGTTCACCGATCCTTGTACGAAGGTGGTAACTACGTTTACAATACCTGTAACGGGTAATACTGTCATTTACTTTCTAGGCAAATCGGCCTCGTTTACTGCAGCAGATGTCAGTAGCGGGGCTTTTGCTTCTTGGATAAACGCTACATATGATGACTATAGAAAGATTTCACCTTGTGGTCAGCAGTCTGGGCAGGTGACTCAGAATCAGATTACTAGTCAGATAATAGGTAACACAGTACAAAGTGTAGTGAGTTCTATAATGAGTTCGGCACAGAGTCAGGCCACATCTTCTGTGGTGTCAAGTGCTACAGGGACTTCAGTGTCATCCGGGGGAGGAGGTGTGTCTGACGCTAGCTCTAAGGATAATAAAGACTCTAAATCTAATAACAATGGAAATACTTCTAATAGTTCTTCTAATACCTCTTCTGGCAGCTCTACTAGCCAGTCAGGAGGTTCGTCAGGCTCTTCAGGTTCTAGTCAAACTACTACTGGTTCTAGCAACACTGGCGGGAGTAATAATACTAGCTCATCTAAATCTGACAAAGGATCTACTCAAGAAGGGTCTCAAGAAGTTGCGGCTTCCACTACTATGAGTGCAGACGCATCTGCAGACAAATCTGGAGGAGATAATAGTTCTTCTTCAGGAGGTGGTAAAAATGGAGGTAAATCAGGTGGTAAAGGTGGAGGGAGTAACCCTATACTAGTATCATCTGATTTTACTACAGCTCAGAATCTGGATAAGTCATTCACGCCCATCTTAAATCTATCTATGAGTCAGTCTTCACTGACAGGTAAGACAAGCTGGGGTATGACCGGTATGGTGTGGTTTAACTTTAAGCAGTTTGCTCTTAGTGGTAAGTATACAAGATTAAATGTAAGCAAGAGTGGTAAGCTGAAGTATATTTCAAACTTTGCTCTCACTGCAGTGTATAGTTACGGAAACATCTTAGGATTTATTGGATACAGCGGTATTCTAAATGCAGGTAAGTTTGGGGTGACAGGTTTTAATGTATCAGGTGCAGCAAGTGTAATAAGTGAAGATGACAATACATTCTTTTCTCCGTCTATTACAGCCTTTTATACTAAGCCTTTTTACTTAAATAAGCGTAAGAGGTTCACTATATCCCCTGAACTATATATTATTTCTACCCCTCTTATTTATTCTACCAAGGATAAAGTGACACAAAGTGACAGAACTTTTAGTTTCTTTGCAGGATCAGGTTTTGATTATCAGATAAGTAAGAAGTTTAAGTTTAACGTAAACTATAAACTTAATGCTAGTACAAACCGTGAATTTCCTATTCTTAGTTTCTTTTTAGTGGGGAGCAAGATTAACTTATGAGAAAACTACTTGTTATATTATTTTCTATAATTACTGTGCTATCTAAAGCTCAGTCAGTCACTGCTCCTCTTGGTAGAACATACCAAGTAAATGTAAGCGGACAAGATGCAAGTGGTTTTGTTATCAATGGTTTTACTTCACAGTTATTGTTAACTTCTATAGGGTTGGTTAATCCACCCGCAGGAGTTAGTTTTAGTATTACAACTACTACAGGTTTATCTTTTGCTTCAGGATATAACTCTTGGAGCAATCAAACCCGTTTAAGTTTTATTGGTACGCAAGCTAATGTAAATAATGCCTTAGCTTCTTTAAAGATTAATACTGGTTCCACTACAGGAAACGTACAGATATCAGTATCAACTACTGAGAACCCAGCTGGTTATTACTATAATGCTGTTAACGGTCACTTTTACAGACCTATATCTAGTACTACTTTTTATTCTACAGCTAAATCTTTATCTAGTCAACAGACATTTAAAGGTCAGACTGGTTATCTTGTTACAATAACTTCTCAGTCTGAACAAGACTTTATTGTTGCTAATGTACCACAGAACAACATATGGTTTGCTTTGTCTGATGTTGTACAAGAAGGTTATTGGCGTATAGATGCGGGACCTGAAAACGGTACATTAATTAAGACACAAAACGGTCAGACTGCTGGTAATATAGCCGGTCAGTATAATAACTGGTGCGGAGGTGAACCTAATAACGCAGGAGGTGAACACTACGCTGTTACCAAATGGGGCGGTGGAGGTTGTTGGAATGACTTACCTAATAATGTTAATTGTGCATACATAGTTGAATTTGGTACTTGGTCTAATCCAGCTGATGCTACATTCACAGGATTTTATACAGCTAATACTACAAATACAGTGGCGGTAACTAATACTCTTACTGGGACAGTTACTATTCCTGCAGGATTATCATCTAGACCACTGTTAACTTTATATAGAGTGGTTAATGGATCTGACATCTTAGTTGATTACAAGAATGTGAACACTGATGGAACATACACTTTTACTCTACCTAATCAGAACTCTACATATAAACTAGTTCCATCTTTATCTGTACAGGGTATTACACTTGCTGACTTTACAGTAACTTGGGCAGAAGGTTTAAACATTAACACTCCTAATAATACTAGTCCTGGTTTATCTTTAACTGGGACTAAACAATGGAAAGCAGCGGATGTAAATAAAAACGGTATATTAGACCTTGGTGATGCCTTCTTAATAATAGCACACACCACAGGATTAAGATTAATTTCGGAAGTCTTATGGTTTAATCCATCAGACTATGACAGTATAACAAGATCAAGCTTCTCTACTATTAATCCAGTGAGCTCGTTTACAATAAACGTAGCTACTAGTAATGTTACACAGAACATAAAGTATTGTGTACTTGGGGATGTAAATCTATCTCACAGTTCAAACTAAAAAAATAAGACCAGTGAGATATACCCACTGGCCTTATAAACAATAAAAACAACAACTACTCATCATCCTTAGAAAACAAGTTTCTTAAAATTTCATCAATATCAGGCTTACTTTCAGAAGTCTGGTTATCATTATTATTAACCCATCTGTTAAGTAAGTTCATATAGGTATTGAAATTATGATGACTATTTTTTACCAAGCTGATTCTTTTCAGCATAGACTTTTTATTAAGTTGATCTATAGGTAAATTATCAGCATCATTATCACTATCATCGTCTTCTTCACGCTGCTTATGCATTTCTTCTACAAGTTCTAAAATAGCAGACTTAAGTTTTTCCTCAGTGCTCTGTTTATTTTCTTGCATGTGTTTAAAATAAGCATAGGTCTGTTTAGCCATACGTTCATAGTTATTAAAGATTAAAAGAGTATATTCATACTCAAGATTATCTGTAATACTATTTAGTAATCTATGCAAGTTACCACTTACAGTACGAAGTTCTCTTGGAGCATCATCTGGGTCTTCAAACAGTTCTTCTGTTTGGATTGCATTACTAAGAGACGTAAAGAATATACGCTCTCTGCATTTAGTACGAATTTCATTTGATATACCTATAGACTGATGAAAGACATCATTCTCATGGTTAAATTTAGTATTAGCTAATATCATATAATTTTATTTTATAGTTAGACCAGTCTGATCTACTTTATGAATAGTTTCTCCATCAAAGACAACTACTTGTCCTCTTAATGAGTATTGCTTAATAACATCACTTTGGAAGTGATTAAATTTTGCTCCCTGTAGTCCAATAAAAAATGCTTTATCACAAAAGTTATTGCAGCGATCTTCTGCATCTGTTATAACTATAGCGTTGCGATCATTCTTTACTATACTAGATACAGCAGCATCAATACTAGTACCACCTCCACAATCTATCATAGAGATAGATACTAAATCGTTACGATACTTTTTAACTCTTGTATCAAACAAGTAGACATCATTTAGCATATCCATTTCTTTAAGCTTAGCTATCATTGATTTAGCAAAGTCTATACGGCTAATATGATTACCGTCAGCGTTACGAGAACCACAAGTGGTTGACATAGATCCAGATATATCTACGTAGACATCTATTTTACCAACTGCTTTAGTATCTTTAATCTGAATATCTTCAGCAAAGATTTTACGCAACTGAGGATGTAATAACTCATAGTCTTCTAGACCAGATACATCTTGAGCATTAAATAGATCTTCGTATGTTGTAATCTTACGAGAAGAAAAGTAACTAGTAGATTTATCCAAAAGTTTTTTCAACTTTTCTTTAAGAGCACCCATAGAAAGCTTAATATTAGCAAGTCTACCTGCTACTTGACGCATATATTCAGGACTTATTTTGCCAGCTTGATTACCTGAACCAGGTTTATTAGCTTGATCAAAGAGTTGTTCCTGAATATCCTGAGTCATGCTTTCATCCATCATTTTGCAAGTATCTTGAGCATCTTTCATAGCACGATCTAATGCATTCTTACTAGCTTGATTATTTAGCATTTTATCCAATGCATCATCAGCATCTTTACTGTCAAATTCAGACTCACCATTAAGACTTTTCTTTAAATTCTTATAAGCATTTGGGTCAATATATTCTAGCTGGGTCATTTGCATGAGATAGTACATCACCATATTACGAGTAAATATGGCAGACTTTAGACTTCCTCCTTCAGTCATAATTTTACCAACAGGATTATTTGCTTTCTCTAAAAACTTATAGCGAGTACTGTTTTTATCTGTACGTTCTACAAAATCAAGTTTTTCCATCTTGTTGTAATACATCTTAAAGATATCATACTTAAGATGTTCAGGAAACTTGTCAAAGTTTTGACGTACTTTAGTAAAGAATTTACTGAAATCAGGCTTTTTATCTTCAGGAATCTTACCAAATGCACTGGTCTTACTAAAGTATTCATACTCCTGCTTGATTTTACTTTGATCCATTAGACCAGCTTCTATAATAGTGTGAATTTTATCTTCATCTATGTAATGAACATAGGGTTTAATAAGATCGGCTTTCTTATAAAAGTTTAGTTTACCAAACAGACCACCTTCGTTTTTATAATGAGACTGGATCTCACCTTTCTTTACTTTTTCAAGAATCGTATATACGTTCTTGTATTGTTTAGTACTTGACATATTGTCAAAATTTAAAGTAAAGCTGGCTACTATACCAGCTTTACTTATTTAAAATTTAT
>Ga0194116_10005514_pt1 | contig 13906 bp, 16 predicted proteins | sample TA2MahsurfametaG_4_FD_148617 | JGI IMG/M metagenome (GOLD analysis project Ga0194116, IMG submission 148617) | Freshwater microbial communities from Lake Tanganyika, Tanzania - TA2015008 Mahale S9 surface | ecosystem: Environmental > Aquatic > Freshwater > Lake | place: Tanzania: Lake... | reverse complement strand
ACATCATATATTACTTCAACTACTGGTTACTAAAGAAATTGAGCAATTTATTTTTCTTTTTGATTTGATAAATAAGAGTAATCACAAATTAGATAAACAAAATATAAAATTTTATGAAGATAAAATTATTTCTTTGGTTCCTCAATTAAAACTAACAGCAAAGACGAAATTTAAATTACAGGAATATTTTAAAATCGATATAAAAACTTCTAATCCATTTGATGTTTTATCTTCTTTAAGTTCAAATGAGAATACAGAAGATAAGGAATTGCCACAAATAACTAAAGATGTTGATAGAAATATGAACTGTATTATTTCAGAATATCCGGTAAATCAGGATTATGATAATGTGAAGAAAATGTTTGTCAAAGTAACAAATTATTCATTATTTTATAATGCTATTATTCAAGAAATACTAGATGTGAATGATACAAATAGGGAATATTTGATAGAACTTTTGAGTAAATTATGGAATGATTTTGGAAAATTTAGTGAAGAATTTGAGTTATTTATTGTGAAAAAACTTATGAGTGATTTTAGTAATTTGGAAATTGATTATCCAAATTGCCGAAAGATATTTAATAAATTAATAGTAAATTGGATTCAAGTTAATACAATGGAGTCAAATAGTATTAATATTTTTATAAAAAAATTAAAAGAAACATGCTCAGAAGATGATGACGAAATGTATAGCATTGAACAATTTAATGAGAAAATAACAGAGTCTATTTGCTCTCAGCTTATTTTAGTTTAGAAAATCCAAATCCTCTTCTTTGGGGCTTTGGTGGTGCAGGATCTTCGGAAGAATAAGAATAAGATGATAAAACTTTACCATCTTTTGCTACTTTCACATTAGTAATTTCATAATTTTTCTTTTTATAGAAAGCTAGTCTTTTGAACGCCTGATTTTCAAAAATAGAGAATTCATCAACAATATCAATAACAAGTGGCGTATTACGTTCGCTATCGCCAGGTTTAGGACGAATTCTTCCAACTGCTTGTTCAATATCAGTCTTAGGTGTTGCTAAAACAATTGTATCAATTGTAGAAATATCGAGCCCTTCAGCTGCCATTTGATAAGTTGCAAGAATAGCCAATTTTTTCGTGGATTCTTCCAATGCAGTTTGTTTCATCCCGCCAATATAATACCCAATTTCAATACCTTTTTCCGCCATAACACGTTCAATATCACGGAGTTGTTCTTTACGGTCTGATAAAATAAGAACTTGGCGGTTCATATCTCGGATGCATTCTACTGTTTTTTCAACAATAAAATTAGTTCTTGGCATAAAAGAAGCAATATTATTAATCATTCCGGCGGAATTTATTTTCCCATAGTAACCAGTTAATTCTTTACAATAAACTTCATCTTTACAACAATAAATATATCGAATTAATTCACTATTAAGAGCACTTTTACCAACTCTCTGAAAAATAATATCACCAATAAACCATTTAAGAACTTTTGTGAGACCATCCTTTCGATTAGGTGTGGCACTTAGTCCCAACATATAAGTACAATTAATTTTTGCCAAAGCTTTAGAGAATACTCGACTTGGACAACGGTGTGATTCATCTAATATGACAAATCCAAATGAGTCAAAAAGATCAAGAGGGTACTGTTTCATTGATATACTTTGAATCATTCCAATAACAATATCTTTATTTTCAATATCCAAAATATCTCCTTGTATTTTTCCAATTTTGGAATTAGGTAGGAAATCCGAGATTCTTTCTATCCATTGATTCAAGAGAAACTCTTTATGAACTAATACAAATGTTTTTTTCTTTAATTGACTGATTAAATAACATGCACATGCAGTTTTTCCTTCACCACATGGTAAAGAAAGAATACCACCACCACGACCAGTTGAATTGGTTGCAAATGCTTCCATACATTTAGAAATTGGTTCAAGTTGATGACTTCTAAGCTCGCCATTAAAAGTAATATTTATATTTTCACCTGATTCTAATCTAATTTCATCTGGTTGTCCAAATTTCTCCAATCCATAATATTTAGGAATATATATTTTTTGGGAATTTTCTGAGAAGACTGGAAATGGTTCATCTGGCTCACCATAATCACTACATTGAAATGGTTGAACTAATAATTCTTTTTTAATTTGATTAAGAATATTTGGATCCCAATTTTTTTTTATTAGAACATATCCTCTTTTTCCAATATATGATTTCATTTTATTTTAGTTTAGATAATGGGAGAATAAAAAATCATTTTTTTAACTTATCATAAATAAAAATATTCATTAAAATATAATATGAATGCACCACGTAGACTATTAAGAGCATCTACTAATACAGTAAAAAAAATATATAATTTTGGTGAAAAATCCATTCAGGGACATTTCATTGAAGGAACAATTATAGTTATTTTAATTATTCTAACGGCTATTGTCCTCAAATTTTTACCTCTTAACTTTTTGTGTTTCTTCAATAATATTATTGTAAAAGTCATCTTTTTAATTGTGATAGCATTTGTTGCATTGTATTGCCCTGCTATAGGATTAATGTTGGCAATATTATTAGTATCTATTATTCAGATGTGTCAGAGAAAACAACTATCTTTGGATATAGATAAAATTAAGAGTTCTACCTACGAAAGTAGTATGAGACAGCCTGATATGAAGATTTTTGAATCAATGACTGATAATATGAATAATGATGATGAAATGCCTGTTCAAGATGTTACCCAGTATGAAAATGAAAATCAATATGAAAAACAAGATGAAAAACAAGATGAAAAACAAGATGATGAAGTACCTGTTCAAGATGATACCCAAGAACCATTTGTAGAAAATTATCAAAATAAAAATGGAAATTATGAGCCACAGGGATTTAATGATGATACATCTTGTTTAACTGGTTGTGGTAATGGTGGTAGTTCTGGACGAGAATTAGATGGAATGTGTGGAAATGTTAAAACCTGGACGAATCAATTTTCTGCACAAGGCTTAGATGGTGATGTTGTTGGATTACAGTCATCTATTGGATATCCTATACAATAAAATTATATTCAAATTTATAAATTTGAATATATATATATTTATTTATTTTTTTAATAATTTTACTAATCCAGAAGGTACAGGTTTTCCTACTGCGACATTTTTTTCCATTGATTTGAGATTACTATATTCAGGTGTATTTTCTTTTGCTATTAATAGACCATCATATGCTGATTTTATTTCTGGCGTTATTACAATTGGATTATTCTTAAAAATTTGAATTAATTTATCTAAATCTTTTGGAGAAATATTGGTTATATTTTTAGTTTGTAATTTTGATAATCCTGGATAGTTCTTATTTAATATTGATCTTTGCTCATTTGATAAACTAGAATATATTTTAGATGCTTTCAATATACTATTTTTACCATCTTTTGAATTTAAATATGAATCTGGATTTTTCCTATAATTTTCCACCATTCGATTTGTTACTGATTCTAAATTTTCTAAATTATTTGTGAAAAAAATATTTTTTGATTTTAATACTAAAATAATGCAACATGGAAGATAAAATCCAATAATACCAATTAATAATAATCCCCAACTTGGTATTTTATATTTTGATTTTTTATCATCTTTATTAATAATATCTTCTCTGGCAACAAATATAAAAGAAATTAAGCAAGATGTAATACCTAAAAATCCTATAAATGTTATAACAATCCATGGTATATTTTCTTTATTTAACCATAATTCTTTCGAAAAAATAGTTGAATTTGTTGCTTTTGATAATAATATACAAATACATACGAGAGAACTAACAATACCTACAATACTACCACCAATAATAAGACCTTCATTCATTGCAACAATTTTTTCATTATCTGTTAAATCTTTTTTATTTGATTTATCTGCTGAAGTTGATGAAGAACCACCTTTTACATTAACTTTTGTAGTTCTACCGGGAATTATTAATTCTTCTTCGCACTCTTCTTGCTTTAATTTATCAGCATTCTTTCCTCCAATTGTTTGAGGTGATTTTGAAGGTGTTGATTTAGTAGTACTTTTTGTAGTACTTTTACTTGTTCCGATTGTTGGTTCAAGTAATTTAGAATCTCCAACAACACGATCACAATTAGCATTACAAACATATGCTTGATCTGAATTAATTGGTTTTACGTTTTCAGTATAAAATATAATTGTTCCTTGAGGATTTGTTGGAATTTGCTGTGTATATTGATTAACTTTGGATTCATATGCTTGTTGTGATCCAATTATTCTTGAAATTAAATTATTTAAAAAGGTTTCAGGAATATCAATAACTCTAGTCATAGAAATATATTGAAGAGTATTATTTTCAATAAGTGTGCTAAAAAAAGATTTATTACTTGGTAATAAATAACCTAAATTAACATTCGCTAAATCAGTTATTGTTCTAGTATCATTTCTTAATGGAATTTGCGGGGCTAGTGAATTTAATAGTATATATCCATCTGTTTGTGCTGTTCCTACATTATTTGATTGACCAATAATAGTTATAATAATCATAATATTTGCATATGTGCTATTGACAAAAGTTAAATAGAATTGGATAGATTTATTATAAGTAATTGAGCCAATAACATCTCTAGCCGGAGTAGTAAATTTAATCTCTTTGAGATCAAATCGGGTCATATTTTGACCACTAACACCACTTCCATTCCAATTTATATAATTATTCGAATTTTCATTTGGTAATATTGTAAAATAATTTCCATCATTTTTAAGTGTTGCACTTGTTATATTTGCAAATTGAAAGTCTAGTTGGCATCCTGTTTGACAGAAAAAAATTGGAGATGTTGTTGAAGGTACTGTACTAGTTGTTGATTGTGGTAATTGAAAAGTTAATCGTGGTATATTTGCTATTGCATTATTTCTATTTGTTTCTAAAGTAAAATTTGCCATAATCTAATAGAAATATAGAAAATATTATTCTTAGTAATTATAAATGATTTATATTTTTATTATTTGCATTAGTTTATTATTAATTTTTTGTCTTTTTAGTCAGAATAAATCTAAAAGAATGGTCACTATTCAGGAATCATTTGAGAATAAAGCCGAAGAGGAAGAATACAAAAAAGAGAGAAAAATCCAGCCAGAAGATGAAGAATATAAAAAAGATCGAAAAATCTTACCAGAAGAGGAAGAATATAAGAAGGAGAAAAAAATTCAGCCAGAAGAGGAAGAATATAAAAAAGAGAGAAAAATCCAGCAGGAAAATTCTAAAATGGGAGCAGAATGGGAAAGAGAAATAAAAGATTCTACATTCAATACAAATATGCCATCTCAAATTACCTATGAAAATATTCTTAAATTTCCCGATGCAGAAATAAAACTGGAACCGAGAGATAAAGTCTATATAAATCCTTTTTTTCCAGATGATAAATCAAAAGGAACAATGCAATTAGAGACACCCCGACAAAATTATCCTTCTTTAAAAGATATGACAATTGTTGAAAGAAATGCTTTTAAATTTGGATACCCAGATGGAATGACGATGCAAGATTATGTTAATTGGCTTTATTTATTTAGAAAAACTCCGAATTTATTAAATTTGGAGCATAATATTAATTATCAAAAATTAATTGCTGGAGTTCCTATATATTATAAAAAAGATAAAACCCCACCACCAGCGAAAATATTAACACCTCTCAATGCTGATGATTATTTTAATAAAATGTATTCTAAACCACCAACAATTCCAAATGAATCATTGACCTATACAATTAATGAAGATGTAAGAGTTGCAGCAAATCAAGGCAGTTCAGGAATAATGCCAAGAAATTATGATGATTATGGCGATTTCTCCCAAAATTTTGACGTTAGAGGAACAACTGGACATATATATAATCCTGAATTGGCAGATAAAACGGACCCATATTTTTTACGCAATATGATTGGTCCAAATTGGAGTATAAAAAATCATCGAACTCTTGGATAACTTGGATTATTACTTTGATTAATTGTAACTCTGAACCAACAGTCTTCACCTTTAATTTGTACCTGATCATTTGTACCTAATTCTCTATGTTTTGATGGTGTTAAAACATCATATTTTTCACCATTTTTACTTATTGTAAAATAGTCATAAATGGGAAATTTTGTATTTGGATATACTCTATTCAAATAAAGAGGACGATAGGCATTTTCTTCGTAAGGTGCAAATATTTTATAAATATAACCAACTTGCTCAAATGCAGGATAAGGTCCAATATCACCATTTCTAGGTGCAATATTTTTATTAGAAATATCCAAAGGTGGTAAAATATTTGTAACTACTTGCTGACTACCACCATAACAAGGCTCACGTCTTGAACCACAACCTACTAATTCACCTGGTAAAACTACATCTGGATAATTTCCGACATCATATTGAGCTGCACCATATCTAGGATAAATACGCTGAAGACTAAAAAGTTGTTGCTCACTATTTGCATTTTGAAGTAGAGGTAAAGATTCCGGCTGAATAATTTTTGGCTGGATATTTTTTTCTTTGTTTTCTTTTTCTTCCTTATCCCCAGAAAAATTTTCTAAACTAGAATTATTTTTTATTCCAGATTGTAATACATAAATAAATATTAGAAGAATTAATACACAAATGAATAATATATAATCTTTCATTAATGTTGAGAAGAAAATTATTTACAACATAAAAAACATCCATTACTTGAATTAGGGCTCTCTATTTTTAAAATTGGTGTTTCGAAAAATCCGCTTCCTCCATTCATTATTTTAATTTCTTTTATTTTTCCATCTGCTAAAACTGGTTTTAACATAGCATCTTTTCCTCCACCACCTGATACTTCTACCTTTGGTGCGCTTTTGTAACCAGCTCCTTGATGAATTATATATACACCACTAATTTTTCCATTACTAATTGTGCAAACTGCTTTGCACGGAGAAACATCACCAATATTATCACATTTCATATTGGAACCTTCAGACAATTCAATTGATGCTCCTGAAAAATTTGGATAATCTGGATGACATTGTGATGAACTAAGAAATTTACATTTCATTGATGAAGAAAGAATAGAAGCTGGGGCTGGGGCTGGTGTTGGGGCTGGTGTTGGGGCTGGTGTCTGTATAACTGGAGCAGTTCCAATAAGTTTTGCTTGTGTTTCTAAAGATTCTGGTGCTCCAGAAACTTTCGCTAAATCTTTTATTTTTGATTGGAGTGCCAATTCAGAATCTTTGGAATAATTTGGTAAAAGTCCATCATTATCAAATTTACCTAATTCAGATTTATCTTCAAAATCATTTAAATCACTTTTATCTTGTTTAACTTCTACGACTTTTTTACGCTTATTTCCACCAAATCCAGAAAATAATTCACCAATGCTGAAATCTTCAACTAGATCGTTTTTTTTTTCATGGACCGAGAATAACTAGTTATTTCTTTCCCATCTAAAAGTGCATCTTGTAGAACTTTTCTATCTACATGTGGAGGATCAGTTGGAATTAATTTATCTATATTGTCATAATGAAAATATTGTTCATCTATAAAACCCTCAGTTTTTTTAGATTTCCAACAAAACCAACCAAATAAACATGCAAATATAATTAAGAGAATAATTGCTAAAAGTACTAATCCAAACATATAATCTCCTTTTTTCCCATTTTTAATTCCATTTTTCATAATAATATATTATAAAAAATTTTTTAGTAACTTATAAAAATTTTCCTAATCCAACTTTATTTAAATTTTCAATAATTTTTTGTCCATTTTTTAATGGCTTACTTAAGCTTTCTAATTGTTTTCCTAATTTTGAAGTTGCAACCGTTAAATCGTATAATTGTTTTTGGGCTTTATATGCCTCTTTTGAACTTACTTTACTTTTTCCAATTTCCATATTTTCTTCTTTCTCATCTTTATCACTATCTTCATCACTATCTTCAAAAGCTTTTGGATCTAAATCAAATGCATCTTTTTCTACACTTTCATTATTTAAAGGATCCATCATGGATATTTTTGATTCATTTGGAACTTCTTGGACAGTTTCTTTCTTTTCTTCTAAATTTTGTGGCATTTCAACTACTGGATTTTCCACAAAATTAGTCACTTCCGGATTATCATCTTTTGGATTCTCAACTACCATTTCATTTACTCCTTCAAAACTTTCAATATTTTCTGATTCATCAGTTTTATAGCAATAAATTAAATATAATATTAAAAATAGACTTGATATAAAAAATGAAAATAAAATATTTTTACATAATTGATGTGAAATAATAAATATTATTATCCATAAAAATATAGCTACAATTATTATCGGCATTCGAATAAAAATTACGAGAAGAAGAAGAATAACAGCTACTAAACTTTGATATTGTCTTATTTTTTCATATTCCATATTAAGTTAAACATAGAATAAATTTAAAAACAAAATAAAATACTAAAGCTCCAATTAATCCTAATATAAGAGTACCTCCATAAATTTGGAATGATTCATTTGCTGTAAATCTTGCTACTTGATTTGTAACAAAATTTCTAACAAAAGGTAAGCATAATACGAAAAATATAACAATAAATAATGCAATTGGTTTTAATGCATTTTTAATCTTTTGACCTGTTGTCAATGGGAGTTCTTCTTCATATTGTTGTTCATATTGTTCATCATCTTGATATTGTTGTTGTTGCTGTTGTTGTTCAACATATTGTTGTTGATTCATGGCATGTTGCTTAGAAGGATCCACAGCGAATTGTTGTGCTTGATAATTTTGCTGTGTTTGAGCATAGGCTTGTTCAGACTCAGCATTATCAGCGTTCATTTGTGACATAATTTTTTTAATAAATTCGCCATCATTTTCATTCCCCTGTGGTCCTTTTGGAAGGGCATTCAATGGAGTTGCTTTAGGATCAGCCATATTTTAAAATACTAAATATTTAAAAATATATTGGATTACGCATTCACTTTATTCTTCTCTAATTCCCTTTCCATATTTTTCTTAAATCTCATTTTGCGTTTATGGCGTAAATAACCTTTTGAATGATAAATAACCCATTTTCCTGAATTATCTACTTCTTCATCATATTTGAAAACTGGAACATGTCTTGGATTAGCTATAATAATTGTGGTCCTATCCATTTTATATTTATACAAATACTATTTTCTTTAAATAGGGTTGTCATCTTTTATTGTTTCTGGAAATTTACAAGAGCAAGCTCTTTAGGCTGCTCGGGCATAAATTCCCTCGGCATGTAATCTCTCCTAAATTTTTCTGGTCGTGTTTTATTCAATAAATATGTATTTACTATTTTTAGCAGATTGTTTACTGCATTTTCATCACGATTTATACAACCCATTCTTTTACTTTCGGTTTGATACCTTAGAATTGAATGTATTTTTCGTTCAACACCTTTTTTATCTGGTAAATACATATTTTCACATCTTTCTTCTGTTTTATAATTTAAACATGATGTTCTAAACTCATCTATATTATAAATTGATAAATATTCAACTGCTTAAAAAACAATAAAAAAACTTCATAGATAAGTTTTTTTAGTTTTTTAAGGTAGGGTTAGTTAACAGTTGATTAAAACCGTATAATGACATTTTTATGAAATTTTAAATGAAAAAATAGTTTTGATTTAAAGAAATCTTTATATTATAAAATAGGAAGAGATGTTTTATGGCTTTCAAGAATCCTCTTTAAAAACAATAACAGAAACCATATTTAAAACTGGGAATTGGAGTACAAAAAAAACACTTTGTGTTTTTTTTCTAGAGTTTAATTTCACGTTGTGAAATTAAACTGTACCAGAAAAAAAAACATAATACATCAAAATGTATTTAGTGTTTAAATTTTTTGTCTTTTAGATTTATCTTTAAAGACATGGCGTATCCGCTTACGTCATTAAAAACATTAACGTTTAATTGTAGATTCCAGAGAGAATGAAAGTGATCCCAAGAAATCAGCTACACTTTCTTTTTTAATCTGATTATACGGTTTTATACGGTTTTAAGTAGCGGTTAATATATAGGATTTTTATTACAAACTGCAGATTGCGGAGAATAACTATAACAATTTCCGTCTGCTCCTTTAAATATTTTACCAATTACTTTATTTGGATGTATAGCTCGAATTTCAATTTTATCACGTTGAACACAAGCTTCTCTAAATATACATGCTAAACCAAATCCCCAAATAATTGATATCATTATTATAAAAGGTCTTTTTTTAAAAAAATCTGCTTTCATTGTTAGATATTGAGAAAAAATTTAATTATTTGGATTTATCACTAATCATTTTTTGAAATCTTGAAATTGCACTTTCTTTTTCTCTATCTTCTGAATCTATTTTCTGAATAGGAACGATTGATATTTCTTTTTCATCTTTTGGGCATTCTTTCTTATTTGAATTATATTTATAACAATTACTGGCATTATCAATATATATAGTTGATTTTGAATTCTCAGGTGTTGGATATTTATAAATTATTTCAGGCATTGGAATAGTAATATATGCTAATAATACTCCAATTATAAAAGCTATAATAAACCAAAATATATCAAAATAATCTTTAATCATCTTAATTCTTATTTAGATTTATTTTTGGAGGTTCTATGATATAATGAGCATTCATATTTTCAAAATTAATATTTAATTCTTTTATTTTACTATTAAATTCATGTAGTTGTGCATTTTCTTTTACATAATCTAAAATATATTTAAAATATTCTATCCAATTTTTTGTATCCTTAAGAGAGAGAGAAAGACTCTTTGAAATTTGTGTAAATCTTTGTTCTGTTATTTGATTTTCATTTTTTGCTATTTCTTTTAATTTTACAAAAATATCTTTAGATATATCTACACATTCCTCAAATTTTTGTTCTTTTTTTATTTTTATTTCAGCTAATTTTTTCATTGTTTCAGATCTTTTTTGAATAATATCATCTATAATTGATTTTTCTTTTTCAAAAATAGCCTTAATGTCATTCATATCATTCTCCAATTTTGTTAAATGGATTAACATTTCTTTTATTTCATTATCGTCTTCCGGTTTATAAGTTGCTGATTCCATATTTTGTCGTAATTTATATAGGAATAATTCTGAATTCTTTTTATAAGAATCTGATATTGTTTGTTGTAATAAAATCAAATTTACAATAACTGGTTTTATAATAATTACTTTCCAATTTTTACACCATAATTCAATTACTTTATCATTCTGTTTTTTTTCAAGCGCACTTTTTAAATCTTTTGGACACTTGGCTCTTTCATTATAAAACATTTTTACATAAACTTTATATTCATCCATTTCTTTTGTAAATTTATGATTTAAATTATCTTCTAAATATTTTAAATACATATGATTATATTAGAAGTTTTTTTAACTATTTTTTTCTAACTTAACAATATACATTTATGTATGTAACTATAAAAGATTATTCATTATTTCAATCTGTTTATAGTATTAAAGCAGATCTAATAAATAAAAATAAAAAACTACAGAATAAATCATTTTATCTTAAATATAAAACTAATATTTTAGAAGATAATAAAACATTATTTGAATATAAAATTAAAAAAAATGATGAAGTAGAAATAGTTTTTAAAAGTGAGGGTGGAACAATGTCAAAAGGAATAAAAATTTTTATTTGGGTTTTAATATTTATAATTTATTTTACATTTTTAATTTTAGGCTTTATGCCTTTTGTTGCATTTATTATACCGAATATTATAGTAAAAGGATTATCTAAAATTGTAAATTTTTTATATGAATTAACACATCCAAATAATTTTATAAATAGTGTTCTATACTTCATAAAAACATATTTCATTCCATTTATTGATTTTATTTTTGGATATTTTGGATTATTTATATTTGTTTATGTTTTAACATTTTTTTCTATATATCACATTTATTATTATGCTAAAAAGGAAAATGAATGTGCAGCATATCATTCAACTCGTGTTGTAAGTTTATTAACCAGTATAATGTGTTGTATTTTTTATTTTGTTGCAAATTTATTTTCATTATTAAGAATTTTCGCTAGTTTTTTACCAAGAGTAATACGGCAACCTTTTTTAAATGCTGCAAATGCAATTTCTAATCTACGTTTATCAATAATTGGTATGGTTCCATTTACAGGTCAAACTCAAGTCAGTATGATACAAAGTTTAACTTCATTATTTAAAGGAATTGGATATATGAAATTATTTGGAAGTCAATTATTAGATAATTGGGATGTTGCAATGGAATTAATAAAAACAGATGACGCTAGAAAATTTACACAAGATCAAGGTATAGATGAAATTATTAATTATATTCGAATTATAGAAAAAGCCGAGAGTCATTATAAAAATGGCAAGCCAATAACGAATAAAAATCGAGAAAATGCAAAAAAAATGGAATCTATATTTCCATGCACATCTCCAAGCGCTAGTGCATATTTTTTACGATCAATATTTCATAATTTTCTTCAATCAGTAATTGATATGACTTTTTTTATTGATATATGTAATACAAATGGAGAAGGAGAAAGAATTAAAGAAGAAATGAAGGAAAATTTTAGATTAATGAATGAATTAGATAAAAAAGGTCTTCTAACCGAAGAACAGCGTGAAAGAAAAATGAAAGAATTTGTAGAAAAATTACAAAGTATCCGATTAGATAGTATTATTAATATTGATTGTTTAACAAATACACTAATAAGTGGTGCTACTTTTAGTGGATTGTATGTATTTTTCTTTTTAATATTTTTTATTCTATTCTTTTTTGTAAAATTATAATTTTCTATTATTTAATATATGATAGAAATTCATAATAATCAAAATAATATTAGTGTATATCATTTTTTATCTAATCATATTCATGATAATATAGAAAATTATTATTTGGAAGATTCAATTGGGAAAATATTATCAAATGAAGATTTGGTGAAAAAAGATGAAAAATATATAATTAAAGAAAAATGTAGAGGTGGAACATCGTTAAATAAATCTGGTAATTCATTTGTTATAACTTTGGGTAGTTCAATTATTTATGGAATTATTACAATCATATATTACAATTATTATATTACAAATATACTTATTGGTAAATATTGTGGTAGTTCAAACAATAAACAATCTGGTGGAGCACCGAATAATCCAGAAGAAGTTGGAACATTTAAATTAGTGATGAAGCAATTTTTAAAAAATTTTTTTTGTCATATAAATGATTCTTGTATTGATACATTTGTATCGGATTCTTTCCCATATCCGAAACAAAAACTTATTAAAAATTCACAAACTAGTCTAGGATCAATTTTAAGTTTTGCTATATTTGCTGTTTTTACATTTATGATTATTGCATCATTTTTCCTAAATTCAGCTACACGAATTTCCTGTGGAAAACCGAAAGCATCAAATCTTATTTATTCTATTATTTTCATATTATTGCCAATTGCAATTTGTAAAATAATACCAAAAATTATGACATGGTTACAATGTAAATTTAAAAATTCAAATATTGAAAACTATAAAATTGCTGTTTCTAATACTATTTTACTAGGATTATTAATTACTTTTATGATTATTAACAAAAAAGGTATGTCTAAAACGATGTATTCAATGTTTCCAATAGTTTTAATTGTATTTATTGGCATTAAATTTATTCCTGTTTTAAACGATTTAATACATCTAATAAGTAAATTTTTTTCAAATAATATAACTAATATTTCTCCACTAGTAGGGGATGATAAACCAGAAGAATCAAGGCGTTATACTTTTTTTTATACTTTATTTGAAATTGCAATATTTTCATTAATTGGATGGATTTTATATACAATCGCATTTATTGGTCAAGTAAATGAATATTGTCCCACTTAAAGAAATTTAGATTTTATTATATAAAAATGTGTGGAATATTTTTCTATAAAAATGGAGTACCTATTTCATCTGAATTAGAGGAATTCCTA
>Ga0194116_10005505_pt1 | contig 13926 bp, 17 predicted proteins | sample TA2MahsurfametaG_4_FD_148617 | JGI IMG/M metagenome (GOLD analysis project Ga0194116, IMG submission 148617) | Freshwater microbial communities from Lake Tanganyika, Tanzania - TA2015008 Mahale S9 surface | ecosystem: Environmental > Aquatic > Freshwater > Lake | place: Tanzania: Lake... | reverse complement strand
GCTTTCATCAAGAGTGAGTAAACTCCCCTGATAACTGGAGACGTCGCATAGCCCGGTCTAGTGCGCCTCACTGCTAATGAGGTTTTCCCGAAAGGGAATCGGAGGTTCAAATCCTCTCGTCTCCGCAAGAAACAACTTCTTTTGAGCACATTAGCTGTTCACGACCAAGGCGTTTGCCCAACTTTTGCCCATCTTTGTCAGTGGTCATCACTAAGTTGCTGCTATGGAACATACAGAAGAGTTCAGCGGTCTAACCGCGTTAGAGGCCTCTGCAATTAGGTTACATGAAATCTATAAGACAATGCTCAGTGCTGGTTTTACATCCGAGGAGGCTTTGACGCTAATTGCAAAGATGACAAAAGGTAACTCTCGTGGAGTTGAGGACTCCAATTGATGGATTGATTAGGTTTGACCGGATATCATCCAAAACCATGAATATTCCTAATTGGGATGAAGCGGTAGCCGTAATCCAGCAAGCCTTGCGCACCAACCCAGGAATTCGCCTTAAGGCATCCAAAGTAGGAAGTAACTACCAGGGCCGAAGAGGACTAATGGTGGTGGACTGTGTTGCATCACGTCAAAGGAAATACAAGGAGTATGTGGTTCCAAAACTCTTACCTCAATATGAGGCAAAAGCAATGGACTTGTCATTGAAATCGCTTGCTTCGAAGTCTCCCTCTTGGCTGCCGCTTCGCAGCGGTGAAGCGATGACCATGAAGAAAGTGGCAAAACAACTTCTCCAATATGGAGAAAGTGTTGGCCTTAGAGACGAAGAAGAAATCTGTGTTACTTGGGCGGCAGATAGTCGAGCGACTGAAGAATTAGTTCAGATTAAAGGCATCGGTCCTGCGCTGCGTCAATATCTGCGGATGCTCTGTGGTGCGGATTCCCTAAAGGTAGACATCCGTGTCATAGAAAACCTTGCTAAAACTGGCTTACCAGTAAATTGGTTTACACCAGATGGAGTTCTTGAGCTATGTAAGGAACTTGCTAAAGAGGCAAACTGCTCCTTAATTGAACTTGACCAGGTCTTATGGCACATCGAATTCAAAGGTCAGAACTAAAGCCCTGAACAACCTAGTCGAGCTGAGCAACAATCTTGCGGTATGTCTTCCTAGTCAAGTTATTGCTACTTATGTGAACACTTCTAGAACTTTGAAATTCGAACTTATTCTTATAGGAAACTAAAGCGGGTATAGCGGTAAGCCACCCAATAGTGTTTCGACTCATCAAGACAATCGCTCCCCTATCAAGGGCCTTGGCTACCAACCAAAATGAATATCGCTGTGTCTCAAAGGTAAACGGTATTGGGTACCAAGACTTGGAATGGTAAGCGTGGAAGTTAACAAAAAACAGATTGTTACTGACGGCTTCAACACTTGTATCTTCTACGAGCCTCTTTGTGCGAGCTTTAAACCACTTACTTTCAAGGCTTGGTATATCAGGTGAATGAAGTCTTTTCGAGAAATCTTCGCCTTTGTGCAACAGATTGTCGTTAGATAAGCGCAGCTTCTGAGCAGGCATCTTGTAACTTCTCCGCGCCTCTTTGCCGCTCTTACCTGGGTTAGCTAGAAGAACCAGGATTGGTGCTTTTGGATTACCTAGAAATGGAAAGGGTTCCAAGTAATCTGCAAGAAGAAAACTCTTCCTGCCTTTCATCGCCATGTTGAACGCTTTGGCGTTTTCTCTGTCTAAATCGTGGAAAGTATCGTGACTTCTTTGTTGAAGATAATCAAACCAAGGGTTCTTCATGATTTTTTGGCACTCCTCTTTCCAGAACCGGGTTTTTCTAGAAAACCTTGCTCACGAGCGCTCTGTAGGCGATTACGAATAGTCACTGCTTGGCCACCTTCCATAAAGGCCAAAACTTGCACGGGCGAGGTCTCTAGCCATTCCGTTAATAGTCGATAATTCTGAGCCGTAAACTCGGTCAAAGTTACCTCTGACGATATAAGACTGAACTTGAAACCACGCCGACCCATTTCTTTTAGGTCCGGCCTATTGCTGCGATGCTCCTGGAAGACAAGAGGAGTGAACACTCTTGCCAATATGTGACCTGTTAACAAAGAGCGCGCCTGGGGTTTATTGAAGATTTCATAGATGTCTTTAGGAGTTATTTTTGCCTTACTTGAGGATAAGAATCGGTTTAGCCAGCCTTCATAGGCCGAAATCTGCTTGGGGAAACTCCAGTTCCCCAAAGACAAAGGAATTTCACTCCAAGGTATGACTTCAACCCGACGAATAAGAAGGGAAGTCCCAACTTTCTCAGATGTGAGCACTCCGCATAAGCGAGACGCTGAACCCGCTCCTAGGTCGTGAAAAGTGACCGTTAAGGCCTTCCGGGAGAGCTCGTACAGAGGAAGTAGACCCTCGTATCCCATTGCCTAAGGCTAGCCCATCTGAAGCTAACTGACCATTAGGAGTTCCAAAAGTTGCATGCCCAGATGATATTCCTATAATCTAATGGTATGCAGAGTAACCGAAGCCGCACCTTTAATGAGCGGGTAGGACTTGAAGCCGACGTCTCTTGCGCTGTCTGGCGCATAGAGGAGATTGTGGCTTATCTGCGACTGCCTTCTGTAAAGAGCGCGTATCCAATTGTTCGTCAGGCAGGTTTCCCGTCACCAATCGTGCACGGTTGCCGCAATAGGAGATGGATTGCTACTGAGGTTAAGGGTTATTTTGTTAACGATAAATCTGCACGGAGTATTCCGCAGCGCCCTTTCGAAATTTCAGAGCCCAAGGTTGTTAGAAAGAAGGAAGGACTTCGTCTGGCATGAAGACAAAGAGAAGAGTGCCCATAGCGCCAAGCGAAGCGTTCTCAAAAGAGCTTCGATGGTCACAGAAACATAAAAAACCCATCAATGCCGATGGAGTGACAATAACGCCGCCTGCAAAACTAAAAGGTAACTGGCGCTTACGCATTACAGTTAATGGAAAACTGATTGAAAGAAGTGGCGGTCGAGATTTCTCTACCGTATATGCAGCATTGCTAGACCTTAAGAGGCTGACGGAATACTCAAACCGAAGCTCATTGGGGCTACCGGCAAAGGGTCACTATCGCCTTGATGATGCGATTGCTCACTACTTTGATGCTCGAGGACCGCAAGGAATATGGAAGCAAAGAACCAAAGAAAACCGAGCAGACGATTTCAATCATCTTATGCGGTTGGCAAAAGAAAGCTCATTGAAGTGCGAGGACCTTAACGCCACCATAATGCGCGAATATTTATCAAATGCAACAGCGACTTTAACTCGTGCAAAGACGTTGGAAGGTGTACTAAAGACGCTTATTGAGTGGGGATACCAGCAGGGTTACTTTAATAAAACACAGGTAGAAGCCTCAAAAATTGTGCGTTGGTCACCCCCAGAAGGCAGCAACTACACAAAAGCGCCTACTAGGCGAGCTCAGTCAAAACTCCACTTCGGCGATGAAAGCCAAGAGGGGGGAGAAGTGCCAACACATCAACAAGTACTACAGCTTGCCGAAGAGTCGCAGAAGCTCTACCAGTACGGCAAGGCGCTTGTACTAGCTTCGGCTAATTTGGGAACTCGCGCTTCCGAGACTCTAATCTTCACGGCTTCACCAAAAATTGCGGCGCTCGGTAAAGGCAATTTTGTAGACCTTGAAAACCAGGTTGTGAATGTTTCCTTTCAAATCAACGATGACCCAAACGAGTCCTCCAAGACAACTAAAAACGGAAAACGTAGGAGAGTTGTCATTCCTCATCTAGCAAACATTGCAACAGGTTTTGATTTGCTCAACTGGCTCAAGAAGAGATGCAAGGAAGCTCTTGAAGAGCAAAGAGAAGGCACTAATCCACTTGCACTTATCTTTCCGAACCCTAGTGGTGAAATCTTTGAACCTGAGAAGGTGCATCAGAAAGTCATTCGCCCCGCCACCGACGTTTTGGGCTGGCGCATGCCTGCCTACGTGGATGCCAGAGGCAGAAGTAGGAGTCTTCGCCGGTTCACACTCCATTCAATGAGAGACAGATTTGGTGTGACTGCCGCTGAGGAGTGGGGTTACACAGATACAGAATTACTGCAGCAAGGTAGTTGGAGTGACCTGTCAACTGTTCGAAAGTTTTACATCGGATTCACCGATGTAACACAGCAATCTGTGCAAATGAAGCACAGGACTAATCTCTTGAAAGGAGATATTTATGGATAACAACGAAGAAGTTACAACCCTTCTAAATGTGATTGCAGATAAGTATGGCTCCTGCGACTCAGAACGGGCGTTCTGGGAGCTTGAAAACAAGGGGGTAATCCCTGAGCCCGCTATAGAAATGGCTCTGGAAAAGAAGTACATAGTGTCATTTCGAGATGACTGGGGTAGAACCTTGGTCATTACACCCAAAGGCTTGGAGAAGCTAGGGCGAATGCTTCCTGGAACTTATTTCAACAACTGGTGAAATTGATTTGCGTTTAGCCTTTTTTACAGCAGGGATTCTTTTACTCTAGCTCTACAACTAAATAGCACAGGTGTGTAATTGTGTTTACACCTGTAACAAATAGCAGCACTACGGGCAAGCAGAGCCGTAGTAAAAAAAGTACTGACATGGCCTTCGCCCAGCTAGAGTAGAAGAGAGATAATGGTCTCTCAATAGGGATAACCGCGTAGATGACCCATGCGTAAAGGCAGACTCGGAGCATCAGACACATAGGTTCTCTTAAGTGAGAACGGAGTTATCTACATATCCCAGTCCTGTTGACCAGCTAATTACTTGTCAGAGCACCGAATATAAATTCGACTGTTTCCCTCTGTGAAAGAGTAGTTAGAAATATCTACTTTTTTGCAGGGGGAGCGGTTTTTGTTTTTTAGTTTGTGTCTTTTCCCTCTCTCCCACCGCTAGGTGGGAAGCGCCGCAGGCGCCCTTACCTTTTGGAGAAGAGGTAGAAAATGTCTAAGCCCAAATCAGAGTCACTAGCACTTAAGGAGAAGTCTGTCCTCAGCACTTCTTGAAAAAAGTTCGGGTTAGGACCCCTGCGGGGTCAAGCTCGCCTAACGGCGAGGAGGAGAGAAAAAGAAAAAGAAAAAAAGAACCAGGAATAACTACTGGTTTCGGACAAATACTAGGAGAACTAATGCTTCGAAATAAGTTGATACCGGTTAACTTCGTTAACCCAGTATCTGGAATAGACCTTCGGGATAAAACCAGTTTTATTAGCAACAGACATTGGGTAATCGCCGAAGTTATGAGATATGACCTAATTGAGGTCAGTTTTTACAATCACGCTGATGAATTGGTAGCCCAGTGGCCTATTGGCGAAATTGAGTTCATCAGCATCCCGGTCCTTGATGAGGATTCGCCTGTGGTTCTGGCTCAGAAGTCATCTGATTATCAGGCCGCAGTGAAAAAACAGCGTCCAAATGCTTGGTCCCGATGGACCACCGAAGAAGAACAGCAATTACGCGAGCATGTAGAGCGTGGTCTTGATTACCAAGAAATAGCTGACATCCATAATCGAACACCAGTAGCGATACATGAACGCCTTTGGAAGATTGGCATTGACCCAGGTGAATGGCCCGAACTTGGAGTTAGGCCTGAAAAGCGTCACTACGAGACATTAAGTGCTTGGACGGGCAAGCTTCCAGCAGACGGAGAAGTAATTACGGTCTGCCTTGGATGTGGCTTTGAGATTGAGACTAGACCTTGCAAGTGTTGGGTCAGTACTGACACCACAGGCATTAGGACTTGGCGAGAGCACAATTGGATTTATTCAATGTATGGCACGAAGTTACGTCGTCGTGAGTACTAGTTGCAACACTTTGAGCCGTACAGACATCCGAAAATGTTGGACCATTGCACTATGAGCCAATTTATTCCAGTACCAGGCGGGTATACGACCAAACAGGTTGCAACAATGCTTGGAGTAAAGCCATCAACTGTCCGAGCTTGGATATCTAGGCGTGAAATTAGAGCCTATAAAGTAGATAACAGGCGTTACATAACGACCCAACAAATTAACGACTTCTATGCAAGCAGGGGCAAAGAAGGTTATGTTGATATGACTTATGCCAACGGCCCCGTCCGCTCTTATCAGGTAGTTTGATGTTGCAACACCTAGAAAACCCCACCTTATGCATGCTGATTCATGAAAACGCGGAACAGTAGCCGTGAAACCTAACCCGAGTCAGTTTCCGGGCTTCGAAGAAGTAGAAGTTCCAACGCTATTAATCCGTAATCGATACGTAAGAAAGCTCTATCCCCAACTGACTGAGCAACTCAATATTCAGATAAAGCAGGCAAAGTTGAACGAACTTCGGGGATTTGACCCCCAGGGTTAAGCCACTCAAGGAAATGAGTGGAGTCAGATGAGAAATACAGGTAGGCCACAAAAGGTTGGGCAGTAGCCAGGACAAAAAAGTAAGCTATTGAAGAATTCCCTCATCAATCATTTCAACATAGAGTTCAAAAAGGCGTGACAAGATAATCGAATCTTCTACATTAGACTTCAGGCCGAAAGCGGCTAAAACCAATTTATCATTTTCTGTATGTATCTTTACTAAATCTGATGGAGTTGAGCCAGGATTATAAAGTTCACTCAGAGTTGCATCTTTATAGTTACTTCTAATTGACAGGATAGTTTTACCTGAATCATCAAGCGCTTTACGCAATTCCTTTGAGATTCGAGGGAGTGGAAAATTGTGATAAGTGATTTCGGCTGAAATTCTAATGCGGCCTTCTAGTCGCCCAGATATAGCCGCAGCCCAGACGGTAAAAGGTTTGGATTGGAGGATGGCAAATGTACTCAATCGCCCATCTGAGATGGTCAGCAGTGCATCTGTAGCTATTGTCGAAACTGGTAAATACGCCATTGGGATTACTAGTCTATTTTCCGAGGAGACTCGGGGAACGGCTATGAAGTCATTTTTTGGTTGCGCTCGTTGAACAAACAAATGTGATATGTCGGCCGCTTTTCTAGTTGAAGCTGCCTTGCTCTCCATTCTCATTTTCCGAACCGCAGCTACCCTCGTCTTTAGAACCTTAGATTGCGCAATTTCATTCGGTTTGGCGTCTTCAAGCCAGAGTGCAAATCTTTTCCCTCCGTTTAGCAATTCATCCGCGCCCACGCACTCTCGAAGATACTGGCTTGCGATTTCATCTTGGAGAATTTCTTGGGCCTCTACTTCGTCAATTTTCGAGAGATGCCCGTTGTCTCTAGGCATGCTGCCAAAATACATGGTTATTAACTCAGGGCTTAAGGGCTCACTTCTAGATGAAATAGAGATTTCAGGACCGTCTATGAGATAAGAGTTGATTTGCTTTGCAACCTTGGATTCAGGAGCACCTTTTGGGTCCGAGTATGACCATATCTCGTTACGTAACGAGCTTCCGCGTTTTTTAAACCCAATAATTACGCAGGCGACCGCCGCCATACCTGCGGACTCGTTACTCCAAAGAAAACGAGAGTGGGCAAAGTCTATTGAGATTCCAAACTTACTTAGTTGAGACCACAAAATGTGTGGTTGTTCACCCTGGGTAATGCTACTCGTCGCAACGAAAGCTGCACCGCAATCGTACTTGGAAACATATTTGGCGGCGATAATGAACCAATTTGTAACAAAATCAACAATTCCTGACTTTGAGTGATTTTCCCATACAGACTTCTGATTACTCTTTTGTTCATCATTTAACATGAGGGAACCTACAAATGGCGGATTACCTAAAATAAAAGTATGGCTGTCAAAGCGAAATAACGCTTCCCAATCAGCTGTAAGTGCATTTTGATTAATTATCGTTGCTGAAGTCGACAAAGGAAATCTTACTTGTGATGTTCCTGTTACGCGTTCGAGGCGAAGATTTTCCTGATGGTCTGTTAGGAATAGAGCAATTTTTGCAACTTGAGAGGGCCATTCGAGGACCTCAATTCCGTAAAGTTGATGTAATCCAGTGGCAAGACCAAGCGTCCCATCTAGCCCGATATCATCTTGTTTACCTTCGAGCTCTTGTAAACGTACTATGAGTTCGAGTTCCAGTTGTCGTAAGTGCCGATAAGCGACCACAAGAAAATTGCCACACCCGCACGCAGGGTCAAGTAACTTGATTCTTGCCAAATCCTTACGCAATTGTTTGAGTTCTTTTTTGCTGTCCCAAGAATCGGCCAAACGCTCCTGTAAGTCGGTTAAGAACAAGGGATAGACAATCTTGTTAATATTTTCTTCAGAAGTGTAGTGCTCTCCGAGTGCAGCCCTTTCTTCTTTGCTCTTTATAAGTTGAAAGAGGGCACCGAAGATAGTTGGGTTAATAGTCGACCAGTCGTAGTTTGCTGCGTTTATAAGAGCAAGACGCATTCTCTTATTGAATTGGATTGGCGCAATTGTTTCTTGAAATATTCCCCCGTTTACATAAGGAAATTGAATGTAGGGGCTATTTTTCGACCGCTCTCCTGACGGAGTATTGAGAGTTCTGAATAATGCGTCAATCGTTTTTCCTGTATCTGTTCCATCTTCTTTTGTGGACAACAGCAACTTCTTTACAATGTTGTGTTCCCACATTTTGGTGTCGTCCCCAAACAAGAGAAACAGAAGCCGGATAAGGAAGACGCTCGTCTCATGACCCTCGTAACCATTTGCCTCAAGTTCTAGATAGAGATTCGCCATCAATTGGGCGGCTTCCTGGTCAACTTGAATTTCTTCATCGGTATCAAATGGCTTGCTTCCCGCAATTATGCGGTCAAAACGATGTATGTTTTCAGGCAGGGTATCTAATGAAAATTCATGAGTTCTATTCAGAGTAACGTCAATCAGTCTAAAAGTCGCAAAATCAGAAATGATTATTGTTCGCGGCCTATAACCTGGTGGAAGACTTCTCAAATAGCCGCGGGCTTGTAGCTCTGCTTTGTCAAGGTCTTCACCTTTGGACTTATGTTCGATGATTGCGACATTTTTCCAATAAACGTCTATCCAATTCTGATTGCCAGAGGATGCGCTCTTTACAGGATACTGGAATTCAATACCAGCAATTTTTGTATCTTCAACTCCGCAGAGATACCTAAAGAAGTCGTCCCAAAAACTTTGATAGTCGCGAATCTCATTTTCAGCACTTTTCCACTTCAGGGCGAACTCCTTAGCTGCCTGCTTGGATAGAGTTGGCGTTTTTAGCTCGGGAGACATAAGTTTACTTTAGGTGATTAGGGAAAGATTTTCACGAATTAGCCGGCCTATCTTTACATTTCTCTTCAGCTTCAGCCATAGCCTCTTCAAGCATTTTGTAATAGGCATCATTAGCTTCAGCATCGTCTCTCTCATCGTAAATATCAGACCACTTTGCATGCACTCTTTGAATAATTCTTAACTTCTCAGCTCTTGGAATTGTCACCCCTGTTACCCCTTTCATCTTTAGTTAATTTCCCCCAAAGAACTTTGGCATACTCATCAATCTCAGCATCTGTCATATCAGCTATTGGTTTAAGCTTTGCGACCTTAATTGTCCTATCTTGATAAGGCATGTTGTTTCTGTACTCTCCTTCCCAACCACACTCAATACAACGAATGGTTGGGTCGTTATTTGAAATACAGCATCCCCCTGGAGCAAATTCACTCTCATCCCAGGGGCCATCAGGAAGCCCATAGAAAATCTTCCTTATGCCACTCTTCGATTGACAGCTCGGACAACTCTTCTTCACAATGACAGGATATTGGATGGGTCTGACAAGTTGAAGCTAGCTGGAGTCTTCCTCGATTCAAAACGAGGACCTAATCTGGAGCCACTAATTCCTGAGTATTCACAAGGGGGCGAGGAGATGAACAATCCTTGGCGTGAGTATTTCACTCGTAGTAACACAGCAAAATTCCATCCCGCAGATGAAGTTCATTGTCATGCCTTCAACGAGGCAATCGCTCCCCAGAAGAATAGCCATCTACATAAGTTGCGAGAAGACTTGGAACCACTTCCCTATCTGGGAAATCAAAATGCGCCAATTCTTGTCCTCTTAGCAAACCCTGGTGCAGGAGGCTCAGGCCCGGAAAGGAACGTCGAATTTTCAGGCAAGAAACTCGAATTACACAAGAAGAACCTTCTTCATGACCAACAAGATACGAACGACTATGCACAAAAGTTCAATTCACCCGATGACAACTTGTTGGAGAGTCCATACTTCAAGCAGTGCACCAGAGAATTAGTCAATTTAACTTCGGTAGAAGCCGTAGCAACGAGGATTTTCTTTGTGAATTACCACGCATACCAATCTAAGTCGTGGTTCCCAATTCCATTTACCTTCCCGACACAGGACTATACATTCTTTCTTGTTGACCAAGCGGTAAAGAGGAATGCACTCATAATCATGAAGAGAAATATGCTGGGATGGTTTACTGCGGTTCCCTCGCTGTCTAGACATAGGAATATAGGAGAATTTAAGAGCAGTAGGCGTATAAGTTTAACTGAACGTAATTTGGAGGAGTCAGTCTTTCAAGAAGTTGTTGAGAGGTTACGTGGATAGCAGGGCAAACACAGAGAAAAACAACTAGGGGCCTTGCCAATACTTTTGAGTAATTGATGTGACACGTTCTTCCATGCTTTCAGGCAGCTCACGTCCAAGGTAGGTTTCCCACTCTTGTGAAGTAAGAGGTCGGAAGAAGAGATGCCTATATCTTCCATCCTGTTCAGCGCAGACGACCGTCAAAATATCTTCCTCAAAATGAGCTGAATCGGGCGAGAAGTAGTGATACCTGTTGCTAAACCACGACCAATTCCCGCGTTCATGCGTGCCAATTGCTTCGATATAAAGAGCAAACTCATCACAGTGCTGTGTCCACTCCTTATGCAAGTAAAAATCCGCGGTATCTCTGTATTCAAACTCCACGCCAAATGGACCATAGATTTGTGTGCGAGTGCCTTCGGTCCTTATCACTTGAGAAAACTCACTTGGAATCCGAAGGCCCTGCCAAGGGCTTGGTAGGTACTTGTCCCCCATAATCATCGACATTAGCATTCATGTATGCAAAGTCCAGCCAGACCTCATAAGCGCCTTGCTAAATTGACACAAGAGGAGTTTCGCCCCCAACCACCAATGTACGTAGAGGGTGTAATTGAAGAGTGGGTGGAGCGTTTTCCCAGAGATTCTAGGTTTTTAAGAAGTATCTGCCAGGACCTAGATAGAGCACGGGTCAAAAGAATTTGCAGCAATCGAAGCAATTCGTCCGCTCGTCAAAAATTCCTGGCAGTGATGCTTTGGGGTTATGGCTCTCACGCCATAGGGGCTACAAGGGCTCAAAAGGTGACACAAGAAATAGATTTCGATGTAAAGCTGAGAAAGGTTATTGAACTCAGCCAGCGGGGTAGGCATGTGGATGCTATTTCCTTCATGACTTTGAATCCAATCAAGGGTTTTGGGCCTGCATATGGAACAAAACTCGTTTATTTCTGTAGCCCTCGAAATGTATGCGCCCCAATTTACGACAAGCGAGTGAGAGATTGGTTGGCAAAATACGCAAGACGTGAACTTCCAGGAGCAAGACTTGAAAAAGTACAATGGCATACGAATAGCTACGTAGCATGGAGTAATTGGCTACAGAGTCAGGAATCTTTATCGGGCTACAAGTGGGAAGACCTGGAGTACCTCATTTTTCAAGACGCAAAGAAAATGAGAAGTAAGAAGAACCGTGCGTCAACAAAGAAATGAGTCTTTGTTTAGATGCGTTATAGTTTGGAATAGCTTGAGGGAAAAAGTGAGGGCAAAGCCCGTATTTTGAGCGTATATGGAATGTGTCCGGCTTATAGGGATTTCTGGTGATTCCTCATCAGTGCGGTCTAATCTGACCCTAGGGCTATTAATCTGTTTATGACAATCGTTGCGTATATTCTTATTGAATTTTTCTGTACACATATCTTGAAGCGCTATAGCTCGTCACAACTCCATGGCGAGCCGTTGAGGGGAGTGTGCTTTGTTCTAAGATTGAGTTCAGAAAGGTAGGGTTCAAGCATGGCAGGTGAAGCAACAGCAGTTGTGTTCTTCTCTCATCGCTCTGTGTTCGAGGAACTTAAGGGGCCTGCCTACTCTCGACTATGGCGTCCAGGATACGCATGCGTGCTCATAGAGAAGCATGTTCCCGTTTGGGTGGTATCGCCGGTTGGCTATGCCGCTGACGACGAACCACGAAAGATAATCGTTGATTGCAACGAGGATTTGAATGCACCTGTAGAGATGAACTTGTTTCCTACTATGGCTTCTTTGTTCAACCAAGAAAACCATGACTTGAGAAAGCAAGGAGAGCGTGAGGGACTTATCAATACAGCTGATACCTGTTGGTGGATTGCACCTAGATATTTCTCTGGTGCAGTCCATGAAGAGATTGAACAGGGCGAAGTCGTGGACCGGATATCGAAATCAAGTGTTCAATTTCCCTCAGGACGGCTTCTTGAAATGAGTGTAGAGGTAGTGGCCAAAGAGTGCAGAGTCTCGTCCATGAGGTTTCCTCGCTCATACGTTGGTAGTCACAACCCCATTATTTGGATGAGGTCTCAGGGAATAGACGTTGATGAATTCACCTTGACGGTTTCGGGCTATTCCGAAAAAAACTAATGGGGAATGTTCAGCCGGATTGGTTCATTAAGTTGATTGACTTGGTACTCAACTGAACGGGATATTTCAGGAATACTTCTCTGCAGCACGAGATTGAAAACATTGGCCATGCTAGCGAGAGATTTTTGCAACAATGCAAAATCACGCCAAGCACTCTTTCCGCGGTGTTGTAGATTCGACCTTACTCTGTACCAGGCACTCAATGTGTCAGTTACTTTTTTCGAAGACTTGCGGCTACCAGCCCAGCGAGAATCCCAAACTTCAATGTCATAAAGACAATTGCTACTACGCGTTTCACGCCATGCATCCTTGAAGACTTCGGATTTTTCGAATGAAGAGATGCGTTTCATAATCTTATCTTCAACCTTTATTCCATCACGCTCTGCAAATGAGCTTCCATAGTATTGGTATAGAAAGCGTTCTACAAAGCTGACCAAGAGCAGGTATGAGCCTGCGAGGTCGTTGAAATAAGACCATGAATAGTCAAATTCTGACTTCACTTCACACTCATTCACCAAACCTCTTAAACGTCCGTAAAGTTGCGGAAATGCAGATGCATATATGGGGTCTTTGCTTCCGTTCCATGGTTCATGAAGCGGCTCTTCATTCTTGGAGATGGGTGTCACCGCTTCATATGCTGTGCAAACAAAATCTTCGGTGGGAGTATCCCTGATTGAGTCTGTTGTTAGGCCTTGGATTTGAATCGAGACTTTCGTACTTTGATACAGAAGCGGACTTTCGTAGGATTCAATAGCCCTCAGGAGACTGTGAGATTGATTCATCTTTGGGGAGAGAACATATCCGCGTACGGACCATCCCGGAGATTTGGTGATGAAAGGCATCCCATCTCGTACGAAAAGCGCGTAGTCGCGTAACTGACACTCCCGAAAGTGTTCGACGTATTCTGAAACTTGGTGGAACGCAATTTCATTAGGCTTCAAAGTTCCGTAGACGAAGACACGAGAGTCTCTGAGATTCACGTTGTTGCTGTCACCAGTTGATTACCTGCCCTACGGGCGAGGGATTTTGGAATTATCACGTTAGCCAGACCCGTATCACTAGATACTATTCTGATTCTTCGTTTGCTTGTAGCTTTCAATGCGATGTGGCAATGCAATCTCGGCATACATTTGGAATTTTGGTTCAATTGATGACAACCAGGCAAGCATATCTTCATGAATGGTCTGAATTTCTTGAACCGTCAAGTCATATTGTTTGGATAGCTCTTCATAATAACGTCGTCGAATCTCTACAATCTCTTCATCAATGGGTTGGTCATCATGGCTCACAGATGAATTGTCCTATGCCCGTGGCTGAACGGCAATGGATTTTTCTCCAGTGGCAACTATCCTTGGCGCATGACCGCTCAACTTGCGCCCGAGGAAAGAGCGCGAA
>Ga0194116_10005496_pt1 | contig 13942 bp, 10 predicted proteins | sample TA2MahsurfametaG_4_FD_148617 | JGI IMG/M metagenome (GOLD analysis project Ga0194116, IMG submission 148617) | Freshwater microbial communities from Lake Tanganyika, Tanzania - TA2015008 Mahale S9 surface | ecosystem: Environmental > Aquatic > Freshwater > Lake | place: Tanzania: Lake... | reverse complement strand
TAATTTTGAGCCATAATAATGATAAATACTTTAATAAGAAAAAATTCAAATAGTATTCTGTATTAAAGATCAAACTATTTTTAATAATAATTCTTTAAAAATCAATTAATTAACAATATTATAATATTTTCAGGAGGCTCTAATAATCACTTTGAATTATAAATGTTTTATTTTTATTTTAAGATAAATGAATTACCTAAATTCAAAGCTAAATTTTTATTTTTCCGTGAAATAACATTTGAAAGATATTTTAAAAACATAACCATTTGTAAAATTGAAAATAAAATGACAAGTTTATATTAAATAGTATTTTGGAAAACAGCATGAATAAATAAATAGATCAAGAAATAATAAAAATTTTGAAAATAATTAAAAACAGCATGTTTCCAATTATGCTAATGAAATTATAAGAAAAGACTTTTTGAAAAATAGTTCTTATTACAAATTTACTTGATTTACGATATTTTTTAGGAAATTTGATGAATTTATAATTTTCAACAATTTTAATTAATTAATTATTATTTATATAATAGTTAAAAAAATTTTCAATTGAAACAAATAAAGAAATATTTTGAACCTAAAAATCAAAGATTTTATGAAAATGAAAAGAAAATATATTTTTTGAATTATGAAAAATAGTTTTTTTAAAAATAAAAATCAGCTCAAGAAAATTATATATTCTTTTTAATTAAATAATTCAAAAACTTATTAAAAAATTTTATTTTTATCTAGTTTAAAATTATATGGAATATCAATATTAAATGTTAGAAAATTTTATTATAAACTCATCTCTCTATATTTTTAAGATTCTTATCGAAAAAATAAAGTTATTTGATTTTAATATGATTATTTAAATTTTAAAATAAAACTAATTTCTACTTTTTAAATTGACTGAAAATGTATTTTTTAAAAATGCTCAATTCACGAAATGAGAAAAATAATATTTTGAACAGTGGTCTTAATAGATTGTGTTTCGCAGAAAATACATCTAAAGAACAATTATTTTTTGTGGAAAATAGACCAATTCATATTTATAATGAAAACATTTCAAATAGAATTGAAAAAAATGTAAATAATAACGATTGTTTATCTTCAACTTTAAAGCACACTTCAAGAAAAAATAAAGAAAAGATTTTCATAATAACAAAATTTAAACTAATTAACAATTGGACTAAACAAGAAGACATTTTACTTCTAGATAAAGCTAAAAAATTTCCAAAAAAAAATTGGAAAATAATTTCTGAGTTCTTTCCTGGTAAATCAGCAATACAATGTTCAAGTAGATTCAGGAGAATCCAGCCAGGTCTTAGCAAAGGAAATTGGACTAAAGATGAAGATGAGAAGCTTTTAAAATCATACAGAAAAAATGGAATGAATTGGAAACTGATTGCAAATGAAATTAAAATTAGAAATGGAAAACAAATTAGAGACAGATTTTTAAATTCTCTCAATCCTTATTTAAATAAAGAAAAATTTTCAATAAAAGAAGACAAAAAATTAATCTTTTTCTATAAAAAATATGGTCCCAGTTGGGTAAAAATTTCGAGATTCTTTAGAGGAAGATCTGGGGATATGTTGAAAAATAGATTCTATTCCTTTATTAAAAATTGTAAAAATGAATTTAAAATTTCATTAAAATTGGTGAAAAGAAAAATGCTTAATGAGGAAAAAAAAACTAAAATATTTTCAACAAATACTGATGATATTATAAAAAAAAGCCTTTCTTGTCTTTCCAATTATTCTGTAAAAAATGAATTTTGTGATGAAAAACTTAAGTTCTCCAAATATGAAGTATTAATGAATTCCAATAAAATTTTAAACGAAGATTATGATTTTAATGTTTCATTTGAAAATAAAAATAATTTTAATGAAATGAATGTTACTTTCCTTCACAATAAAAATCTTTTTTTGAATGAGAATGAATCAAATATTCAAGATAATGAAGACTCATATGACGAGAATAATAATAACATTTTTTACTCTAAAAATTTTTTTGAAAATAATAATTCTGCTATTCTAGAAAAAAAGGAAAATTCAAAAAAATTAATAAATGAAGAATTAGAAGAAAATAAATTTAAATATAATAAAAATATGGATTATCGATTTATTACGAATGATATTAATTTCAAATATTCTTTAAAACAATTAAAAAATTGTTTAAATTTTGAGGAAAAAAGTATTTTTAAAGATCAATCAATGATTAATGTAATGAATGAAGTAAATGATTATTTTAATAGTTTTATATTTAAAAGTTTCATTTCAAACAAAAATGTCAATTTTGAAAATATTGACTTTCTGTTTAATTTGCTAAATTATGATTTCCTAAATATTTTTGAGTTTTTCAAATCCAACAATTTCATTTTCCAATTAATCAATGAAATGAAATATTCAGAAATTCAAAATTCAAATTATTCGGAGATTATTAAATCGAAATTAAATAATAGAGAAATATTTATTATTTCTTATGATATAAAAAATGCAAATAATTATTTAAAAAATAAATTATTCAAAAATTATGAACACTCGCAAATAGAATCAATAAATGATTATATTTTTTCAAAATTTATAAAAGATATACATTCGAATATTAATCAAGAAACTTCTTTAAATTTAAAATTATTTGAATATTACCTTAATTCAAAGTGTGATTTAGTTGATAATAAGATATTTTTAATCGACAAACTCAGAGAGATTATAGAATTAACCAATATCGGTATTAGTCAAATATGATAACTCGGAGAATTTATTGTTAGTTTATTTGAGAGCTATTAATCTATTCTTTTTAAATTGAAAATTCATCAATGCCTTTTAAAAGAGTAGTCTTTTTCGATTTTATTCTAATATTAATAAATAATCATTTAAAAAATGGTAATTATTTTATAAGTAAGAAAATAATTTTGATTATGTTTTAAAAAATTTATGTTACAATCTTTTTGGAAAATAAATTCGTTATATTTTAAAAAATTTATTTTTCATTATTAAAAGAACTTTTTAATTTTTAAAAATAATATTCCTAAAATTTTATGAATTATAAAGTAAAACATAAATTATTAAAAAATAGAAAATTCTTTGAATCCAGGCTTCTATCTTCTTATAGATTATTTCTGTTTTAATATTGGTATTTCTACTTTTAAAAATTTGAATTTTTTATTGAAAATTAATTAATATCTGAATGTTAAAACAAAAAATTTTGTGTATTGCAAATTTAATGTTTTAATCATATAAATCTTAAAATTTTCCATCTAATTTATTTATGAATAAAATATAATTGAATTTCTATTTTTTTCCTAAATGCTTAAAACAAATAATTAGTTTTTTATCATAAAAGAAGGAATTTGATATTTTGAGTTAAGATTTTAAAAAATAGAATTGTATAATATTAATAAAATATTTAGAAAATAGACAAGTTTTATCTATATCCATTATCAACAAAAGTTCCATCGATTCCATCATTTCGTTTGAGAGTTAGTTCAGTATTTTTATCAGAATAATCTCGATTTCCATTATATTTTGAATATTCTCTTTGTAATTTTTCTTCTTTTGTAAGATAAGTCTCATGACTTTTTTTAGCATATTCTTTTTTCCAATTTTCAACCAATTCATATAATTGAGTACTTCTATCTTCATATTCAGAATAGTCATATTCCAATATATTCTGATTATTATTATTTAAGATTTCAAGAAGCAATTCTTCATTAGTATCTTCATGTTGCTTACTTAAGTCTGCAGGCAAGTAAAAAATATTACCATTCGCAAAAATCATATGAAAACTCTGAAAATTATCAAGAATTATATCTTTTTTTATATTATCACTTTCTCCTCTATTAGAATTTTTCTTTCCTGTAGTTTTTTGCTCCTCTTCTTTATTAAATTTTTCATTCTTATTTTTTATTGGTTTTAAAATTCTCCATAATAACCTTGTTACGAATAAAAATCCTCTGTCATTTAAATTAAGAACAACATTTTGAAATTTATTCATATATCTAATGCTTGTAATTTCATAAGTATTACCAGGAATTTCTTTTCGCAAACCTAAAAAATTGAAAGTTCTTATTCTCAAATTTTGCTTGTTTTCTGTTAGTATTATTTGATCTATTGTTTTATTAAGGACAAACATTGTGAAAATTATTGAAACGTATTCTGGAATCAATATTAAACAATACATCGGGTTTGATAATGAAAGAGCAGCTGTTAATATTCCAGTAAGTGAAATCTGTTTAAAAAAATTTAATCTTAGACTATTTATTTTTGGTAAGTAATTATTCTGATAAATAAGATAAGAGAATTTATTAAATTTTGTAAATTTTATTCTATTTTCATAATAGCCTAAAACTTCATTAATTTTCTCTCTATTTTCTTCTACATAATCATCAATGATTCTTTGCTTTTCAAAAAGATCTTTTTCTAATACTTCTTTTAAGTCAACAATATAATCACGATCATGAAAGTTTCTGTAATGATGATAATCAATTCCATATTTTATCAAAGGATCTGATTTTTTTTTTAGTATGATTAAACCCTCTTTATTTCTTAATTCATCTTGCATATCTTTATCTATAATTTCATTGATGTAATTCCTGAATTTTACATGTTCAGAAATCTCAGGAACTTCTTTAGAAATTCTCTCGACAGTTTCTTTAACACTATCCTCAAAGACTCGGTATTTTATTAAATCCCGAATAGTTTCATCACTCATTTTTTCGATTTGAATATGTTCATTTAGTTTTTTTAAAGTAGTTTGTTTTAATAGATCTCGATCTATAGTAATTTCTGAATAATTTTTGTTTTTTTCCAATTTTAACAAATTATTTGAAGATGAAGTTCCATCATTTTCTATTTCACTTTTAGATGTTACTATATCTTTTGAAATTTCCAGATTTTGTTCATTTGAATTATGAATTTTTAATTTAGAATCAACATTTTCAGAAAAATTGAATGAGTTTGAAAATGAATTTAAATTTTTTCTTTTATGAGAAACATTTTTTGAAAATGATTTTGTAATAGGGCTAATTATGGATTGGATTTTAAAAAGAATTTTATTTTGTTTATTATTAAATTCTTTTGAAGATCGTATAGTCTGTTGAAATTTAAGTCTAAAGTTTTGTTTTAAAATTTTTTCAACATTTTTAAATTTATTCATAAAATTAGAAAATTTTTGAAGATTCAAATGAAATTTTTAAACCAAACTACTTATAAAAATTTTTACTCAAATTTCTTATTTATTTTTTTCTATTTAACTTAGAATTTTAAAACTTGAATTAATTGGTTTTTAAATTATGCAGCACATAAATAATTAATCTTGAAAGATATCATTAAAATTCTATTTTTAATAAATAAAAAAGGAATATTTATTTTTATTTAGTTTTGATTATTGTGTAAATCATAATAATTATCAATTAAATTAAATTAAATTTTTGGTTATCATTCTCTATGGTTTCAATGTTCATATTAATTTGGCTAAGGTTATCAATTTATTTAGTAATTATAAGGAATTTCTTCAGTCTATATAATTGCATAAAATTGAATTCTAATTTTTAGTTAAAAATTTTTGGAAAAAAATTTTTAACAAAATAGTAAATTATTATTAAATATTAAAATTATACTTTTAATTAATATAATTAAAACATATAAAAAAAGTTAAATAATGAATGAAGAAGAAAAAAATTTCAATTTCGGAAAAGATTTAATGTTTTCTAATAAAACCGATAATGATTTACAAGAACAAATATTTAAAGAGAATTTTAATAATGATAAAAATAAATACAAATTTTATGAAAGAAATACTTATGAATCGAATAAGCAAGGTATTACTTGATTTAACATATTAAAATCAAATCTAAATTTATTTTCAATGAAATAAATCATAAAATTATAAAAATATTATCTTGTATAAAAATTTTATATAAATTGTATTTTCGTTCCATGATAAATTTACAAAAGACAACAATTTTATATATTCTAAATATAAAATCAATTTAAAATTAACGATTTAATATAAGATTAATAAGTTTAAATAAATTCTAATCGAAAAAATTAACGTATAAATTATTTCAATTAAAAGAAATCTTTAGAAAACACTCCGATCAAGAGAGTATTCAATTTTTTAGAATTAAACCCTAAAAATCAAAAATATCCTATAGCAAATAACAAGAATTGCATAAATAATAAAGATTTCAATAAATCCTTAGGCCAATCAAATTTTTTTTATAAGAAGGAAAAAAATCATATTTTAGAAAATAATAAAAATGAAATATTCAATTACAATTACTATAAAAATCATTTTAACATATCACCCATTAATAATGATAATTTAAATAAGAAAAAATCCGATTTTTTAAATTATACTTTAAATAATAACGAATTCAAAAACACTTTTAATAATATATCTGACAAACTTTTAAAGAAAAGCATTTTTGATAATGACACATTTAGGAGTTCTATCAATGAATTTTACAGAAATCAATTACTTAAAAATCAACTTATAAATATACAAAACAAACATTTTAATTTAGAAGAATATTCGAATTACAATCAGTATTCTATTGAAAAAAAAAATAACTATTTCAAATCTTCAATTGGAAAAAATTCTCTTAACAATTTTAATAATCAAACGAATTTTAATAAAATCAGTAAAAGCAATTTCAATATTGGACAAGATTCAAGCCCTTTAAAGGGTTCAATGACGATTCAAAAGGTTTATACTTCTCAAAATTATAAAAATTCAAACAAGAATATATTAGGAAAATCTTTTATAAATAAAAATGAATTGATTGAAAAAAATAAAAATAGCGGTTTAAGATCAATTAATAATCCTATAATATTTAATAAATGTAGGGAACCCATTTTTAAAAAAACATCTTTTGAATCTGTTAAAAATAATTTATATGCCGATTTTGATGAGAGAAATTCTCTTATAGAAGAAAACGAAAAAGTGGTTAATAGTTTAAGCAACCGTGTAAAGGAATGTTATATAAATAATAATATTTTAAATAAATTTGAAAAAGAAAATGGAAAATTGGAATTTTTTAAAGGGAAAGATCATATTAACTCAGAAGTTGAGAATTTAAATAAGAATGATTTTATAAAAAATGATTTTATTGAAAGAAGAAAAATAATCTCTGATAAAGAAATTGTAAATGTAAAAAATTTAGAGTAAGTAATTTTATTTAAATCAAAATATTATATTTCTAATGCTTCTGGATTTCCAACCAAATTACATAATTTAAATTTTTTTTATTCATAAGATATTAATAAATGAAAAATTAGAGAGAAATTTCTTAATGTGAAAGAATCTTTTTTTGAAGCTGAAATTATAGAAGAAATTAAAAAAACTGATGAGATTAATCATAAGAATAAAAACATTAAAAAGTCATATATTCCTAGTTACATGGGTTTTAAAAAGAACTTCAAAAAAATCAGTTCAGAGGTTTTGAATAAAAAAAAAGATCTTGTCAACAATTTTGAAGAAAATAAAGTCTCCGATAATTTAATAAAAACAGGTAAAAATTTGAATATTAAGCTAAATGATTTAAAATAATCTATTTTAAGATTATTGATATTTTTTATTAAGCAAAGTATTTATTATTTAAAAATTAGTTAAAAATTTTTTAACATTAATGATTTTTCAGAAAAATTACTCTAATTTTAATTATTTTTAATACATTTACCTAAAATATAAAAACAATATTAGAGAATCCAAAACTATCTTTTGTTAGAGTAAATTTAAGTAAACCCAAAAAATTTAAGCAATCTATCCAAAAAGAAAAAACCAAAGAAATTCAATCTTTTAATGATATTCCTCAAACTTTATCCAATCATCAAAATAAAAAAAGTAAGATAATAAAAAAAATTTGCGGTCGCACTAAAATTGGAAGATATTTAGATGGCAAAGATAAGCAACATAATCAAGATTCATATTTAATAAAAAATAAAATTTTTGGAAATGAAGATTTTTTATTGTGTGGTGTTTTTGATGGGCATGGACCACAAGGACATTTTATCTCCAATCTCTTAAAAGTATTCTTATCAGAATTCTTTACAAAAATCGATATATTTAAGCAAGAAATAAAACAGATACTTTTTGCTGTTAACAATTCTATGAAAAACTTTTTTACAGACTTAAATAGAGATTTTGATTTTATCAACAATAATACTATTATACACAATAACTTCAATAATTACACTAATTTTAATAATATAAAATTAGAAGAAACCAATTTATTAGATATTTCAAATTCTAATATTAATTTTAATAACAATACAACATTAAGTTCATTTGTAAAAGGTGCTTCAATTTCAAAAAATACATCAAAAGGGAATTCTATTATTAAAACCAATACCAATATTAATGATTACCAACTTTCGAATAAAAACTTAATTAAAGATTTCTTCTTTTCTAAACTTCGTGAAGAAAATCATGCTATAATTAAACACTCTTATTCATTAGCTGAATCTTCATTTACCAACTCCACTTATGATATGAAATTTAGCGGGTCAACCAGCATTTGTGTGTTTATATTGGATGACAAAATTATTTGCGGAAACTGCGGTGATTCTCGAGCAATACTCGTTGCTTCTGATAAAACTCAAAAATCAGGACATTCAATTATTCCTCTTTCAATTGATCATAAACCAGATTTGGTCGAAGAAGCAGATCGCATATTTAAAAATTATGGGAGAATAGAAAAAAGAACAGAAAATGGTTTTAGAATTGGACCACTAAGAGTTTGGCTTAAAAATGAAAATTATCCTGGTTTGGCAATGACACGATCTATAGGAGATTTAGTAGCTTCGAAAATTGGTGTAATTAATGAACCTGAAATAATTGAATTTACGCTTAATGATGATTGTAAATTTATAGTAATTGCATCTGATGGGATATGGGAAATTTTTAGCAATGAAGAAGTAGCTGGAATTATTCTTCCATATTATAATAATTTAGATGTTGAAAGTGCGACAGAAAAATTGATAGATGAGGCTGTAAAAAAATGGAAAAAAGTATAAATAAATTTTTTTTATAAAAATATTATTAATGGTTAATTAATCCTTTTAATGGAAATATAGATTTTGGAATATATAATATAAAAATTTTAATGAAAAAATGTAGTTTATTAAATAAATTAAACTTATAGCAAAATTTGAATTTATTCTTTACTAGAAAATTTTAAGAGTTTCTATTTTAAAATTAAATATTATTTATAAAATATAACGAAATTTAGGAAGAGAAAACTCAAGATGATATTACCGCAGTTGTGGTTTTTTTCCAAAAATCAAATTAATAGTGATTTACGAATATGAAAAGTTTTTTTAAATACATTATAAAAAAACTGTTTTAATTTATATTTTTTCGGATTTATGTAAAAATAAATAATTTTATATTTTTAGGAAATATAGTATTGAAAGAGTATAATTATAAAATAAATATTTAGTAAATTAATATTTTACAATTGAAATGAAGGAAAATAAAAAATTTTTGTTTTCAATGAAATAATTTATTATTTAAGAAGTAATATGAAAATATTTATTTTATTTTTCTTTTAAAAAATTCATTTAAATTAAATAATATAAAAAATTTATTTAAATAATTATATTTAATTTTAAATGGATAGTCAACCAAGATATGCTATGGTAGAGAAAATTGTTGGCAGAACAGGTTAAATTAATAAATAAATATTCAGGATCTAGAGGAGGTATTACTCAAGTCCAAGTTGCATTTCTTGATGATAAAGATAGAAAACTTGTAAGAAATGTTGTAGGTCCAGTTAGAGAAAAAGATATATTAATTTTATTAGAATCAGAAAGAGAAGCGAGAAGAATTCGCTAATATTTTATTCAAAGATAAATATTTTTTAAAGTAAATTATGTTGGAATGAAAGAGATCAATTTAGGATAAAGAATTGTTTTATTAAAATTAAAATAAAAATATAATCGAAAAATCTTAAAACTTTTTGAAAGTTTAGTGACATTTTATCATACAAATTTAGAATTAATATGTTATGGTTCGGGTTAAATTAGAATTAATAATTCACTCAATCTTATAATTTTTAATATAATATAATTTCCTTGCAATATCTATAGACAAATTCTTTAATTTCCAAAACAAAATCATTTTGAAATTTTTAAAGAAAACTAAAACTATAATTTAATTTTATTGATCCAAACTTTTAATATCATTTTATAATTTTATTTTCGATATAATATAAACCTAAATTTTAATACCATCTAGAATAATAATTTAAAAAACATTAATAAAAAATAATATTTTTATTTCAAATCATTAATTGTTAAAATTTTATTTCCTAAATCTCCTTTTCCAATGGTTTTGGCTAAATTATCGAATATCATATCTGCTGTTTTTTTAACATTTAAATTACTGTTAAAATTTATATAATTGACATTGTTATTGAACCCTGGAATCTTTTTTGTTTTTGTAACTCCAATAGGCCTAAAATTTTGCAATTTTTTATTATAATTTTTTTCTTCATTTTTTAAATATTCATTATTTTCAATACTCGTTTTATTTTTAGTAATTTTATTTTGATTATCAACATCATTGAAATAAGGCAAATCAATCAAATTTGATTTGCTTTTTTTTAATTCTTCATTAACATAAATCAAATTAGTTTTTGGAACAGGATTTAAGAATCTATTGAAATTGGTTAAATAATTTCCATTATAATTATTATTTTGAATATTAAAAACATTGATATTTATGTTTATTATTTTATCGTTTTCTTCATTTATATTTTCTTGAAATTTATTTCTAATTAAATTAGCAGTGAAAGGTCTATTTATTGGCTTATTCTTTTCCAAAAAGAAATTTTCTTCAGATTTTAAATTTGATATTTTATTTACATTAAAGAAATTATTAAAATTTTCTTTGTTATTCAAATTATTATTTAAAATATTATTATTAGAAACGATATTTTTCAGAAGATTTGCTTTATTAATATTAGTGCTATTAGTTTTATTGTTATTACTATCATAAATTATTTTATTCGAAATATTCTCATTATTTAGATAAGAGCCTAAATTAAGTGCTTTATTGAAATTTCTTGAATTTCTATTATCAGAGCTTAAAATATTAGCTGTACTAGGGCGGATATTTGAAAACTTTTCTTTCCTGACTTTGGATGAGAATATCCTTTTTTTATAATTATTTTCATTACAATTTATTAAATTTTTCATCTCATCAAAAATTTTATCTTTATTTTTTCCCTTTAAATTTTCATTGGTATCAATATATCCCTCTTTAGTATTATTTGAGGAAATTAAAATATTGTTATTAAAATTTTCTGGAATATTTTCATCATTTTTACAATTCAAAATATTATTTTCTCTTTCAAGTCTTTTTGTATTAAAAATATTAGAGTTTTTATTGCCATTTATTTCTTTATAACTCATTTCATTTTTTTTAGGTGAATAATTTTCAGTATTATTTTCTTTATTATTAGTAAATTGGCAATTTTCACCATTAATATTTTGTTTATTTGAAGAAAACGGATTTGCTTTTGATTTTTCTAAATTTTCAATTCCATTTTTATTTTTATAATTATTGTTAATCTCATTTTCATTTTTATTTTTAAAAGAGGATTTTGGAGAAATAAGATTATTTTGATTATTCCTCAAATTTCTTTCTTCAAAGGATTTTTTATTAGCAGTATCAGAAGGGAAAAATCCGATGGCTGATTTTGAACCAAAATAATTTATATTATTTGCAAATTCTTTGCTTTTGCTTTTGAATTCATTTATTGGAATGTTCTGCTCTTTTTTATTATTATTTTCATCAGTTAATTTAATAGTATAAGGATTTTCTTTATATAAATTAAAATTGGAATTTTGTTTTTCTTTACTTATTAAATTGCCATTTTTTAAATTACTGGAGAAGTTTGTTTTTACTTTTCCGTTGGATTTTGAAGGAGAATTTCTACCTGTATTATTGTTTAATTTTATATTTTTTTGATTATCATTCGGATAATTATTTTCAAAACTATCATCTATGTCTTGTAAATTTAATTTTTTATCATTTAAATGATTTATTACTTTATTATTATTCAAATTATTTTGGTTAGTGACTCCTGAATTAAATTGAGGAGAAGATTCCTTCCTTAGAATATTATTTGATGGATTTTTTGAAATTTGTTTGCTTATCCCATTCTTTATATTGAAATTTACAGACTTTGGAGAATTCTCCTTGTTAATATTTAATTTCTTTTCTTCTAGATTATTATTATTAGTATTGTTTATTAAATATTGTATATTTGGATTATTCTGATCATAATTATTGCCGAATTTATTTTTATTATTAATATTATTATCATTGGTGATTTTTACTTCATAAATAGTTTTAGAAGTAGTATTTCTAGATGTCTTTTTTATATTATCTATAAAAAATAAAAATATTGCTTAAAATTATTAAAAATTTCTAAATTTAAATCATTTTAAAAGAATTTATTTGTTAAGCAATAAATATACCATCTGTATTAAGCTCATTGTTTTCTTCACTTGTACAATTTATATTGCTTTTTAACTGGATTTTTCTATTATTGTAATATTCCTTTAATTTTAATTTTATAAAATGAAATAATGAAAATTCAAAAATAATTATACTTTAACATTTCCAGGAATAAGCTCAATTGCATCTTTGGCTGATGGCCTCAAATCAGGTTTTTTGTTCAAAAACAAATCCAAAATTTTAGTAAAATCTTTACTAAGAGTTGATTGTAAAGGTTTGTGAGGGATTTTTACTATATTATTACCAAGAACAATTAAATTATCACCTTGAAAAGGTGGCTCCAATGAAGCCAAATGATACATAGAACACCCAACAGACCAAATGTCAACCTTAAAATCATAAGGGATTTGCTTAATTAATTCAGGAGGCAAATAAAGCGGTGTTCCGACTTTTGTGCAATGTAGAGCATTAATATTAGAAACTATCTTTGAAACTCCCATATCACCAATTTTAATTGATTTGTTTTTTCCAAGAAATAAGTTTAGTAATTTGATATCGCGATGAAGTATATTATTTGAGTGGAGATAGTTTAATCCTAAAAGTATTTCATATAAAATTCGCCATAGTTCTTTTTCTGGTAAAAACTTTTTATTTTTTTTGTATGTTTTCACTAGCTAATTTCCGAATAAATAAATATTTAAAGAAGCAAATTAAATGATATCTCAGAATAATAATATGTATATTTTAAAAAAATTGGTTCAATTTTAAATTTAAGATTCACATCTTATAATTCAATTTTTGTATTAAATAAAAAAAGAGGATATGAAAAAAAAAATTAATTTAAGAGGATTCTTATACCGAAAATAAATCTCCTCCTTCAGCATATTCCATAACGATACATAAACAATCATCTTCTAAAAAAGAATTATAATATCTAAAATTTTGAAATTTAAACTTCTTAAATATTTGCAAAAAATTTGAAATAAAAAATATCTTTTAAAATAAAATTTTACTTGATAATATGAGAATGATTAATTTTCTTTAAAATAGTTGCTTCTTTCCAGGCTTCTTTTTGTTGTTTTTCTTTCATGTGCTTAAAATCCATTTTTTTAATAACATATATATTTCCATCTACATAGCTGTAGACTTTATAAACAACTCCGTAAGAACCTCTTCCTAATTCAGATAAAATTTTGAAATCTGAAAGCTTGCTACCAATATCATAAATTAATTCATTTTTTTTTAATTCCATTTTTATAAAATCAAAAATTTTTAAATAAAACAATCTTGAACTTATTTATAATTTTCATTTTAAATTAAATATTATAAATAACTCCTTATCAAATATTAAAATTATTCATAATATGGATAATAAATTTAAAATTTCATAAAAAAAATTAATTTAAACACTATTAAAACCTTAAAAATAAATAGATTTTTATCAAAATTTGGGGATTGGGGATTGGGGATTGGGGATTGGGGATTGGG
>Ga0194116_10005495_pt1 | contig 13943 bp, 15 predicted proteins | sample TA2MahsurfametaG_4_FD_148617 | JGI IMG/M metagenome (GOLD analysis project Ga0194116, IMG submission 148617) | Freshwater microbial communities from Lake Tanganyika, Tanzania - TA2015008 Mahale S9 surface | ecosystem: Environmental > Aquatic > Freshwater > Lake | place: Tanzania: Lake... | reverse complement strand
GACTCAGTACGAGCGACTTGGAATCGCGATTCGTCAGATGAACCAGCAAGAATTCACGCGGTTTGTTCGCGATGAAGTGGTGAAATATACGCGTATCGCCAAAACAGCCCAGATTGAACCGCAGTAGTAGTCGACAGCAACGCTTTTCAATACAAAAAGTTGGCAGCGCAATCTCCTGTAGAGCGACCGGAGTCGACGCAGGCGCCAGCCTGCCAAGGGCCCGATCGAGCGCTGCGGACGCCCGACTGGAAGCTCCCGGCGGGCAGTACAGACTGCCATGCTCACATTCTTGGCCCCGCGAGTCGATTTCCATTTACCAAGCAGCGCGTCTACACGCCGCCCGACTACACTGAGCAAGATTACCTTGCTCAGCTCGACGCTCTGGGTATCGATCGCGCTGTTATTGTTCAGCCGAGTGTCTACGGAACCGATAACCGCGCGCTGCTCGAGGTCCTAGAACGGGCGGCAATACCACTGCGGGCCGTCGTTGTAGTGCATCCCGATATAACAGTCGCTTAGCTTGAATACATGCACCGCCTTGGAGTGCGCGGGGTTCGTGTAAACATTGTCGATGTAGCCGATAAGCGGGCTGAATTACCGATGAATCTCCTTTGCAAATTGGCAGACCAAATTGCTCCATTCGGCTGGCATCTCGAACTCCTTGCCCATGTCCAAGACTATCCCGATCTCGCGCTCAATATTTCGCAACTGAATGTGCCGGTCGTCTTTGGGCACTTTGGCTATATGCATTGCCGATACGGCGTTAAAAACCCAGGCTTCTTGGCCCTACTGGAACTCATGCGGGCCGGAAAAGCTTGGGTCAAAATGACCGGTCCCTATCGGATCTCAAGTGAGTCTGGCCCACCCTACCGCGACACCATGGCTTATGTAGAGGCAGTGATGGCCGCGAATCCTGAGCAATTGCTATGGGGCTCAGACTGGCCACATGTGATGGTCAAGCATGTCATGCCCAATGATGCCGATCTTTTGAATCTTTTTTATCGCTGGATTCCCGATCCAAACATTCGCCAACAGATACTGGTTAAAAATCCTACGCGGCTATATGGTTTTTAAAATCTGTCGGCTTCAATTCACGATGCGCTATCGTAGTTTTTTCCTTTTTCTAAGAGCGCCGGCGTTTCAATCACCTGATTGAGCTGCTCAAAGTCCAGCATCTTTCCCCGCCAGGGCTCTGTTGTACCGTTCAGCTTGAGACTGGCAAAATAGCCCTGAAGACTGTGGACAACCGCACGGGCTGTGCCGCCAGGGAAGATGACAATCCGAAATCCAAGCTTTCCCAGGGCCTCAGAAGATTGAAGGGGTGTCTTGCCGCCCTCAACCATGTTTGCAAGTAATGGAATTCTGCTTGCGAATCGATCAGAGACTGTTTTTATCTCGTGTTCTGACCGAAGTGCCTCAATGAATAATGCATCAACACCCGTTTCAAGATAGCGCTCCGCCCTCTCAAGCGCTGCCTCGAATCCCTCGACTGCCAATGCATCGGTCCGCGCGAGTAGTAGCGTAGATTTCCGCTCTCGCGCATCAAGTGCAGCGCGTAGCTTACCCACCATTTCTTGCGTTGGGATCACACCTTTTCCGTTAAGGTGACCACAACGCTTTGGAAATGTCTGATCCTCAATCTGGATCATTGCAGCACCGGCGCGTTCAAAATCTCGAATTGTTCGCTGTGTGTTTAGGGCATTACCAAAACCTGTATCACCATCAACAATTAAGGGAATGGAAATTCGATCTGTAATGTGTGAGATTGATTGAGTCACTTCGGTGGCGGTAGTTAAACCGATATCTGGCCTTCCAAGTCGGCTATACGCAATTGAGGCGCCCGATAGATACACTGCCTCAAAGCCAGCCTGCTGCGCCACTAAAGCAGTCAGTGCATCGTAGACTCCAGGCGCCAGAATCGCCTTGGGAAGGGCAAGTCGGTCCGCCAGCACTGAAGCGCCTGAACTGTTCATTGGGCTGAGTCCGCGCTGGCCGCGCTTAACTGAGTTGCAATGCTGGTTGCCGCTATCCAGCCCCCGCCCACTGCGCTTAAAAGCCCATTGCCTGAGAGATAGCCCCAAACCTCTTTGCCTGAGACACCCCTTGCAGCGCCGCCTGCCGCCCAGAGATTGGAGAAAGGCTCATCACGGTTACTCAGTACACGACAATCGGCGTCAATACTCAGACCCCCCTGGGTATGAAATAGGGCCCCAGTGACCTTCACCGCGTAAAACGGTGGCTTGAGGCTGCGGCTAAAAGTACGACCGAATGGATCGGGGCTTCCAGGGGTCATTGACCGAAAGGTTTCATCCAGAGCCTCTGGGGGGCAGCCAATCATCTCGCTGAGTTCTTTAAGGCTTAGCGCAGTTTTTACTGCCCCAGACTTCTCCGCCTGAATAAAATCAGGAAAAGTTCGCGCCATTTCTAATAGCGGCTGATCGAAGACATTCCAGCAGTATCCGCCGGGCTGATTTAGCACTTGAACCGCTGCCTCTGAATACCCCCCCAATTCATTATGAAATCTCTTGCCGAGCTTATTAATCTGAACGGCGCCTGCAGTCATCGGCGCCCACGTCATCAGCACGCCCTGGGGGATCACCCATGATCCATGGCCTTGATAGGATCCGAGATCTCCAAGGGCCGCGCCGAGTTGCTGCCCCCAAGTGATCGCGCTGCCGTCGTTTCCAACATGTCCGGCGAACAAAGCCTCTGACATTTCGGGAAGCAAGTCCTTGACCATCTGGCGATTGCCGCCAAACCCATTGCAGGACAGCAACAGTGCATCACACGCGATGAGTTCTTTTTTTCCATCAGGGCATAGATAGCCTACCCCCATGATCGCATTGTCATTATCAACCCAAAGTTCTGTAACTTTAGCCTCCAGAATTAAGTCAGCCCCCATTTCCTGGGCCATTTGACCAAGCGCTGCAAGCAGTGCATCACCAGTACGCTGCGGGACTGTGTGCATTCGCAACGCGCTGTGGCCCGGATAGAGAAATCCATCGATGATTTCAAAGCCGATCCCATGCTGGCAGAAGGCGTTAATTGCCTCTTTCACACCTTCGGTGTAGGCCTCAACGAGGTGCTTTGCCGCCTGCCCATCTGACTTGGCAATAATGTCTTTTCTGAATTGTTCAATTGAGTCCTGAATCGACAGCGATCTTTGTAGATCAGTCTCTGCGGCAGGTATGAAACCCGATGAGAGCGCGGTGGAACCGCTCGGTAACGCATCCCGCTCGAGCATGAGACAACTAACACCGAGTTGTCGAAGTCGTATTGCGGCAGTCTGCCCACAGGCGCCTGCACCTACGATGAGGGCCGGTATTTTTGGGGTGCCTGTCGGCATTGCCGCTGCCCGCATGATGCAAGGATCCATGATCGACGGCATTAATGGGTCCCTCTCGACTTATTCTGAAGGGCCTTCAGGTGATTCAACAGCCCGCCAGCCGAAACAATCTCCATTAGAAATTCCGGAACCGGTGTACAGAAAAGCGGCTGGCTCGCGCCACGATGAATCTGCCAATTCTTCAGGTCAAGCTGAATATGCTCACCCTCTTGCAACTGATCTGCCTGTGCACAAGTCAGCAGCAAGAGCCCAACATTAAACGCGTTTCGAAAAAATAGACCACTGTATGAGGGCGCAATAACCGCCTTTACTCCCAAACACACCAAGACCGACGCGGCTTGCTCACGTGATGAGCCAATTCCAAAATTTTCTCCCGCAACCAGGATGTCACCCGTCTTTACACCGGAGGCAAAATCAGGTCGGACTGACTCTAGACAGTGAGGGGCAATCTCTGGGATTCCAAGCTGCATATAGGCACCGGGAGCGAGCTGATCGGTATCGATATCGGACCCAAACCGCCAGATCCGATGGACGAAATTCCCAGCATTCAAGCCAATACCTCGCGCGGGTCAGTGATAACCCCACGCAATGCGCTCGCCGCAACTGTATAGGGGGAAGCAAGAAAGACCTCAGACGAGGGGGACCCCATGCGGCCCTTGAAATTGCGCGCTGTCGTTGCGATAACACGCGCACCATCGGGGATCGTAGCCCCGTAGCCAGCGCAAGCCCCGCAGGCATTCGGCAGTAACTGCGCCCCAGCCTGACGCAAGATCTCCATCGTGCCATCCGCTTCAGCGGCCCTCTGGTCCTCAAGGCTTGCTGGAGCGACCATCAGCTGAGTACGGGGTGATATCCGATGGCCCCTCAAGCAGTCGGCGGCGGCCTGTAAGTCGTGCAGCTTCGCTCCTGTGCAAGCCCCAATGTAAGCGACATCGAAAGCGAGACCATGATGCACTTTCACTGAGGTGGCGTTTGCCGGGCTATGGGGCGCTGCAACCTGAGGATCCAGCCTGGTTGCATCAAATTCATAGTGCGTGACACTGGCGTCATCATCGGTTGTAAAGTTTTTGATCTCGTCGATTGCAAGATCAGATACTCCAGCGCTCCTCAGCCACTCCACTGTAGTCTGATCTGGCGCGATCAGCCCCACCTGACTGCCCAATTCCGCGCTCATGTTAGATAGGGTCATCCGCTCTTGCATCGAGAGTCCCCTGATCGTTTCTCCTGAGAACTCAATGGCTTGATAGTTTCCGCCATTCATCCCAAAGCGACCCAGCATTAATAAAATCATATCTTTCGCCATTACGCCATGCTGAAGTGGTCCGCTCCAATGCATCTCGATCGTTTCTGGAACCCGCACCCAAATCTGTCCGGTCACAAGAACGCCCAGCATCTCGGTACTACCGATTCCGAACATATAAGCACCAAAGGCTCCGCCGGTCGGCGAATGAGAGTCGCCCCCAACACAAAACATTCCTGGACGAATATGTCCCTTTTGAGGCAGCACGACATGACAGATTCCAATGCCGTCATAAACATAGGGAAGACTTTGATCTCTCGCCCAGTCGCGCGCGATTTGAACAATCTTTCGCGAGCCAGCGTCCTTTTCTGGCACATAGTGGTCCATTACCAATACCACACGCGATTTATCCCAGACTTCAGCATTGAGCGCCTCCAACATGGGCTTGAGCCGCCTAGGGCCAGATGAGTCATGAAACATTGCCAAATCTACATCACAGGTGACAATATCGCCGACATCTACCGATGATCGTCCAGCAGCCCGAGCGATCAATTTCTGAGCTAATGTTTGAGTTTTTGAGACTGCGGGCATCACGATCTTTACTGCGGACTCACAACGACTTCTTTTGAATTGACACGGACCGCGACACTGCCAATTTTTGAAATCTCCATCGCATACTCATAACGATCTGGACGATATAAACCCGAGAGCAATTGCACCGGTCGATTTTTCAAATCAAATACTGTGCGATTAACATACAAAAGCGCGCTTCCGAGGGGGACTTCAAGCTCCTGAGCAGCGATCGCATCCGCCTGCCGTGCAGAAACCGTTTGCGTTGCGCGCCCAAGAGCGACACCCAAATCCTGCAGATGTTGCAACATCGGCTTTCGAGCAAGGTCCTGCCGCTTAATCGATCTGACAAGCGCTAACGGAACATATGTCGTGATCAATGATATAGGGCCAAGTGCAGTACTACGACAGCGAACTCCTTTTCGTACCCGCTCCCCCGGTGCGAGCCCAAGAGAATTGGCGATCGCACCCGACCCCGGAATAATCCGCCACTCGATTACACGAACTGAAGTACCCTGACTCGCGTTAATAATGTTCTGCATCAGGCCCGACAGCTGCGTTTTCTGGGCATTTTCGGCTGCCAAACCCGGCATGCCCCCGCCGACCTGCGATGACCGAACAGGATGGGTACCCGATCCCGCCTTACGGATAATGAGGCCGTCATGAACGAGTTGCTCAAGAGCCCGACGAACAGTGACACGGCCCACCCCATAGGCTTCGGCGAGCGCCTTTTCACCGGGAACGCCAGTCATGAACTGCCCTTCAATCAGATGCTGCCTTAACACCAGATACAGCTGATGGTATTTTTTGAGTGATAAACCCACAGCAAACGGATTAAACAGCCGCTCTTGCCGGTGAAGCGCAGTGAGTTCAGCCCCGTTCATTTCTAGAGTCCCAGGTACTTTCTTCTAAGCTCACTGTTAGACGCAAGCGCCGTAGACGGACCGCTCATCACGACTTGACCGAGCTCGATAATATAAGCCCGATGTGAAATCGCGAGCGATTGCACCGCGTTTTGCTCCATTAATAAAATAGGCAATCCCTGCGAATTGATTCGCCGAATCAACTCAAAGAGCTCTTGGACAAGAATCGGCGATAGTCCGAGAGATGGCTCATCAAGAATCAGTAATTCTGGCTCCGACATGAGCCCGCGCCCAATTGCAAGCATCTGCTGCTCGCCGCCCGAAAGGGTCCCCGCTAACTGATTAAAGCGCTCGGCAAGCCTCGGGAAAATCGCGACCGTTTTCTCAAGATTCTCGCTACGCCGCAAACGCCCCCTAAGATAACTTCCCAACTCGAGATTTTCACGAACGGTTAAATTCGGGAAAATCTTACGGCCTTCAGGAACATGAATGAGCCCCCGATTGACGATCTCTGAAGAACTTAAATCGGTTATATCTTCATTATCAAACACAATACTTCCAGAAATTGGCCGACTCAGGCCTGAAATCGTATTGTTCAGCGTGGTTTTTCCGACGCCATTACTACCAAGAACTGCAACGATCTCACCCTGGCCAATCTCAATATCGATGCCCCGTAGAATCTCGACTTTTCCATAGCCTGCGCGCAACCCTCGAATCTCAAGCATGCCCACTATCTCCTCCGGTGGCGCCATGCCCGAGATAAGCCTCGACCACAATCGGATTACGGACTACGTCGGCCGGGGGTCCTTCTGCGATAATTTTTCCGTAAGACAAAACATACAGATACTCCGACAGTCCCATCACTGCCTGCATCACATGCTCGATCAGCAGAATCGTGACTCCCTGAGCACGGATATCCTTGATGACATCAACAATTTCACTAATTTCGGTCGGATTAAGGCCTGCCATCACCTCATCGAGTAGAAGCAGCTTTGGGGCGGTCGCCAGTGTGCGGGCCAGCTCAAGACGCTTTCGCATCGCCACAGTGAGGCCAGCGGCAGGAAGCTCAAGGATTGACCCCATGCCCACTTGCTGTGCTATTTCATGAGCATACGCAAATGCCTCTTTGCGGTGTCGATAGCGCTGAAATGCGCCCACCGCGATATTTTCGTGAACCGTAAGCCGCGAAAACGGCTGTGTAATTTGAAAGGTGCGGACCATTCCCAGTCTTGCAATCTCATGTACTGGCCGACCCTTTACGGAGGTAGTCAAAAATTGAACATCCCCCTCATCAATCGATAGAAATCCTGCAATACATGCGAACAAAGTGGTCTTACCTGCACCATTCGGACCGATCAGAGCGATTATTTTTCCTTCAGGAACGATTAAAGAAGCATGATCAACCGCAGTCAGTCCGCCAAATCGTTTCGTGAGATTGTTAACAGCTAGCATGATCCGCGGCTCATTTTATTTTGGCCTGCGCTTGGTAAGGCGCTGTATGAGATCAATAAGGCCATTGGGCAGAAACGCAATAATCAGAATGAGCAATCCGCCGTAAATTACAAGCGAGAGCCCCTGAATATTGGTCACCACCCGAGCGGTATCGCTAATCGCAGCGAGTAGCACGGCGCCGATTAAGGGTCCGTAAACTGTCCCCGCCCCACCAATCATGCTGACCAAAAGCATCTCTACGGACTTGTCAACGCCAAAGACAATAATCGGGTCGATGTATAAAAAGTACTGAGAAAAGAAGCAGCCCCCTATACCACCAAGCGCACCAGAGAGGATTAGGATTTTCAGCTTTTCACTAAAAACATTGATTCCCAGCGCTCGAGCTGCATCTTCGTTTTCTCGTATCGCTGCCAGCTGCGCACCGAACCGAGAGTGCTTTAGCCAAATTGCAATCGCTATCGAGACAGTAACGAGTACCAAGATCAAAAAATAAAAGCCGACGCGCTCGGGAAATTGAAAATTTGCAACGCTCGGTTTTGCTGGAATCAAAAGACCGAGACCGCCCCCTGTAATCTCTACAGAGTTTGCAATGATTCTCAGCATTTCCGCAAAAGCGAGGGTAATGAGAGCGAAATATGAGCCCCTCAGACCCGCCCGAAAGGACAAGTAACCAATTAACCATCCCACCAGGCCCCCCGCCACTGCGCTCACAGGAAGTCCGATCCACGGGTTGACTCCAAAACGCACCTGAAGAATGGTCGAGGCATAGGCGCCAGCGCCAAAAAAGACCACGTGCCCAAAGGAGAGCTGACCGGCAAACCCACCTGCGATATTCCATGACTGCCCAATAAAGGCATAGAACAAGGCCAGGACGCCAAAATTCACCATAAAAGGTGACGGAAATACAAACGGAAAGATACAGGCGACTGCAAGTATCAATACGTGGCCAGTCCAAGCGATCGGCTCGGGTGTCCGCCTCATCCTCGCGCCCCGAATAGCCCTTGGGGCCGAAACAGAAGAATCAGAATGAAAATTAAAGAAATACCAATCTGTCCAAGGCTCTCGCCCAGGAAAAGACCTCCGAATGACTCTGTCAGCCCAACGATCAGGCCACCGACGACAGCACCGAGAAAGCTCCCCATGCCGCCAAGCACGACGACCGTGAATGCCACCAATACGAAGACATGCCCGGTGTACGGCGAGACATAAAAAATTGGCATCAGTAGACAGGCTGCCGCCCCAAGTGTGGCCACTCCAATGCCATAAGAAATTGCAAAGATCCGGTCCACATCAATCCCCACCAGTCTCGCCCCCATGCGTTCCTTTGCGACTGCACGAATGGCCTTGCCCGTATTGCTTTTCTTGATATACAACCCGAGTAATGCGCAAAGCAGCATCGCAATAAAAAAGGAGATCACCTTGGGCAGGGAAAACAACAAGGGACCAAGCTCCACCATGGTGTCTGAGTATCCGACAGTAATGGTTCTTGTATCGCCTTTAAAAAACATCAGTGCAAGATTTTCAAGGACAATCGAAAGGCCCAGCGTTATCAATAAAATATTTTCGTCTTTGCCACTTGAAAATCTGCCAATAAGCCCTTTGTAAAGTACATATCCAATCGCATACATGGCTGGCACCATGATGAGCATTGAAATATAGGGATCGAGGCGCAATTTAATGAGAAGGTAATAGACGCCAAACATCCCCATCATCAAAAGACTGCCGTGCGCAAAGTTAATGATATGGAGCACGCCATAGATCAGCGTCAGGCCAGAGGCTACGAGCGTATAAATACCGCCGACCAACAGGCCATTAAGCGCGGCTGAAATTAGGATGGTTGAGTCCACAAAGACACCTCGAAAGAGGCCGATAAATGAAAACAGAAAGATGGGGTCGGCCCCAAATAGGAATGGGGCCGACGGTCAGGCATTCAAGACATCAGGCCGTCTAACCGATTTTTGGCTTTGGAAATACGGCTTTCTTGGAAGCAAAACGGCCCGGCCATACCACCTCAATATCGCTCGCCGTGGCCTGGAGTAAAGCACCACTTCCGCCCTGATTTTGTCCGTTGATAAATCGTGTTGGACCATAGGGCATAAAGTGATTGGACCAAGTGCTGGATTCAAGCGCGGCGATAACCTGCTCCTTGGCTGCGGTTTTAGCCCGCTCAAGGGCGTCAACGTAAAGCATGGTCGCGTTGTAACCGCAGTACACCTCAAACGTAAACAGGTTGCCAGTAGATTCAACCCGCTTTTTCATCGCCTGAGCACGCTGATTCGTTGGGCTAAACCAATGGTTGAAGTCCATCATATGCTCAGCGACCTGCGGCTGCTCTTTCACTAACCGATAGTTGAAACCGCCACCCAGCACACTAAAAAATGCGGCAACATCAACGCGCTGCTGATACATCGTCCGCGCTAACAGCACATATTCGTTTTGATAATTACTCATAATGACCAAGTCGGGCTTCAGCGACTTAATCCGCAGCACTACGTTATTAAAATCTCGAGTTGGATTGGCATGCTTAATTTTTTCTACAGCCTGTACGCCAATTGAAGGCAGCTTGCTCTCCATCAGGTTCGCAGTGCCAGTTCCGAATTCAGACTCTTCGTGAACCAATACAGCGGTTTTTGCGATACCACCTGCTGCTTTATTTATCTCGCCAAGAGCAATTACTGCATCATCAGCACACTTGCCGAACCCAGGCTTAAACCGAAATACATTTTTTAAGCCGCGATTCACGATGGCGTCAGACGCACCGACATCAATAAGGAAAGGGGTGTTGTATTTCGCCGCCGCCTGTGTTGCAGGCAATGCAATTGCGCTGGAAAAACAGCCCACATAAGCCGACACACCCTCTTGCTGCATCCGCTCGACCTCAGAAACCCCCACCTCCGGCCGCGACTGCGAGTCCCCCAGCACCGCCTGAAGCCTTGCGCCCCCCATCGACTTGATACCGCCGGCGGCATTGACCTCGTCAATGGCAAGCTGGCATCCCAGCCGACCCTGCCCTCCGCTGTACGCCAGTCCACCGCTTACGGGATGTACCAGGCCGATCTTGATCGGCGCAGGCTGCGATAAGAGTAGTCCAGGGGCCGCCAAGAGCGGGCCTGCGGCGCCGATTTTGAGAATGTCGCGGCGCGATACGGATTTCTTCGGGGTCATGGGAAGCGTCCTTGATAAAAGTTCGGAAGGATTGTTCCAGTTATGGAACAATTGAATCCGAATATGAAAACCTAGGTCCCAATTGTCAATATCGGGATTGCCCTTAGGTATGAATGGACATGCGGCAACATAGGTCCACCGCAGGTTTTCGAGAATTCGCTGCACCGCATTGTGACCTTAGCCGCAGGCTATGATCGCGGGAGTAATGAATATTTGCTTCTCATAAATTGGGGCAGACTATGGAACTATCGGATAAAACTGCACGGCAGATTTTTGAAGCTTATAAAGCAAACCCGACACGTAAGCGGTTCGGATTCGGCAAGGTGCCCGCACTGATCAATATCGACTTACAAAAAGCCTATACAGCAGTGGGTGAGTTCACTACAGCCTATGAGACGAATCCGCTGCAGCTGGAGTATGTCAACGCGTTGGCTGCGGCATTTCGTTCAAAGGGATTTCCGGTCGTCTGGACGTATGTTGCCTACATGGATTCCGGAGAAGACTGTGGTATCTGGGGAACGCGAACAAACACACCGGATTCCCTGCAAAATATAAAGGTCGGCTCGCGACGCTCGGAGTTCGATGACCGACTTCAGATTGATGCTCAGAAAGACATTATCGTGAATAAACGCATGGCGTCTGCATTCTTTGAAACCAATCTGGGCTCAGTGTTCAATTTCCATGGTGTTGATACCGTAGTGGTCACGGGCGGATCAACATCCGGCTGCGTGCGCGCCACTGTTGTTGACAGTCTCTCACGCAGCTATCGCACCATTGTCGCCGAGGAATGTGTAGCAGATAAACATGAAAGTCCGCATTTCGCCAATCTGTATGACATGGCCGTGAAATATGCCGATGTGCTATCTGCTGATGAGGTGCTAACTCACATCAAAGCACTGCCGGATACCAAAGGCAAGGCATGAGAGACCCGCAGTATTTCAACTACCTACCCTATCGAAGACGCCCGGTAATTCGGTGGCCGAACGGCGGCCATGTGGCCTTCTGGGTCGCCCCAAACATTGAGTTCTATGAGCTCAATCCACCACGCAATCCCTCCCGCGCACCTTGGGCGCGACCATCACCCGATGTCGTGAATTATTCGTATCGTGACTACGGCAATCGCGTGGGATTCTGGCGAATGCTCGAGTCAATGAAGCGCTGCGGCATGCGGGGAAGTGTTTCTTTAAACGTTGCCACATGCGACCACCATCCCGAAGTTATACAGGCCTGTATGGCCCACGACTGGGAATTTTATTCTCACGGTACTTACAACACGCGCTATCTCTTCAATCACACCGAGGCACAAGAGCGGGCTGTACTACAAGATTCAATTGATACGATTTTGAAGCACACTGGGCAGAAGCTTGATGGCTGGCTCTCCCCCGCCCTGACCTATACCGAGCGTACGCTGGATTTAGTTGCCGAGATGGGCCTGACTTACGTATGCGACCTTTTTCACGACGATCAGCCGACTCCTGTGAATGTCAAACAAGGACGGTTGGTGAGTGTGCCGTATTCACTCGAGATGAATGACACCATCGTTTACAACGTCAACCTTGTATCGCCACGCCGATATGCAGATATTCTCAGGCGACAGTTCGATCGGCTCTACGAAGAAGGAAAAACTTCGGGGACCGTCATGTGCATCCCGTTGCATCCTTATTTGATTGGACAGCCCTATCGCCTCGATGCATTCGAAGAGGCGCTCTCCTACATCACAGGCCACGATAAGGTATGGCTGGCAACGGGCAGAGAGATCGCAAGCCACTTCCTCGAGCACTACTACGATGAATTTTTGCTGGCCAGCACCCCCGTAGGAGAAGCGCCGTGAGTGGCCTACCCGAGGACTATCTATCAACGCCACTCAGGCGCTACGGCATGGACCATGAGCGTTACGACTGGTCGATGCTTCCTGAGAGAAAGCCTGTTAAGTGGCCGAATGGTGCGCGCATCGCAGTCTGGATTATTCCCGCTCTGGAGTGGTTTCCACTGAACATGAAGGGGCAGCCATTTAAACCCCCGGGAGCTATGCAGACTGCTTATCCAGACCTTCGCCACTACACCCTACGCGACTATGGAAATCGTGTCGGTATCTATCGCATTATGGAAGCGCTCACGCGCCGCAATATGAAAGTGTCTGTGGCCATCAATGCGGCAATCGCAGCTCGGACACCCAGCCTGGTTCGAGAGTGTGCCAAACTCGGATGGGAGATCATCGCCCATGGGCGGGATATGGACCATCTTCACCATGGAGGAATGGCCGAAGAAGAGGAGCGCCTGCTTGTCATCGACTCCATAAAGCGGCTCGAGGACTGCTCAGGGCAGAAGATAGTCGGGTGGCTATCGCCCGCTAAATCTGAGTCTTTTATTACCCCCGATTTAATCTCTGAGTCGGGACTGAAGTATCTGTGTGACTGGGTCAACGATGACTTGCCTTATGTCATGAGAACCCGAAAAGGATCGGTCATATCGATGCCGCATCCGATTGATATTGATGACTACACCATCTTGGTTCAAAACCACCATACCGAAGATGATTTCCGGGATGCATTAATCGATCAGTTCAATTTTCTTTACAAAGAATCCTCTCCCGAGGCCGGCCGAATTATGGCCATCTCCCTGCATCCCTGGGTGATTGGGCAGCCTTACCGAATAAGTGCCCTCGAACAGGCCCTGGACCACATCAATCGCCACGCAGCAGTTTGGTCAGCAACCGGCGCTGAGATCCTCAACGCCTGGTCAAGCCAAGCTAAATAAGGTTCGACCGCTACGCTTAGCGCGATTGTTTGGCCTCGGCCAGATCATTCCAGACGTCCTGTCGGCAGATTTTTCCGTTTGCCACTTCAAAGCGATCAATGAAGCGAACATTACGGATCTCGCTGCCATCAAGCCACTGGCCCTTAAGGTAGCCGAAACAGTAAACGACCTCTGAATCCCCCCGCCAGCATTGATCAAATTGCTCATAGACCTTACTGACGCGTGCGTAGCGGGAGCTGGCCCACTGTAAAAGCTCTTCAAGCTTTTTCATCACGGCTCCACCGGGGAAAGTCATACGAAAATCATCGGATAGCCACTGCTTCGCAGAAACCAGGTCGCGTCGCTGCATTAGATCAAGAAAACTCTCGACAACAACCTTTCCATCGGCAAGTTCTGCGCCCCCCGCCTTAAACACGCGACCATCTCGCATATAGGTTGACGCATGATAGATCGCCACAGTCGTACCTGAGGCAGGCGCTGCGATAACGGACCGTACGGCATCCGCAAGCCGCTGCACGATGCGCTCCTCAGCTGAGGGCGAATACCCCGG
>Ga0194116_10005494_pt1 | contig 13944 bp, 7 predicted proteins | sample TA2MahsurfametaG_4_FD_148617 | JGI IMG/M metagenome (GOLD analysis project Ga0194116, IMG submission 148617) | Freshwater microbial communities from Lake Tanganyika, Tanzania - TA2015008 Mahale S9 surface | ecosystem: Environmental > Aquatic > Freshwater > Lake | place: Tanzania: Lake Tanganyika... | reverse complement strand
GTAAAATTTTATAATTTAATTCATTTGTTATTCAAACATTTTATAAATAAATTAAATTTTTTTAAAAGTATTTAAATAAAATTTTTTATAATAGTTGAATTTATAATTTTTGATTTATTGAAGACTGGGGATTGGGGATTGGGGATTGGGCCCAATCCCCAATCCCCAATCCCCAATCCCCAATCCCCAATCCCCAAAAAATTTTACTTATTGAGTAGTAGTTTGTAAGTTTCTTGCACAAAGCAAGCCTCCAGTAATCTTTTTGTTCTAATTTTTTCTTTTTATCAAATTAATTAAATAATTTTTATTTTTTATTTTTAAGAAAAATTTAAAAAGTTAATATAGTAGAACCTTAGTTGATAAAGCAATTGATGAAAATAATGTCATAATTTAATTATATATATTTTTAGAATATTTAACAAATAAACATTCATCAAAAAATAAATATGCATTAAATCTTGAATATTTTTAGATTTTTTCAGATAGGGTTGATGAAAAAATATTTTTAATCAAATATCTTTAATATAATCTTAACAATTAGATCATGTTTTACTATTTATTAGAAAAACTAAATTTACAAATATTATTCTTATTAAAAAATTGTAAAATATAGTAATTTTTGGTTTTGTTTTAAAAGATACATTGTTTATTACAAATGCCATTTAATGGTAAGATAAGCATAAAATTTGTATTTAGGTTTTAAGAAATAAGCTTCCTTGCTCGATACAATTATAAAATAAAATTTAATTATTTATTATTGATTCGCTAATCTCCTCTATTATTCCTTTTTCTACCCCATTTTTTAAATCTATTATTTTATTTTCAAATAATAGATTATTCATTAGATTTTCATTCGTATTAGAAGAAGAACTAGAATTACGACTTTTTATGAGTAATTTATTTAATATCAATATAATATTTTTAACTTTTATGATTTTTTCCATTAGAAACTAAAGAGTTATTTAAATTAAACTAAAAAAATTATATTTTTACTTTTTTTTGTTCTTTTATATTTTTTAAAATATCGTTTTCTGTCTTTTTAATCTCAATTTTCAAATTATTTAAATCTTTCTTTTGTTCATTGATTTTTAAGTTATTTTCAATTTTTTTTTTATTAATCTCATCTTTAAGTTTATTTTTTTTAATCATAAAATCTTTTATTTCATTTTCTATCTTTTCATGACTCTTTAATAGTTCTTTAATCTTCTTGTTATATTCCCTAGAATATTCATGCTGCTGATCTCTTTCCATATCTAACTTTTTTAAATTACTATTATTATCATAACTTATCTTCTTCAATTTTTGAGATTTCACATTTGATTCAAGTGATGATAAATTTATCTGCTTTGCCTCTTTAGATATATTAGAATTGATGACTTCGAAAAATTTTTTATCTGATTCTTCTTCTTTTAAAAGCTTATCATTCAATATTATTTCATTATCTATGTACTTTTGTTCTCTCTTTTGTTGTAAATAATCATTTTTGGAAGAATTTTTGTTTTTGAGAATGTGATTGAGACTAGAAATTTTTTTTTCATATTCTAAAAAATTTCCTGTTTTTTTATCATAAGTATTTTTAAGATTATTAAAAAATGAATTAATTTTCTCATTTTTAAGGCCTATCTCTGTTTTATAATTTTCTAAATTTGATTTAACTTTAACTTCTTGATTTTTCTTTTCATTCAAATCTTTAGATAATATACTGTTTTTATCAATTATTTCATCATATTTAGATTGAATTTTTTTTAATTTATTTTGCATTTTTTGTATTGCGTTTTCTTTTTTAATTTTTATTGAATCTAAACTTTTTTTAATTGTTTCTTTTTCTTCTTCATTTTTTAATTTTATATTTTCTATAGAATTTAAAAAATCCTTGATGTCATATAGATTTCCAACTTTTATATCAATAAAATTTTCCTCTCCATGTAATTTTTCTTTTTGATTTTTACTATGAATTTTTGAAATTAACCTTACTAAATCTTCTTCAATACCAGTCTCAACGAAAGATGATAACTTAAAATTATATATAAATATAATTTCAGAAAAAAATATCATTAAAAACAAATATATCAAATTTAATTTTTCAAAATTGAATTTGAACTTCATTAAATTATTTATCCAATAAATTTTAAAATTTTTATATAAAAATAAAAGTTTCTGTTCTAATTAGTTAAAATCTTTAAGTTGAAAAAAGAAAATTAATTAAAATCAAGTTAATCATTTCTACTTAAGATGATTTTTTTCTTAAATTGATTCATTAAAAGAATATTTATTCGAATGTATTATTTCTTATTTATTGAATTTTATTTATATTGAAGATTTATTTAAACTAAGTTATTTTCGATTTTTATATATATTTTCTAATTCTAAATTATTTAAAAAGAATAAATTATTATATATATAATCTATTTATATTCAAAAGATAACATGGTAATAATATTAAAGAATATAATATTCTGATAGAAATACTTAATAGATCATATTGTTATCCAAACATCGTGAATGCCTAAAAATTTGATTAATTTATATTTTATAATATTGAAATAAAGTTAATTAACTAAAAATTATAAGAAATCAATAATTACCCATGGCATTGCTGATATAAGAGTAATCAAGAAATTTTTCCAACAAGGTAAATCTTCATCGTCATCTTTTATAATTAAAAAGAATAAGATAGATTTCGTGAACAAAATTAAAATTTCATAAACAAAAAAATCCATTAAAAGTGCCAAACCAAAATTTTTATAAAATTGAACTCCTCTTCCTATCTCAATTTGTTTTAATGAAACCCAAGTTGAATTAATTAACCCAAATATTGTTAAAAGTATTAGGAAAAAATAAGTAATTTTAATATTCCTTTTGGCAATTTCCTTTTCATACATTCTAAATTTATAAATTTTTTATTTAATATTGAAATCAAAATATTTTATAATCATCAGTAGAAAAAATACCTTTTTTCTTTAGGCCATTTTACAAAAACTTTTCTTTTTGATAAATTATTTTCAACTAACATAAAAGGAATTTCAATTATTAAAACAGTCCAACAAGCAACAGCAAAATCTCTATTAGTATAAATATAGCCCTAAATTTAATTGGTTTTATTTTAAAAAATAAATATTACATTTGATGACTTATTTTCAGTCTCCATTGTAGGTGAGAGAATAGCACTTACACCCAAAGCAATATAAAGTCTAAAGCATAATAAAGATAAAAAAGTTGTTTTTGTAAATGTATTGAATTGGGAAATAAAAATACAAATTAGTCTATATTCATTTACAAAGAAATGTTTCAATAAACTTAAATATTGAAACATAAATTTATATCTCAACTCGATTTTCGGCATTGAAAATTCTTCATCTACTTCATTTCCATCTTCCCTATGAATTTCAATATCATTATCAAAATTTTCTATTTCAGAATTTTCTTTTGTGATTAAATTTGAATTTCCAGTTGTATCTGATTCAGCAATACATAAACAATCAGAATCAATTCTTTTTTGTTTATCGTTTAGCTCATTGATACTTCTTTCATCATTCTTAGAGAAGGTATTTAAAATATTCCTACTTAAATCATTCGAGTTATTTAAAACATTTTTTGATATTTCTTTTTTTTTTTCGTCAATTTTTGCAGATTGAGGGTTAATTTTCTTGTTTTTCTTTTTGGATTCTTTAATAACGAAAACTCGTGAAATATCTTTCTTTATTTCATTATTTTCACTTTGCTTATACATTTTTAAAATAAATTCATCACTATTGATAATTTTGTTTTGAATATTAACTTTAAGACCTTCAAATAAAATTTTGGAAAAGAAGGATTTATTAAATTTATTACTTTTTTCATCACTATTATTGATTTGATTTTCTTTATTATTTATATTCGTAATATTTTCTTTATTTTTTTCTGGTTGAATTTTAGTAATATTCTTTTCCTTTATATTTTCATTTTGTTTCATATTAATTTCTTTGACATTTTCATAAGCCCTTTTATCATCTTTAAGACAATTATTTTTATCCTGAATATTATTTTCAGAGGAAGAATTCTGCTTATCTTTTTTACAATCATTATCTATTGATGTAAAATGATTTGTATTATTCAATTTTGATTGCTTTAAATTACTTAAAGTTTTAGTAAAAACACTTGATTTTTTTATTGTTGATTTTTTTTTTGATTGATTATTTTTTATAGATAATTTATTAATGTATTGGTCTTTTTTGATTTTATTTTCAGATTTAATATTATCAATAGATTCATCATAAAAATAATCTTCTGTAAATACTTGATCATATTCCTCATCAGATATCCATTCATCTTCTTCGTCTAAATTCTCATTATCCGAAAGTCCTTGCATATTAGTTCCTGGAGCCTGAATAATTTGCATTTCAATTTCTTTAACATTTATTGATTTTTTATTGTTTAAACTAAAGATGTTCAATAGTGATTTTTTATTATAATTAATATCTTGATTTATAGTAACATTTTCATCAATTTTTAAAAAAGATTTTTCTTTTTTTGTTCCTACTTTTTTTAATATTGATTTTTTCTGAGAATTAATCGCTGGCTTTATAATATCAATTTCATTATTCTCATTTTTTACATATGATTTTTCTTGTTCGGAATTTACTTTTACAGATTCGCTTTTCATTAAAAATCTGGATCTAAATTTATCTACAAAAGATTTTCCTCTTTGTTCCTTACATTCATCATCTATATCATCAATAGTATTATTTCGATTGATATTTTCATTTGTTTCTAATTGTAGATTTATTCCAAAACAACTAAGTACTTTTTTATCAAAATTTAAATTATTTAATCGATGTTCTAAAAATTTAAGTGCTTTAATTTTTCTTTCTTCTTCAGCTTTTAAAGTAACTTCTTTTAATTCGTTAATATTTTCTATAGTTTCTTTTTTAGAACAGCAATAACTGATTCTATTAACTTCATAAATGTAATTATCATTTGGATCCTTTTTATCATATTTTGTAGTGAAAACCAATCCAAAAATATAAATTATAGTAATGATTAAATAAATAAAAATAACTTGAGCATTATTTAAACTCAAATTTTTAAAAGTTTCAAAATCATTAATTATCCAAGCATCTGAAATTAAATAAACCATATCTCTTAAAATTAATTGAGGATTGTAATTAGATAATGAAAAATCTGTTAAATGATGACATGAGCACATTACTGTATCTCCTAGATCAATTGAATTACAACCAGTAACTCCCCAAAAAGATTGATTTGGATCAAAGAAAATACAATTGTTGAATTCTTTGTAAGGCTTTTTAATAAATATTTCTATTGGTTTTGTTAAATTTACTATTTCAATTTTATTAAAATTACTATCGAACATTCTTAAAGAAATTACTTTTTCACTGAAATTTTTATTGTAAGGACTCAGTAAAGGATATTTATTATATAAAATTAAACTATAGCTAGATATATTTTTGTTATATTCATTTGTTAGATAATATATGGGAATATGGACTCTTATATTAATTTCGAAATCATTCAAATTTATCACATCATAAAAATTCAATTCAAATAAATTTCTCTTTTTTACGAATCTCTCATTTGTTGAAGAAATTTCTTGACCAGAATTATTTTTATTATTTAGAAATATTTTAAAATTATAATTGAAGTATTTATCTATTGAATTTTTCAAAAATCTTATTTGTTTATTGTTAGTATTATTTGTTATATTTGAAATGTATTTATCTGGAATTCCTTTTTCATTTGAAGTAAGCAAATTTACTAATAAAATTAAAAAAAATTTTTTTTTAAAAAATTATTATGTTTTACCTTTTTTAGCAAAATAAATTATATTTTGAGTTTTAAGCGTTAAATTCTGTTTTTCTTCAATCTTATTAACATTATTAAGAGAAATCTTATATGCATTCGATGATATGCTTTCATTTTTTAAATCAATTGATGAAGAAAAGTTTAAATTATCATTTTTTTCAAATTTATCAAATTCCAATTTCATTAAATTTATAGCATTTTCTTCAATTATTGTTTTGACTTGAAGATTTTGGCTATTAATAATAAGACTTCCATTTTTAAAATCATCATAATTATTATTTGTATCAAGAATATTTATATTAGATTCTTTTGCTATATTAACCATATTAGAAGTTGTTTTAGAAACGATTTCAATGAAATCTTTTTTCAAATTATTATTTTCTGTTGGATCAGTGCTATTTTTAAGAATTTTTTCAATAATTTTAGAACTTTCCTTAATCAAGCACTGTGTGATATCATTAACATCAATGAATGAAGTAGTTCCAAAGGTATTATAATTTGATGTAGAGTAAAATAAACTTAACGCAGTTAAGATAAAACTTTTTTTTGGATTTTCATCTCCAAAAACAATTTTGAAAATTTCAGTGCAATTTAAAATAACTTTTAATGTATTAACAATATTATTCTGAGTAACATATATTTGATTACGGCATTCTTTTTCATCTTCAAAATTTTGCATTTTAGAACAATTTGTATTGGAAATAAATGTGTTAAGAATTATAGTATCATGTAAAAAAGAAATTTTTTCTATCGATGTTAAATTTTCAATAATTTTATCTGAATTATTCAATGAATTATTTTTATTATCTTTTTCATTTGATAAATAAGATGAAAAAATGTCTAATTTTGAAGTTAAGTTATTTATCGAATTTATTTGCTGATCAGAAGTTAAATTTAAATATTTATTTAATTCCTCTGTATTATTTTTAAGAGGATTAATTGATATTTCTACCTCCATATTATTATTCATAACTATAAGTTTTGTATTGGTGGTATTTTTAGACTCTTGATGTTTATCAATATCATCATTTAAATGAGGAGTGAGATTTTGATTGATAATTAATGGCTTGTCTATAGGATTATTATTTATCTTATCATTATCTTCTATTTTTATCGGTGATAAATTGAATGTATTATTGTTGATTAAGGAATTATTATCAGTTTTATTATTAAGTGTTTCATTTGAAATTTCATTTATTGAGCTATTGTTGATTAAGGAATTATTATCAGTTTTATTATTAAGTGTTTCATTTGAAAATTCATTTATTGAGCTATTGTTGATTATGGAATTATTTTCAGTTTTATTACTAACTGTATCGTTTGAAATTACGATTATAATGCTATTATTGATTAAAGAATTATTTTCAATATTAATAATAGATTCTCTGATTAATATGTTTGAACTTCTAATTTCATCACAATTATTATTTATGAAACATATATCACATTTAACTGCTCCATAAATAGCATTATTGACAAAATTTAAAAAATTTTTAGTTGAATTATCAAAAAATTTGAAACTAATGCTATAACCATTTTTTAAAATTTCTAATAAATTTGTTTCAGTTTCTCTTCTGGTGAGTTGGAAAATATCTTCGTTTTGTATGAATAAAGTTGTTGAACTTTTGTTGAAATTTTCTTTAATAAATTCCGATGCGTATTTTTGGTCATAAAAAAGTTCTTTTTTACATTTAATTTTTTGGATTAATTCATGAATATCATAATAATATAAATTTTCAAAACTTTCATTTGTATCAACGATTTCAACAAGGTATGTAGAATTAAAATTTTTATAACCTCTTTTTTCTTCTTGTGTAATTGGTAAAAATTTTATATTTAAGATTAAATTCTTTAAAAAATAATAATAAATTTCATAAGAATCAATATAATTTGTGTACATAAAAGATAGGCTACTATTATCGTCAAATATTGAATTTTTTTCATATATATTTTCAAAACAATCTTTAAACATTCCTCTGTAAATTTTATTGTTAAAATCAGTATTATCTAAGAAATAATTTAGATTTCCACATTTCTTTACATAATTTTCCCCAATAATTAAATTTTCATTAGTAACTGAATAATCAAAATTCAATCTTATAAAGCCATTACTGTTTAGGTCATTGATTAAATTAACATACATTTTTGATTTTAATACTGATAAATTTTTATAATAAAATCTAATCAAGTTAGTAGAATCTAATGTGTTTGAAATATTATTAAAAGGTTCATTTGTAATTAAATAAGATTTAATACTTATCTTCTCTGCTTGCCACTAAAAATTTAAAAATTGTATTAAATTTATTTATTAATAAAAAATAATAATTTGAATTACACTTAAAACTCTATTAATTTTTTCAGATTTAAATTTGTATTTGAAAGTTAAACTTGAAATTTCAATTTTCAGAAAAATGGATTTAATATAGGTAGTAAATTCGAAAACTTCACTATTATTCGAAAAAACATAATCAATTATTAATTGATTATTTTCCATTTGAGCAAGACAAACAGGATTTAAAAATAAATCTATTTTATTTTCAAATGTAGAGAAAACAAAGTTATAAGATGGAAACTCAATATATCTCATATTTGTTTTAATCCAAATAAATGGATTATTCATATCGCATTTATCAATAGATTCTAAGTTTCTACTTTCAACTGAAAAATAAAATTTTGAATTTTCTTTATATGAATTTTCAAAAATACCAATGATGGAGGTAGAAGTATCTATTTTAAAATCTAAAATTTGCTGTTTTTTTAAATTTTCTGTAACATTTTTCAATTTTAACAAAAATATGTTTTCTTTAAGTTCTCTTAATTCTATAGATTCTAAAATTGAAATGATTTCAGAAAGTTGAGTTTGGCTGGTTTGATTTTTTCCTATAATAGGATTAGATTTATATTTCTGACTTATCTCATTAATTTTACTTTGAATTAAATTATAAAATAATTTTTTGGAGAAAATAATTTCTTGCAAAATACTATTTACAGAAAAAATATATTCGATATCATATTTGTTTTTTGATAATGTATGATTTGAACTATCATTCATCAATAGTTTATTCCATTTATAATTTTTAAACTTTATTTTTTCTAAGTAAATTCGAATTTCTATTTGATTACTTAAATTCATATAAGAATTTACATAATTAATATTATCTCTTTTCATAAGATTTAAGCGAGGGCTAAAATTAATCAAAAAACTAATATTATTTTCATTATAAATATCTTGTTCAATAATGTATTCTGGAGTAGGAATAGTTTCCTCAATTTCTATTTTGTAAGTTAAATACAATTTATAAGAGTTTACTAAAGTAACTTTCAAAAAATATTTTCTTTTTTCTTCTTGATTTATTGAATCCAAATTATCATTAAATTTGAATTTTCTCATTATAAAATTATCCGGATTGTTGATATATATAGTGAAAAAAATAGCTTTATAATTTTTATTTAAAATATTATTTCTATTTTTGATAGTAATTATATTTGAACTAGACATGTAAGAATATCGATGATTTTCATCATAATATATTAATTTTTTATCTAATCCTGTTTTATATTCATCTTGAAAAAAATTTGATTTAAAATTGAAAATTAATTCTTGATTGGAAATATTTTCTTCATAATAATTTTCATGGTATTTAACTATCGTTGCTAAATTTATAAATATTTGATTAGAATATTTTTGTAAATCAATAGTATTTAGAAGAGGTGAGTAAATGTGAGGTAGATATCCTTTAATTTCAGCATTATATGGAATGGAAGTTGAATTAATTATCAAACTACCTTCTTTTTGTGGATTTAAATAGAAATCAAAATTTGTATAACTTGGATCTTCTGGCTTAAAATAATTAAAATCTAAAAATTTATTTTCTTTAATTTTTGAAATATCAGTGCACTCAACTTTTATATTAAATAATGTAAAATTTTTAAAAGCGTTTTCGTTATCTTCATCAAATATAGAGATTGATAAATTTGTCTCTATTAAACTAGGATCAAAAATTGTTTTATTTGTTTCAAGAAAATAATTTTTATAAATAGGATGGTAATTAATCTCAAAGATATTATTTATTTTACTTCTAGGTTCATAAGAAATAAAATTTTTTGAAAGGTCTTCTAAATTGTCAAAATCATATTGAAATGAATTAAATTTATAATTTCCTTTGTAGAAGAAATCATAATCATTAAAATTGTTGTAATATTTAATATAATTAATTTGTCTTTTTGTTGAAAAGTAAATTGAAAAATTTTTTGAGTAATTATTTGAGTAGATAATGTTCAAAGGATCTTTAATACCATTAAAATTGACAATTATCTGATAATCGAAATTTACATCAGGCCAATTTATAATAAATTCGTGTTCATTAAATGCATCATTAAAATATATTATTCTTGTATCTTCATTTACAATTACTGAAAGATAATCCTTCTCCTCGTTATTAAAAGTAAAATTATTTTCATTTCTTTTAAAAGCTTTCAAAACATAATCAGGATCAAACTTCAAAATTATCAGAATTTCTTCATTTCCATATTTAACAAATGGATACCCTTTATCAAAAACATTAATAAATTTAGATTTTGAATTGAAAAAAATGTGATCATTTAATAGAAAACCTTTTGGAAAATTAAAAATATTTTTCCATAAATCTATTGATATTGAGTTATTAAAATAATTCATTATGTTTATGTTATCTTTTGTCTCTCCATAATAAAAATTATCAATATCTATATTTTCAAAATTTCCATCTAAGATTTTTCCAGTTAAAGAATTTGAATAGAGAAGGTTATTGAATAAATAATCATTTTTTGGTTCAATTCTTATAAATCGTAATAAATTGAATACGTAATAATCGCTAAATGTAGTTGGTGTAGTTTTGAAAATACTGCTGTATCTATTTTTTAGATTTAATTTATTTATTTTTATGAATTTGAATTCACTAAAATGTAAATTTTGATAAATTGATTTTATCTTAAAATTAAAATTTGTTAAACCATCCAAAAAATTATAAGTATAATTAGTGATATCTTGATTGACTGTCATATATTTTGCATCATTTATATAAAAATCCTGAATTATATACTTATTTATGGTTTTAATATTTGTGATATTATTGATAGATGATTTTAAAGTTGAACTTGTAAATAAGCAAAAATGATTCCATCCATTATAATTTCCCATTAAAGATTCATTTTTTGAAGAAGTTAAAATATAAAAAAAATTATTATTCAAAGAACTTAAATAATCAGTTGTATTCAAATTTATCTCAAAGTACAAATAAGGCTGATTTATATTACTTTTAAGGACTTTTGGAGTAAATTTTATATTACTTGTTATATTTTTTTTATTTAAAATTGGCCAAAATGTATATTCAAATTCGAATAAATGTGGAGTTTTTTCTAATATTTTATTATTTCTATTTTGTAGTTTTTCAGAAAATTTATTTAAAATATCAAAATTTAAATTAAACCAAAAACAATTTGCTATTGTATTTTTATTATCAAAATTGTCGTTTAAATTAATATTTAAATTTTCCAATAAAATATAAGGATTTGTAATCCCTGTTGTAGAATTAAGATAATTTGCTGAAGAATAACCGAATTTATCAGAATTTAATCTTAAGATTTTATGAGGAGAAAAATTTTTAAATGGATTTGTTCGAATATCAAAAAAAATATTATTTCCTAAGTTATCTATGATTGTAATACAGAAAAAATTATAAGAAAATAAATCTAATTGAGAAATTCTAATAATGTTTTTTAAAGGAAAAAAGAAAAACATTTTTAGTTTATTTTTCATGTAATCTCCATATCCAGTTTCATCTTTTACAAGTCCAGAATTAATATTATTTTTTATCAGCTGTTGAAGATCCCCAAAATCATTAGATAAAATTAAGTAGGAATTTTCATTTATAATTGTTGAGTAAAAATCAGTTTCATTCTTAAATGTAAAGAAATTTTTTAAATAATCAGAATTACCAAAATTAATTTTATTGAAAAAAAATTCTACATTCTTTCTTAATGAAATTTTAAAATTTGTAAAATTTAAAGATATATTTTTGTCCAAATAATTTTTTGGAATATCCTCTTGTTTTATAAATTCAGATTCATATGAATATATGTAATCTAAATAATTAAAAATATTAGGGAAATAAAAATCTTCGAAATAAAAATCTTTAAAATTATTTTTTTTGAAAAATGTTTCAATATTGGAAACCCAATTTTTTTCATTATTCGCTGTTTGAATTTTTAAATTTTGATTTGATACGTAAATATTCTTAATATAACTTTTTTGTATAAATTCTGTGTAGGTTTTTAAAATATAAAATGGACTCCTATTTTGGATATCCCGATAAAACATTGATGAAAATAACAATTGTTCAAATAAATCTGTGTTTATATTTATAAAAATCTTTATTATATTCCCTCTAATAATATAATCTGTATTTTTAAAGTATAGATGGATTCTGTCATTCCTCAAATCATAAGGAAAATTTATATCATTTAATATTCTTGTTACTGAATGCTTAAAAAAATATGAAGGATTTTTATTCGTTAATTTAGTTTCAAAATTTACAGGATTAGATAATTTATTAACTAATAGGTATGAATTGCAAATATAATTCCAATTATTGATAATAGGAAAAGTTTGATTCAAATTTTTATTTAATAAAATTTGACTAGTCATTACAATATCATCATAATCTGTGATTGCTTCTGGAATAGACTTTATTGAATAAATACTCAAATTTGAAGAAAAAGCCTAATTAATGTTTATAAAATGTCTCAAAAAAATTATCTTTATTTTTAAATAAATGATAAAATTTTTTTTTTCTAAATGAAAAAATTGTTATTTTTAATCAAAAAATTTTTGATTTTAATTTGTAATTAAAAAAATATTAATTTTTTACATGATATGAGTTACAGAATCTTCCTTTACCACATTCATTATAAAAGTTCATATCAAATCCCCAATCTTTAAAAAGTGGGTTGTTTACTTCTCTTCCTATAGTGAGATTAAAAGTTCTTCTGTCTTTCATAAATTCTATCTGAATAATTTCATTTACATCTGGTCTTGTAGTATTATAATATATCCATTGGCAATAATGTAAATTATCAACAATTGGAGTATAGTTACTAGAATCAATAAATGAACTTAAATCAGAAAAATCAACAGACATAGCTAAATTGAATTTATTGAAATAAAACAAAATTTTATTTTTTAACAAATTTAAAAGATTTAATTTTTTATCATTTAATTTACACTTGTTGATTATAGAAGTAATAAACAATACAAATATAATCTTTGTATAATGAATCAAATTCCATGAAAAATTATAATATGATAACTCCATGTTATTGTTTGATAATTTAATTATTTATTAAATATTTTTAATTATGAAAATTATTGTTTATTTTAGCTATAAACGTAAAGCTTAGACTAATCAAATTAAGAAATTATTTATTTATAATATTAAGAAAATGATTATTGTAAACTATAGAACTTCCTTTTTTTATTTTTAAATTAGTTAAAAATTTATTTATTTAAAAATGGAATCTTACATTTTCAAAAACAATCAAATGAACAATTTAAAATAATGTCATTTTCGAAATTTTTTTATTAACATAATTAATACAAAATAAAGCTACTAAATTTGTACAAATATTATGAAAAAAATTATCAGAAAATGAAAAATAATAAATACTAAAAACTTCTAAATAATGTAATCTCAGGTAAAATTTTTTAATAAATTATTATATAAATTTTATCTTTTTATTTTTTTGCTATTTAGATCGGAATATCAAAAATATTTCATTAACCAATTTATAAAACTCAAAATCATTCAAATTAATACTAATCATAAAATCTTTAATTATAGTCTTTATATCATATTTTATTTTTTAACTTAAGTTATAATTCAATAAGGATTTCAATGTTTTTTACTAAAATTTAAATTTTTTTGGAATGAACATAAATATGATTGAAAAGTTCATTTCAAGAAAAAAATAAAAATAATCATAAAAATTTTTGATAATTATATTAATTTAATAATTGAATTATCGAAAAAAAATCATAATTAATTTTTCAAAAATAGACTAATTAATTATTAATATAGACCTTTTTTTAAAATAATTTCCTTCTTT
>Ga0194116_10005493_pt1 | contig 13945 bp, 17 predicted proteins | sample TA2MahsurfametaG_4_FD_148617 | JGI IMG/M metagenome (GOLD analysis project Ga0194116, IMG submission 148617) | Freshwater microbial communities from Lake Tanganyika, Tanzania - TA2015008 Mahale S9 surface | ecosystem: Environmental > Aquatic > Freshwater > Lake | place: Tanzania: Lake... | reverse complement strand
AATCCCCATTTACATACAATTTAAATGTAGAGAGTTACTAGAAAAATAAAAAACTAATTTTATTTTTATATAAATTGTTTAATTTATAAAGTCTGAATATAAATAAAATCCAAAATAATTTTTATTTTTTAAATATTTTTTTTAATTAACAAAAATAAATCAAATATTTTATTTTTAATTTTATATATTTATTAAAAGTGAATTAAATATGCGAAAGTTCAAGAATAATCTTTTATATATTAATTTTAAAAAGTAATTTATTTTCATTAATATTTTTTTAAATTTGTTAAAATCTTCTTTTAAGGTCTATTAAAATTTTGACGATTCTAAATAATCAAAGCAGAAGGACTTTTTCTATTAATATTACTCCTATAAATGAAAGCAATAATACTAAAATAAAATTAATTAACAAAAAATTCATAACACATGATACTTTTATAGCTGATTACGAATCAGATAGAAAATTATATATTCCAACAGGAATGCATATTTCAATTAAGTATGTTGGATAAAATTATATCTTTAATTATCAAAATTTTAATTTTTATAAAATATTAGTTCAAACATTTTAAATCCAGAAACTGGCAAATATTTTTCTAGAAGATATACTCCTATAAGCCTTTCTGAGCCAAATAGCCAAATAATTAAATTATTAGTGAAGATTTATAGACCCATTCCTAATATTTTTCCTATTGGAGGATTAATTTCTCAATTTATTGATAAAAATCTAGAATTGAATATTGAATACCCATATGGAAAAATTGTTTATAGAGGAGATGGAATTTTCGGATTTAGGTAATACTAAATTAATTATTTCTTTGAAAATAAATCATAAAATCCAATAAATTATTATTTAAGACAAATAATTGAAAAAAAAGCTGTAAATGATTACAATGAATGGCCCATTAAAAAATTTAAGAGATTGATAATGATTGCAGGAGGAACAGGAATAACTCCTTTATATTTTGTATTAAAAAAATATTTTACAATCATTAAAAATTTTTTTTTAATTTATTAAAAATCAAGATCCTATTGGGTATTTTAAAGGAACAAAATAAAAATTTAGAGATAAACTTAATTTATGCTAATAAGAGTAATAATGATGTTTTATTATTTAATGAAATAAATGAAATGAAAAATAAATTGAATTTAAACATTCGTTTTTTCATTGAAAAGTTGGATGATAAATATGATAATCACAAAGATCCAATTAATTTTATGTTAGGTTTGATTACTAAAAAAGATTTGATTGAATTTGAAAAATATAAATTTGATGACGAAACAATGGTTATGATTTGTGGAAGTAAGAAAATGGTTAATGACTATATAAAACCCATGTTTGAAGAGATGAACTTTAATAAGGAAAATATATTCTCTTTCTAATTTATAGTTTATGATTCTTAATTAAGTAATAAATTCAAAATTTCTGAATCTAAATTTAGATATTTAAAATATTCCTTTAATTAATTATGATTGCTTATAAGCTACTTTTAATTTCTAAATTTTGATTTAATTTACATAATCTTAAAATTAGTTTCAAAAAATAATTTATTGTTATCAATTTAAAATTTAAATGGAAGAAATATTGAATATTTCAATTACAAAATATCATCCATTACATGATGTGGATTTTTCCAATGTTAAAGATAATTTTATAGTGGATAGAGGTATAAACAAAAAAATAAAATTACTTTCATACAATATTTTCTTAAGACCTCCACCTGTTAAAAATAATGATAATGATTGGAAAGATGAAAGGCTTTATGATTTTCTACTTGAGTTAAAAGATTTTGATATTATTTGTCTTCAAGAAATGTTCGGAACTTTAACAACTCGAAGACAAACCCTCATAAAAATCTCTTCTAAATTAGGTTTCTTTTATTTCTATGAAATTCCACCTCCAAGTTTTTTTTCAAAAAATATAATCGATGGAGGATTGCTTATTTTATCAAGATTTCCTGTAGTTGATACAGAATTCAAGCCTTATACTTATGCAATTCTTGATTGCATTTTTGGACAAAAAGGATGTTTATTTGTCAAAATTAGAATCAAAGATTCTTATCTTGTAATTGTAAATACACATTTGCAGGCATCTTACTTTGGAACAACACAAGAAGATTGGGTAAAAAAGTTATCTAATTTATATAAAAAAGTTTTAAAGTTTTAAAATTAAATATCTGGATTTAAAATATTTTATTACTTTTATAAGGATCTTAGTGTGGAAGCTAGACTTGAACAAGTAAAAGAAATAAATGAATTTATTATAGAACAATATAATTGTGGAAGAATTACTTATAATGATAGGCTGATTCTTTTAGGCGATTTTAATGTTGATGCGACTAATTTTAAGAAAAAAATTGAGGTAGCTATTAGTAAATAAAATATTAATGAAGTTTTAATTTTAAAATTAAAATGAAATAAAAAGCAAGGGAATATGCCTTACAATTTGATTGAAGAATACAGTAGAATGATAGAAATCCTTAATAAAAATTTGATAGTTAACGATTTATGGCTAGTAATAATTTAATAAATTTTATTTTATAAATTTAGAAAAAATACGATATTCATAAGCCAACATTTGGTGTAAATGTTGAAGGATATGACATGGTTTTAACTGCAAAAAGTGATGTAAATAGCTTTCAGACTTTAGATTATATTTTTGAAGTCTTTCTAGATAAAACAGATGAAAATTTACAATTGGAAAATGTAAATTTTAAAAAATTTAATAATATAAATAAATAATAGAAAAAATTGAAAATTGATTATGAATCCTTTCAAATTCATGAGTTTTTGGTAAAAGGAAAAATTTATCAATCTCTTTCCGATCATTTTGGAATTAGCATAGATATTTTATATGACTAATTTTTTTTCTAAAAAAATTTCAATTAAATAAATATTCAAATTTAACAATTTAAAAAAAATTTTTTAAAATAAATATTTTAAAATTCAAATTTAGAATTAATTTTTTATTATATTCAATAATTTATAATTTAATAAATATTTTTAATTATTTGTTTTTTGAAAAGTTTGATTTTAGATGAGAATTGATCATTCTACTTAAAACTGCAACATTTGGTTTGGGAATTTTTTTGCCAATTCTAATTGAAACACATGTTCTAATTAATTAAATATTTGTTTTCTATAAATTAGAAATTTTTACTTGATAGAATCTGGTGAATTCGCTAAGAAATCGATTTTATATTGCTTTATTTTTTTATTAATTTTGTCACTTAATTCTTTCATAAGATATCTAGCATTTTTTAAATTTTCAGCAATTATTATGTAAATTTTATTTGTTTGTAACTCAATAATATTATTCATAGAGAAATAGCCATCTTTTTCGTCTTTTATGAATTCTTCTATATTAATAACATTTTGTTTTGTATATTCAAACATCAATTCTGATAATTTTTCTTTAAGTATTTTCAAACAAGATATTTTATTTTCTAAAATTATTTAAGATTATACCTTCAATAAGTGATTCAGGTTCTAAATCTGAATTATAATCTTGTTTGTTATTTAGCAAAATATCCTAAATAAGATAATTTTATACTAATCTTAATATTTTAGTTGAATTTTATATCCACTTACATATACACAAAAAATGTGATCAACTTTAGGTAAGATGCTTTCATCATATTGATTAATTTTTTTATTTGAATTATCTTTTTTTGGATCTTTGAAAAAATAATCAAAATATTTATCATATTCAGAATAACTATGATCATTTTTCTTTTTATTTATCATAATATTTTCATTACAAAATTTGATTAATTGTGTGTTTCTTTTCTGTAATTTAATTTCTTTTTCCTTTTCTTATTTGATCATTATAAACTTATTATTAATTTTACCTAAAAATTCAATTTTGTTCCCAAATTTGATTTTTTCGTTTGTTTGTTTTGAATTCTCTTTTCCCTATATATATTAAATTAAATTAGTAAAAATGTAAATTTAAAAATATTTTAATATGAAAGTAAAATTATTTAAAATTTATTATTATATCTTAAAATATATTTACTGGATTATTTGAGAAATTTTCTAATTCTTCATCTTCTAATTTCCTTTTAAGATTCAATTTTTCCATAATTTCCAAACTTTCTTCATCCTCTATTTCTGTTTGCGAAATCCACATAAAATTTCCTCTTCCCCTAATTTTAGCCTATATAAAGTAATTTTTTTTTATAAAAATTTACTTTTCAAATAAACAATACAAAAACTACAATAACAAATATTACTTTAATTGAAAGTCCATATTTTATGTTTTTTTTTTAAAAGGCTTTTATGAATGGACTGAAAAAAGATAAAACTTAAAAGTTTTTTAAATTTACTTTGGATTTGGATAAATTGTTTTCTGTGATATCTAAATTGTTCACTATATTTATTTTTTCAAAATTATTAGTAAGTTTATCAGTATCATCTTCATTAGAAATTTCTTTTATATCATTTTCTAATCTTTCTTTTTTTTCAGATTCCCAATCTTTATGTACTGCATATTCTTTTATGTTTTGAACTGAATTCTCATTTTTATTAGTAATAGCTTGATTAAAATATCTTAATATATTTTAGATTTTATTTAAGAAATACTTTATATGAACAATATCAAAGATATGTTCTTTTGCCAATAATTTTCTATTCTCCTTATCATAAAAATCAGAAATTTTAAGAATTGGAATTTTCAATTTTTCTGAGGCTTCTTTTTTAATTATGACTATATTTTCCATGATCAAAAGAAACTCATCATATTTTTTTTCTTTTTTGAGAAAATCAAAATATCGTTTGAGCAAACAAATAAAGTTTTGTTTATCTGAAAAATGTATAAATGATAATATAATATCACTTTCCTGAGTATCTATAAAAATTTACTATTAAAATATTTATTACTATTGATTTTTCTTAAAACCTCTTCTTCAAGATAAAGTAATAAATTTCTTTCTTTGGAATTTATTAATATTCTTTCCAATTCTTCATCAAAATAGACATCTCTAATTGATGAATTTAATTCCATATTTATAAAATTAAAATTTCATCAAGTTTATTGGTTATTATTTATTCCTAAATTTGAATCCTTTGAGCCACAAATAAAATATAATAAATATAAAGATGAAATCAAATAATTGACAAGGGTAATTAATATATTTAGCTGATATTTGTGCTTGAATTTATATTTTTTAAAAATGATTATTTCTTATTAACAAAAATAAATTTAAAAAATCATTTTTAAAGTAAACATCAAATTATTAATTTTTCTTATTTCCCCTCATGGTCTTACGTTACTATGACCTTCTTTAATTTTTCAAAAATTAAACAACTTTTTAAATAAACATAAATGGAAGTTAAAAGAATAGAAAATTTGTAGGGCATTTTTAAATTTTTATTTTAATTGAGCTTGAACTTTCCTTATTTTAGATATATCTATTATTAAAATTATTAACAATTTTATTATATAATTTAAATTTAAATATATATCAAATTTTTTTATAATGGAGATCTTATTTTAATGTTTTTTAGTATCAATGTTATTTTTCTCGAGAAAAAGATTCAAGAATATTAAATTGAAATATATGTAATGAATGATTGATTATTTTAACAACTAAATCAATTATTGAAATGATCTTTAGTAAATAAAAATGCTTTTTTTTATCTATCCTGATGCAATTTGCTCGTTTTTATTATTTTTAAGAACATTGGTTGATGTATTCGGAGCTTCATTTGATGAAATTTTTTTCGAGGAATCATTACTATTAGAATTTGATTGTGCTTGATTAATTATAATAATTTGTTCTGAATTATTTTCACTCTCTTCTGAATTTTTTTTGTTAGATTCATTATCCATAGAATTTGATTGAACCTTATTATTAATTAAATTTTGTTCTGAAGATTTTTTTTCATTAATATTGAGATTAGATGAATCTTCTGAATTTGAAATTTCTTGTTTCTCTTCAGTATATTGATTTATTAGAGAATTGATTTCTTCTTTTGCATCAAAGTTATTTTTACTATTAAAAGCTGATAATTCTTTTAAAATTTCAATATCATTATAATTTTCACTTTTGAAAATATCTAAATAATCAATGTTATAATGACTTTGTCCATCGTTGAGCATATTCATCATATTTAAACTTCCGACATTAAATTCTAATTAAAATAAGATAATTTTATTAAAAAATGAATTTTTTCTAAATAAAAAATAAATTTATTTACCAGAAGAACATTCACTGAAACATCTTTTTACATTTGTGAAGGAAAAATTCTTTTTTTTTATGGTATCCATATTGACACAGCATAAATTACACATATCCAATTTACAATATGCTAATAGTTTTTGATCATAATTAATCATTTTAGTTTGGCAGTAATTAAAAACATCAATTTTAGGATCATTACTAATAATACAGATATTTTTATATTCATTACTGTTTTCGACTGCTATGCTGGATTTATAACAAGCTTTTTTACACATATGTAAAATATTTTCACCTTGTTCTCTGGCATTTTTCAAGCAACATGTATTACAAAAATCATGCTGTATAAAATTGATTTAATTTTTAAACTTTTAATATTATTTTCTTTTTAAAATAAAAAAAAATTAAAAAGTGAAATATTATTTACTTGACATCTGTCTTTCATCGTATTATTTCCAAATTCATTTTGACAATAGCTTTTTCGATTTTCGTCAGTTTTAATGTAAATGCATTGTCTCCAACCTCCAAGAGATTTAAGATTATCATCTTGTTTTTTATTTGAAACAGAATCAAGATTATTATTCACATTTTTACTAATAGAATTGTTAATCTTATCTGCTTCTGGTTTTTTAAAATCATATCCTAAAGAGCTTCCTAATAGAGCACTTTGATGATATAGAATTCCAAGAGCAGTATTATTTTTCGAAACTTTACCTTGGACATAAGATGATTTACTTGCTGCATCTTTTATTCTTGAAGAACTTGGTATAGGTATTAAAGGATGATTTTTATTTAAAATAAAAGCAATATCATCTTTTTTTAAATTTAGCTTGGGTGGGTTTGAATATACTGAAATAAATTTTGCAGGAGATTTAAATGTTCCAAAACCTATTGTTCCAAATGCAATTGAGGTATTTTCTAAATTAAATATATTGTAAAAATCAGAATTATCTTGTGAAACTTTAATAGTTATATGTTCATTAATTGCTTCAATTCTGACAAAATTAACTTTTGAATATAAAAAGGCATTTTTTAGATGTGAGCTGATTTGAGTTGTGCTTATTGATTGTAATAACTTGAAATCTCCATTTAAATACATTCTTAATAAAAATTGAGGCTCATTGCTTTCATTATCCATTTCAAAAATATAAAATTGAACAACTTTTTCATATGGTTTTTTTGGATCTGCCATTACATTGTATTTAAATATAACTGAAATTATTCCTTTCTTAGTTAAAGGAATAATTTGAACTTCGAAAATTCCATTTTGAAAATTTTTATTTTTTAAGGTAATATAGTTGGGCATTCTTTTTTCTGAAGTATCATATACTAAATTACTTTGGATAATATATTCTCCAAGCTCAATTGAATTTACCAATTCCCAGATTGCAGGCCCATCTTTTACGCTACTTTCATCAACATTATGTATCTCATAATTTTCTAACAAGTTTTCTCTAAAATCTTCTCTGTATATATTTGCATTTGGATTTCTTATAGTCAAATTTTCTTTAGGAATCCAAGGGCTCCAACAAGTCAAAGGAGTTGCAGAAAATTTATCAAAATAGAAACCTTTTACTCCATTAGCTAATATTCCTACAGTTCCTCTAATAAATGTGTCATCTTCAACAACAATAGTTTTTTCTGTTATAGCCTTATTAGATGTTTCAGCATCGTACATATAAACTGAAATTTTACTTGCTTTTACTTCTATGACAATTGAATGCCATTCATTAATAAGAATTCCTCCATCATTTATTTTTTTTAAAATTTCCATATTTCCATTAACAACTTTAGTCATTGCTTTACTACCTGTGTTTTTATCTATCAGAAAACAATAGAAGTTATATCTATCTTTCGCTCGGAATATTATTCCTGCAGTACCATTATTAGCCATTAGGATATCCAATTTAATTTTAACATCAAAATAATTTTTAGATTTCAACATTAACATGGATGAAGCAACTCCATTCTTGTTGCTTGAGTTTAATTCAATACCCATAACTCTTTCTCGACTCTTGATATTTTTGGTATAAATTCCCCACTAAATGTTTTGATTATTTTTGTAAGATAATAAAATTTTCAATAATTATAAATTTATAATTAATATTACATTGGATTTGTAAATATCATCATTTCCTAGATTGATTATATTGAAAATTCTTCCAAAAATATCAGATACAGCGTTTTTCTGATCTGGATATACAGAATAATCAATTGTTATTGGATCTTGAGAAGATAATTCATTTAATTTTTCTGACCAATTTTCCTTAATTTGATTTGTTTTATAAATTCTAGATTGTGAGTCTTTATTTAATGAATTCATAAAATCAGATAATCTTTGTTCTTCTTCAATGAGTTGAGAATAAAGTGCTAAAATGAAATAAATATATTTTAAAAAATAAAATTTTTTTTCTTTAAAAATATAAAAAATTTCATATATTTTATTAAATGACAATTTTCTTATAAAGATAAATACTTGAAGAATTTGCAATATTGCAATCTTTAACATTAACTTTTGATGACGAGTCTCCAGTTTGAGCTGAGCTATTATTTGTTTTTCCAAAATTATTAGCAGATGTATTGCTTTTTTCTACAGGAGAACTATTTCCTGATTCCTTATTTATTAAATCATTATTTGCACTTCCATTTATAGCTTGATTTATGTTTGTAAGAAATTGTGAAACAGCTTGGCCTATTTTTTTCGCTTTATCTTTCATTTTATTCATATCCTTTTCTAATGAGCTATTGTATAATTTTTTAAGTTTGCTTTTTGCTTTTTCTGTATCTGCTCCAGGATTTGAAAATCCATGATTTCCAGGAACATCTGATTTGATTCATAAATAAGAATTAAAAAAAAATTTTTTTGTTTAATAGATTAAATTATTTTAATTTGTAAAAATTGTAAAACTTTATTGATGAAATTACCGCCTCCTTGATATGAAGTGTCTTTAGATCCATTATTATCAGAATCTCCTTTTGCATCTCCCCCATTATCTGGATTCATTTCATTTGGATCAACTAAATTTCCATTTTGATCTGATGGCTTTGAAAGATCATAAGGATCAGAGTTAGAACCAGCAGGCTTTTGGCCAGGTAATTCTGGTTCAGCGATAGTAGCTTTTTGGGGAAATTTACCAGGAATTTGAGAAGGTCTATTATTACTTTCCATATCATTTGAATTTGATGCATTATTTGCTATATTTGGATCTTCATATCTTTGTGGAGATGCTGCTGCTTTTGAAATATTAGCCAATTGATTATTTAGTGCATTTTGTCCAGATGTTAGAGGATTATTTATAGGATTTGAAATAGAATTTCCTTGAACATTTGTTGGATCTCCGGGAGGAGTACCATTTCCTAAGGAATTATTATTCATATCTCCACCATCACCTTGATTTTGATTCGCAACAGCTTGGTTTTGAGCTGCTAATGCATCTTGTTGAGGATTATTATTTGGAGAATTATTATTGCTATTATTATTATTAGGTGTCATTAAATTTTTAAGAGAATTCAAACTATTATTAGCAAGAGCTGCTGCATTTTGAGCTTCAGAATTATTTAATAAATTGTTTGCAGTACTTGCTGCTAAGGAAGCCATAGCACCAAGTGCAGGGAGTTGTTTTCCTTGTGATGAATAATTATTTTTAAATTTGTTTGTTGAAATTTTTAAATCAGAATTAAATGAATTATTTTCTTGACTTTTTTCAAAGAATCTCGCATTTTTATAGATTTCCGAATTTTTATTGAGATTAGAAGTAATAATTTTTTCAATTTCAGATTTTTTCTCTGAATGATCTTCATTATTGTTGCTATTAAAAGAATTTTCTTTTGATTTTATATAAGAACTAGGTATCAATTGTTTTAATAGCATAATTTTTTTGGAAAGCTCTGAATTTTTTTCATTATTTATACCATTTAAGATTGAGTCTAAAAGAATTTTTACATTTAAATCATTAAGATTATTTTCATGGTCTTTAGGTATTTCTCGATTATTTTTTTTATTTTCTAAATCTTCTTTATTCTTAAATTCAATTTTTTCTTCCTTTTCAATAAATGAAAGATTATCTTTTTGCTTATTATATACAATCTTTGGGCAATTTGGTTTGTATTTATAAACTATAAATGCAGATTTTCCGTCTCCAATTAAATTTATTGAATTGATTCCATTTTGAGAACTCCCATTATAAGTCTTTTCTGCTTTTTGTAATATAACAGATATTTTTCCTCCATTTCCACTTAATCCTCCTGCATGTAAAGCAGCTTTACAAATAGAAGAATTTGAATGATAAATTCCAGTTCCTATAACATCCTTTGAAGAGTTTTGGCAATTTCTTGGACAAAGTAATACTTTCTCATTAGTTCCAGAAAAAATGTCTTGATTATTTGAAACATTGAAATCACAGTCTATAGATTTTACAGTATCATGAGATTTACTGTTTTCAAATATATTTGTGGAGCATATTAGAGAGGTAATTGCCATATGATTTGAATCATATAAAACCATATGAGGAGAATCAATTGTTCCTAAGCCTGCAAATGCTGCACCTTTGCTATTGTGGTTTTGAGTCAAAAAATTTTCATCAAAGAAATTTATTATGGGAACTGACTTTTTAGTGCTTAAAGAATTGAAAATTTTTGAACATTTATCGAATTTACATGTATAATCATAACCCAATGGAACAAAATTAGGATACATCAATTTCATTCCTGAAGCAACTAAAATTTGATGAATACGAGATACCATATATTTGTTTTTTAATTCTAAAGGCTGCAAACCCACTTTTGAACAATTATATAAAACATCTTCTTGAGTTTTAATATTTAAATATGATAAATTTGGTGTTTGTAATTTACTATCATCTTTAAAAATATATATATCTACTGCATCACCAAATAAAGCAAAATCACAAAATACTCTTAATGGATTTGGAGAACATTCTGGATAAATATAATAAATCCCAGAAAGAGCAAATTGATTAAGTTTTTTTATTTCTAAACAATTAGCAGCAGGAAATTCTTTAGAACCTATATCTTTTGAATCATTCCCATCCATATTTTCGGAATTCTTTTTTGAAGCAGTTCCTTGAGAGAGAATTTTATTAACTTGTAATTCACCAATATTTTCATTATTACCACCATCAGAATTTGAATTATTATTCTTATTTATTGCCATAAGTCCGCTCACATCTTTTAAATAATTAGTTTTTTCGTCAATTTTAGCCAAGGGATTCATATAAAAATTTTTATTAGAATTTTCTGCTCCTCCTCCATTTCTATTCCCTTCAGCATTAGAGTTATTGTTTATTTTTCCTGTTAAATAGTTTATTATATTTTCATTTCCATTATTTTTCAAATTAGTTAAAAACTTTAAATTAGATATTTTTTGTAAATCTCCTGATTCAAATTTCTTTAATTTTTCATATGCTTTATGACCACATATATCATAATAAGAATTTAATTTTTTGCAAATATCTAAAGCTTCTTTTTTGGATTGTTTAAGATCAGAAGCAGAATTTTTAATATTTTTATAAGCATTAATTGCTTTTTCATAAGCTGTTCCCAATTTTTTTTGTTCATTATCAAGTTCTCCAGCAGATTTAGTGACTAAATAATTTTGTACTTCAAAATCAAAGAACTTATAAGATAAAGGTTTTTTCGATTGTTTTGTTATTTTGAGTGCATGTCCTCTAAAACTTGCATAAACACTTGCTATTGCATAAGAAACCATATTTCCCAAATTTTCATATTTATTTCCTTCTGTCATTCTAATCATGATTCCTGCTGCTGTTTCACCAACAAGCGATATATTTGTTACTTTTTCAGTATTATTAGAAAAATTTGCAATATTTTTCCAAGAATATCCAGGATTCCAAATAAAAACAGAAAATTTTTTTGGTTCTCTTTTCCAATTGATATTAATCATATCAATTTTCTTGCTCTCATAAGCCCCATCTTCTTTACATTCCTTACAGGAAATTTTTCCAAATAATATCTGCATTGTGACATCATTTGCTCCAGCTTCACTTGCCCAGTAACCTCCTGTCTCAATTAGGACATTTTCTTTCTTAAATTCTGATTTATCAGCTTCTGAACTTGTGATTATTTCACTGTTTTCTGAGATAAAATTTTTAAAACGTGGCAAAACATCTATTGAAATAGCAGTTTCATGCATTCCAGCAAAATACATAGATGAGTCTAAATTATAGTTAATCAGAAAAGCAGAGCCCTCTTCTTGACATTCACTTAAAACTACTTCTTTTGTCTCTGATAAATATCCTATACAAAATTCATTTGCATAAGGTTTAATTTGTTTATTGGTATTGATTTGGAAAAGCTCAGTACCTATTCTAGTTTGAATTGATTCTACACAAGGATATACGTATAAAGGTACATTCTTCCTTATTATGCTTGTATTAATAAACCAGCAATATGTATTTGATTGGTCAATCAATGGAAATTTTATAATACCTCTCGCAATTTTATTATAAAAATTTACAGTTGAAATAGAGAAACTCTTTTTCTTTAAGGGTTGATTCATCATAATTTTTATTCTAGTACAGAGCAAAGGTTTTTTAAAATAAACAGTGTTATAACTATTGCTTGAATCTCCAGGAATTATATTTCCATTTTTATCTTTAACATCCTCTTTTATAAATACTTCTGTAGCTCCAATCCAATCATTATTTTCATCTAGTTTGTAAAAGATCTTTATACGCTTTGGTGGCAAACGCCAAGAAATTTGAATAGTGTCTATTATTAGAGGATTGTTAAAAGCCGCTTGCCAAAAATCATGTTCTGCATCACGTTTTGAAAGCCAGTAACCAGAATGCTTTATAATTAAGTATTCATAAAGAAAAATTAGTCGATATCTATCAATTCAATTTTCATTCACTTTTTAAATTTAATTAATTTCTTAAATTTCAAATTCTTTTTATATTTTGAAAAATTTAATTTAACCTATTCTATCAAAATCCAAAGAAATTTTGGAATTTCCAATTATTATAATTGCTGGAACAATAAATAAATTAAATGACTTTATTAGTTACTTATTATTATCTAATATTAAAAGTGATATTAATCCTTACCCCTGATATAGCGTTTTCAGCTCCAAAATTCATGAAGCTCCAGAAAAGAAATCCCCAACTAAATTCTGAACCAGCTTCAGCAGCATTGGGTATTAATTCTATTTCATTATCCTCTGGTTTAGAATTTCTAGAAAAATTTTTTATTAAAAATGAATATTTTAATTGATAAAATAATATATTACATTTTTTTTTCAGCTGTAATTATCGAGTTTGTTACTACCTCTGTATTTTCTTCACCATCTTTCATATTCATATTTAAAGTAGATTTAAAACGAAAATTTCTTTCTTTCTCATTATTTCTAATGTTATTGAATGCATCATTTTTCTGATTTCTTTTGAAATAATTTTTATTTGAATATTTTTCACGTCTCTTTTTGAAATTAAATAAAATTTACCTTAAGATTGTTAATTTCTGTATCAATTTTCTGATCTAGAGAGAGAACCTCCATGGAAAGGATCGTGAACAAAATTAAAAAAAATTTTGTTTTTTGATCATTCTTATAAAAATACTTCATTTTCAAACAATTATTTATTTTCTTTAAATAAAATTAATTATTAAGATATTTAATTTGAATATTCTTAAATTAAAGAAATATAATTTCTCAGAAGTATTCAAATTAGAACAAATTTTTTGGGATTGAAAATTAAAGGATTTAATTGGGGATTGGGGATTGGGGA
>Ga0194116_10005489_pt1 | contig 13949 bp, 13 predicted proteins | sample TA2MahsurfametaG_4_FD_148617 | JGI IMG/M metagenome (GOLD analysis project Ga0194116, IMG submission 148617) | Freshwater microbial communities from Lake Tanganyika, Tanzania - TA2015008 Mahale S9 surface | ecosystem: Environmental > Aquatic > Freshwater > Lake | place: Tanzania: Lake... | reverse complement strand
CCCAATCCCCAATCCCCAATCCCCAATCCCCAATCCCCAATCCCCAATCCCCATTTTATTTTTTAATACTCTATTAAAAAAAATTATAACGAAAAAATCTTAAAAAATTGAGTTTACTTTGTTGATCAAAATTGTAAATTTCACTTAAATTAAATATTAATGTTCAAATTAATTTTATTAAATTAACTTAAAAAATTAAGCATATAATTACAAAGGGACTTAAAAACTAATTAAAATAATCGATGATAAAAAAGATAAGAAATATTTTTGTATTATAATTAGCAATTGTATTATTTAAAATATTTATCATTAAAAATCTTTGTTCGTATTACTGATATCATTTTTGTGCTATGTATTCTAAATCACAATCTCTAACAAAATAAAGACTTTTTAATAAAAATTGAAGTTTTTTTTTTTCAAATTTTTTTCTTAAAGTAATATTTTTATATAATTCCATTCCTCTGACTAATTTTAGATAATAGAAAAAATCCAATTTTTGTAAAATTTGTTTTGAAAAGTACTTAAATATTTTTAATAATTTTATTCTATGATTGAAATCCTTATTCTTTTTAGATATTAAGCAAGGGAAATAATATTCAATGAATGAGATATTTGGAAAATTGTTTTTCTTTTTTTCAATAAAATTAAATGAATCATTTTGCATTTCATTTTTCTGATTATTGTTATTTAAGTCTACTTTATTAGGAATATGTTTATAATTTTCATCGATTATTTTATCATTTCTTTTATTATTTTCAATTTTGAATTTATCAACCAACTCAATATTTATTTCATTTAAAAAATTCTTCTTGTTTAGAATCTTTTTATTTTCACAAATAAGAATTCTGTTGCTTAAATCTTGTATCTCCCGATTTTCCGAAAGTTCTTCAATATTATTCATACGAACAAATTCAAAATTAAAAGATTTTTCATTTCTATTTCTATTTGAATTTTGACAAGCAATTTTATTAATAGAAGTGGATTCGATTTTCGCATTATCAGTTTGTGAGACATTTTTGAATTGATTTTTAAAATCCTTAAAATTTTGATATTTCCATATTATTTTATCCTCTTTGTTATTATCCTTGGTTAAATAATTTAAAAAATTATCAATAAAAAAATTATCAAGATTAAATCTAGTAAAATATTCAATTAAAAATGAAAATAAAATGATTAAAGGCTGGATAATTCCTGAAACTTCTGCTAATATTTCAGGAGCTTTTTTATAAACTCTTGTATATTTATTGAAATACAAACCATCAAGATATAATTTAAGACCTGCTAATATTTTGAAATATCCCTTTCTAGGAAGAATGTTTTCATTTTTTTTTTGAAAATGTATAGGTGATTCAATTTCCATTTTTTTATTGAATAAAAAATTTTCGTCTTGTTCAATCTTGGTTACTGTATACAGGATTTCATTTAAAATCGTGAAATTTTGATTTATATTTATATGATTGGAATTCATATTATATTTTAAAGGGTTTTCATAATTGTTTAGTGAGAATGAAATTTCAGGTAACAAGTATGAGAGTATTCCCTGTCCTTCAATAATTGATTTTCGATATGTTTCGTTTAAAGTAGTCAAATATTCATAATCATATTCTAAAACAATCTCTATAAAATTGTTTTTGAATGATAAAGTATTACTATTTGTGATTGTTTCATTTATTATTTTTGTAAAGTCTATAAAAATTAGACTACCTACAATTTTATTAAAAGACATAAATTATTTAGGATACCTATATTATTAAATTCAATTTTTGTAAAATTAACCGTATCTATGTCTATTTTAACATAATTGCATGATAATTTATATATTTTTGGATCTTTTACTGAATAAATAAATCCAATAAGAAAAGTATCGTTATTTAAAGAAAAGTTATTTAAATCTGAGTTTGTATAAAAAACTTTCTCAAAGGAAACAGTTGGATTTATTTTAAAAAAAAATCTTTTGACATATAAATAAAAAGAAATATATAGATAAATAAGGTTAGAACAGTAAAAACGCCCCCAAAAATCGTGTTGAAACTATTTTGATGATTTAAAGTAAATCCTGGTTTTGATCCATAAATATCAATTTTTTTAAGAAACATTTTTATATAAAATTTATAATTTTTTAAAATCTATAAGTTCTTATTTTATGTTACATTAATTTAATAATTTTATAATATTCTTTAATGTCTAAAATTCTTGATAAAAATTTAATTTATCTTTATTAATCATTAAATTTCTACAAGAAATATCCAATAAAATTTCATATTTGCGAAAATATTATTTATTTTAAAAGTATTCGAAGAAAAATTTTTTAAGAATTGCAAGAATAAATATAAAAATAGTATATATAGGCTTAATTAATGCCTTTTTTAAAATATATTCATTTTAGGAAATAGTTTATTTTATGAATATAAAGATACATGCAAAAATTTTTAATTCTTAAAAATTGGGGTTTATAATTAGATTTATGATTGTATGTCCTACTCTAGAAATAAATTATATCTCAATTTATCAATAAAATTATTATTTTAAATATTTATTATTTCTTAAATAATTTAAATTTTTTTGTTAAAGATTGTAAGAATCCTTTTAAGACTCTTTATTTTAAAAAGTTCTCCTTCAACAATTACAATTTTCTTACTAATTTTAGAGAGTAAAATAAATCAAATTTTTGTAGGATTTTTTATTAGAAAAATACCCAAGATTTTTAGAGTAATTTAATCCTTTATTAGAATATATATTATTTTTAGAGATGAAAAAGGGGCAGTGAATATATTTTGGTTAATTGTATCAATCAATAAAATTTGAATAACAGTTTTTTTATAAAATTGGCTCAATTTGTGGGGCTTTTTTGAAGAAAATTTATCCCAAATGTCATGATATATTTTCGCATTATTTGAAAAACCTCATTTTAAAAAACCAAATAAAGAAATTATTTCCTTATTACTGGATTAATTTTACTAAAAGGATTATCTGCGGGTGAGTCCAAATTGGGAATGAGGATTATATATCTAATTAAAGATTTGTTTGCCTAAATATTTACAGCTGAATAGTTAAAAGTTGTTAGAATAAATTTTCATTTTTCTTATCAGATAAGTATTTTTCATAATTTTTCATTTCGTTCTTTAACCATGAAATGAATACAAACGCCATTTATCTATAACGAATGATTTAACGGAGTTTCTAAACCTGCCAAAAAAAGACTTGCCAATAATATATCAATATGGAAATATTAAACATAAAAATAAAATTTCTCCATATATAAAAAGAACTATTTTAAAAAATTGATAAATATTTTAAATCTTTCGATAGATTGTACCAAATTTTATACAATTATTAATGTTTTTTAAAATAGCCAGTAAGAGATTAAATATATTTTTGTTATTTATAGGTTTAAAATCTTTAAAGCGCGACCTCCAGATTTAATTATGTTTAATTAAGTTTATCAATTTTTTTAAATTTAATAATATATAGTAAAAATTATGTCTTCAAATTTAAGACATTTTAAAAAAAATTTTTTAAAAATTAAAATTATTTTTTGATTAATTAAAAATATAAATTTTAAATTAAAATATGAAAGATAATTTTATAATATAATTTCATTATCTTCAAAAATGAATAATTTGAATTAAAAATATAAATTCTAAATTATTAAAAAAAATTTTTAGACTTATAAAAATTATTTTTTAAAATGTCTTCAATTTGAAGACATAATTTTTACTATATATAAATTTTTTTTTAATTAAATAGTTATTTTAAAATACTTCAAAAAAAAATATTAAGGAAAAATTATTTAAAAATTTTTTATTAGTTAGGTATGCTATTTTATATTAATTCAAAATAATTACACATCCATCGTCTCTTCATCTTCATTTACTGTATTCAGATCTTCCATAAATTTATTTTCTGTGATATATTTTATACTGAATAGATTTTCTTCAACTAAATTAACCATGCTATTCATTGACTTATTTAAACTTTTATGCAGATTCAAAAAAGTGCTTTTATTCTTTAAGTTCTTCAAATTATCTCCATGAAATTTTAAAATATTTAGTATCCATCTAAAAGTATTAAATAATTTATATGATTTTTAAAAAAGTAATTATTTTAAATTAGGAAAAACAACTTTTTAGTAAATCTTTTTAAAATCCTATCATTATAAATTCTTTTAATTAATTGAGAAAAACTGTATAAATTAAAAAATATAAAATGTTACATCATATAAAGTTGAATTTGTTTTTCGGACTCTATTTTTTTAGCGAGAAAATCTAACATAGGGCCGATTAAATTAAATGGAAGCTTATTGCATATGAGAACAATTTGGCTATGAGAAATTGAATTTATATATTTAGCTATCAAATCATAATCGTTTAAATAAAATCCATATACAACAGCTTTTAAAGTAGAACCAGAGCTAAAAGCTTCTTCAGCTGTTGTTTTAGTAATATTCAAATCTAAATGTAATGGTGTGAAATTAAGAGAAGAATCAAGTGAATATATAAAAATTCCTTCAGTTGTTGCAACAGCCCATGATCTATTTGTATTCGAAAATTTTATGCTTACAATCTTTATTTGAGCTTTATTTTTTTTTCCACTAAGAACTTTAGTTTTATTTTTTGCTCCTGGCAAAATATCTAAAAAATCAGCATGTTTTTCATAATCAGAATCATCGGAATTTTCATAATTATCTTCTTGATTGTAATTCTCAGTTAAATTTTTAGAATTAAGTTTGTAAAGTATTCCATCAATACTCCTGTTATGTGTGAGACAAAATTTTTTGATAAGAATTTGAAAATGAATATCATACATACATACATATTGACTTTCTCCTCCTGCAAGAAGTAGATTCCCTGAAAGATTATAATTAAGAGTATTAAAATGCTTATTTTTAAAAGCATTTTTAGCAGCGAATTTTTCAAACTGGCTTCTTCCTCCCCAAATATCTCGTTTACAATCCATTATATTTCTCAAAGAACCACTCTCAACATCCCAAGTACAAATATCTCCATTTAAAGTTGCTACAGCAACTTCTTTATCATCTGGACTTAAATCTAAAGCCACTACTTCAGAAGTATTTATATATGTTTCAAATTGAGGTTTTTTTGCATAAAGTTCCCAAAGTTTAACAGATTTATCCCATGAACCACTGACAAGTAGATCTTTTGTTGTTGAAAATGCTAAACAACTTATTGGTGCAGTATGTCCACGTAATATATCTATAAGATCTCCACTTTTAAGTGCCCAAACATATATAGAATATGGATCCATTCCTCCTGCACAAATTATCTCGCCTGAAAAGTCAACAGCAAGACAATTCAATTGAGCTGGTGTTGGAGTAGTCATTATTCTAAAATTTCGGTATTTTATTAAATCATAAGCACGTACTGTTCCATCATAACTACTACTAATTAAAACATTATTCTTATTTGGGGCAAATTTTAAATCTGAAACTTTGCTTGTATGTTCTATAAAAGTAATTATACAAGTTGAATTTGCTGTGTCCCATACTTTAATTTTACCATCATTACTTCCTGAAGCAAGTAAGGATCCATCAGGAGAATATGCAATTGAAGAAATATCAAATGAATGACCTTGCTGCTTAAAAACATATGTTTCTGATTTCCATTCCCAAATGATAAGTTGACCAAGCTTCCGAGATCCGAAAGCAAGCCAAAGACCGTCTTGATTAATTGAGAGTGTGTTTATTTTATTATCTGAAATTTGAAGTGTGTATTTATTTTCAAATGTATTAATATCATAAATACAAAAAACTCCAGTAGTAAGCCCGAAAACAATAATATTTGACTTGGTATTTATTTCAGCAATGCTAATTTTGCCATTTATTTGAAATTGTTGTTTCTTTTCAAGAATATATCTTCCGCTAAGAATTTTTTTTTCAAAATCTGAATAAAATTCTGCTTCTGAATTGTTTTGTAAAAGTAGATTCATAAGTTCTTTTTCTTTTTCTTCTTCACTTTTTATTAAATTATTTATTGCTTTTTTATTGTTAATATTTATATTTTCCATCACTTCCTTTTCTTCGTTTAATTCTAAATTTTTTTCTGAATCAAGGTAATTATCTTTATTTTCCAATTCCAAATCATTTTCTTCATAATCCAAATTATCATCCTTTGCAATCCCTTTTTCTTCCAAAATCTCATCCAAGCATTTTAAATTTCTATTACTTTTTACTCTCCTTTCAAATTGCATTTTTTTAATATATTCTTCGGATAAATCAGATACGTATTTCCAAACAAAAAGAACACCATCTTTACTAATTGAAAAAATTCTTGAATTATCTTCTGAAAAAAAAGCATTTACAATCTTACGTTTATGGCCGGTAAACATAAAAGGAATATAATTAGGAAGTTTATATAAATTCATTAGTCGCACAGTACTGTCTTTGGATCCGGTCAAAATAAATCTTGAATCACCGGACCAATTTATTGAAATAATTGTATCATTTTGCCATCTAGTATAATTTTTGTAAAGAACTAGAGGTTCATATTCTTTTGATAAATTGGGCATTTCATATACTCTCAAAGATTTTTGTATTGCAACTGCGATGAATTTTCCGTTTGGAGATATTTTTATTGAGCTTACATCACCTCGAAAATTGAAATGGCCTATTACTATCTTTTTTATTGAGTTGATTAATATGCAGAATCCATCTATTTTTTATTTTTATAAAATTGATTTTAACAAAGAAATATTTTTGATTCAAACAAAATTATTAAATTTTTTACATTTGAATATTTGTAATTTAAAGATCTTCAAAACAAATTTAAAATTAAATGAAAAGTTGTAAATCATTAAAAATATTAAAATACCTGTATCTACTATTACTAAAGTCCTATTATCAGGGGACATCTCTATTAATTTAATATTCGATCTTGCTTCAATTGGGAGTGTATTGGTAATACCATTTTTCAGATCAAGAACTGAAAGTTTGTTTCCAATAGGGGAAATTAAAAAATCGCTTTCATCTTTAGTGAAAACAACATTTCCTGAATTATATATAACTCCGCATATATTGTTAAACTAATTTATAAATTTTTTCTTTTACTTGATAATTTAGCATTTTTGAATGTCTAAAATATAATAATTTTAATAAAATAATTAAATAAATTCAAACTTTAACAAATTTGGAATTTTCATTATTTATAATGATTTTAAATCATAAGTAAAGTTCATAAAATTAATTTAACTATAACTTAAAAAAATAAATTTTAATTTAAAAAAAGAAAATAAAAATAAAATGACATCGAGTGATTTATCAACTTCACAAGTTATGAATTTTTCCTCTAAAGATGCAGATGATTTACAAGGAGAAATTGAAATTTTTACTAAAAAAATCGAACATGAAAAAATTAATTTACGTTTGTGTGATGAAAGATATCAAAAACAAATAGAGACTTATAATACTTTATGTGGAAAACCAAATCCTAAATCGAAAGAGCAAAAAGAAAAGCAAAGAAAAGAAAAAGAAAAAATTAAGTCTGACAAATCTCAATCTAAAAACAATGAAAATAATGATTTAAAAGACCAAAGTAATCAACTTATTGTAAATATAAAATCATTTAGATATATTTGAAATTATATAAAGATCTAAAATAATTTTATTTAAAGAATTTTATTGAAAAAGATATATTTAGAGATATTGATAAATTCATAAAAATATTTAATAATTAAATCTTTAGAGATTGATCTTTGTCTTTCTAATAATCAAACTGATAATGAAAGAGTATAAATAATAAAAATAATTTTTCTTTGTAAACGAATATTTCTTAAAAAAGAAATTTTTTAATATGTTTTACTATTTATTTTATTCGCTAGCTTACGAATGATATAAATAATCTAATGCTTGAAAATAAAGATTTACGTAAAAAAATTGAAGATTTAAGAAAAGAAAAAGTAGCTGTGTCTAATTTATTAGAAGGGCTAAAAGGACAAAGAGATTCTTTCAAGAATAAATTTGAAGAATTGTTAAAATGTAATGAAGAAACTTCGAAAAGTAAATAAATTTATTTTACTTTTCAGAAATTAAAGATAACGATATTGATAGAGTTAAAAGGGATGGATATGATAGAAGAATAGATTTTGAGGATCATAGGGATGGATTAGAAGAAAAATTCCATGTAAATTAATTAGTATTATTCTAGAAATTTCAATATTATAAATAAAAGATGTAAATTTTTTTACTAAAAATTTAAGGAAATAATAGAAGAAAATATCAGAAGGTCAAGAGAACTGAAAAAGGAATCTTTAAAAAAAAGATTACATTATAATCATAAACAAGACGATGAGCAAGCCAAATTATTAGCAGAGGAAGATATTAGTGATAGAACTCCTGTTTTGGATGTATTGATAGAAAAATGGAAATTTTTCAATAAATATAAAAGACATATGTTGGAAAAATATATTAAAAATTCATCTGCTATTAGAGATGCATTTGAAAATATGAGAAAAGTAATTTGGTTAAGTTTTTTTAAAAATTTTTAGATTGACAATTTTAATATAAAAAAATTGTTTAAATAGTATTTGGGAATCGATGAATATCGTGAATTGCCTGTAGTTTTAGAAAAAATGGAAGAACAGATGTCCAGTATAGAAATGTTCATTTCCAAAATAACGAATGACTTAGACTTATTAGAAGAAAAAAAAAGAACTATTGAGTTCAAGATTCAAGCTCTTACAGTAAAATTTATAGAATATACTCAATACCTTCATAAAATTTTAGAATAAAAATAACAAAAATACTCAAAGCAAAAATGCTTTTGTTCAATCGAAAAAATCTCATATAACAAAATTAAAAATTCACATCAAGGAATTGTAAAAAATAAACTATGAAATTTATTTTATTCTTTGTATTGATTATAATAGATTGAAGATAATAAACTATTAAAATATAACTAATTTTAGAAAAGAAGACATAGAAAGAAAAAGGATTTTTTTTACAAAATTACAACCCAGCACAGAAGAATTTTTAAGCGATTTACAAAATACCTATGTATCTGAATATATTCCAGAAAAAATTGCAATAAATAAAGAAGTGGCATTCAGTGAATCAAATATAGTAGAAATATTAGCAAACGTAGAGGACTATAATAAATTATATGAGGAATTCCAAGCAAACAATCAGGGTTATTTTGATAAAAAATCAGATTTAATGATTAATAAAGATATTGAAAAACTAAAATCAGAAATGAGAGCAAAATTAGACCAATTTAGAAAAGATGGATTAGGAAGCAATTTACAGACTAACTTTAAAGGTGATAATAAAACTCCTGCTAACTTTGATGAAACAATAAAGAAAATGGCAGATGAAATTGTTAAAGTTGTTAATTCACAAAATGTAGGTAGGAATATTGATGGAAAGAAAAAAAAATGACTTTAAATAAATAACATTTGAGAATTTTTAGAATATATAACTAAAGTAAAATTAAAATGTTCAACAATTTGAGTTTATTTTTAAAAAAATGTCTGAATAATCTCTATTATATCTAAAATTTGTAGAGAAAATCAAATAATATCTTTCAAAAAATTAGAGAACTAATTATATATTTTCATTGATAAGAAATCAATAAAAAAAAAATTATTTTCCTCTGATAACTAATTTTAAATCTAAATAAACTGATAAGATTTTTTGAATATTTCTATTTTTTAAAATAATAATTATTTTAAATGTTTATAATTATTTAAATAATTTACTCTGTTTGATTGTAATTAAGATTTTTTAAGTCTTAATTAAAAAAAGCTTTTATAAAAAAAAATGCAATCACTAAAATTTTCTCTTTTCTTATATCGATTATTAATCTTATCAATCAATCATATTAATCCGAAATGAATTAAATATTTCCAAAATTTATAAAAAATCATTTGAATTTGAAGTTTCTGAAAAATTTGAGTTATTTTCAGACGCGAAAATATCATAATTACTCAAAGTTGAGCTATTGAAATGCCTTAAATTATCTAAGATATTATCAGCCCTCTCAACAGGTGGATTAGGACTTATAGTAAAATCACTGTATAGATCATTTCTATTTCTCGAAAGACTTAATTAATTTATATTTTTTTAAAAAAAGATAATTTTATTTTTTATTGTTAAGAAAAATTTACGTAAATTAGTAAAAATTAAATACTTTCTCGTGTTGGTTTCCATTGAACGATAAATTCCACTTCTATTTCTTCTTCGATTAAAAGGATTATAATAAACCACTATAATAATAGTTAAAGAATCAAAATAAATTATTTTATCAAACTCTATAATTCTAAAATCTTGTCTTTTTATAAAAAAAGATAGAAATTTTTATAAAAAAAAAAAATAATAATAAAGAAAAATACAATTATTTAATGAATTGCCAAATATATTTTGATCATCAGAAGAAGATCCCTCAGATTCAAGGCCCTCAAATATAAAATTAGCTATATCTCTATTTCTTCTAAATTGTTCAGTATAACGTGCTGAATAAATATTCGCTCCTGCATTTTGAAATCTCCTTGAATTGGAGACTACTCTACTATAAATTGGCCTTTCAAATTGGTTAAAATTCTCATTTAAATTAGTGTTGATTACATTTTCATAGATATCATTTACACTTAAAGTGTTGTTTTCATTTCTATAAGGATTGTGAAGATTTCTAAATATATTATCATTATTGTTTATTTCTCTATTATTTTCAATGTTACCTTCAGGTAATCTGAAATCAAAAACATTTTGTAAATTATTATTATTTGGCAAAGACCCTAGAACAAGACTAGGTCCCTGCTGTTCATTACTGTTAGGCCTTCTTCTAATTGAATTTTGGGGATTATAAGGTATAGAATTTGAATTATTGTTATTTGTATTATTATAATTAATATCATTAATAAATACATTATTTCCTGAATTTATCAGTGAATTGTTAATTGTAGAAGAATTGCTTGTATGATTGATATCAGTTCTTCTATCGATATTGATTATATTATTTGAAGTAGAGTTGAACATGATAGAGTTCGGCAAAATATTGTTTGTTAATGAACTTTTATTTATATCATCAGATATTTGTCTTTCTAAATTTATAATTTTAATTGAAATATAATATATTTCTAAAAGATTATTTTTTAAATCTATTAAGAAAATAAAAATATATACCACTGTCTTTGTTTAGATCATGATTTATTTCAGAAGCTTTTTTTATATCTTTTGTTCTATTATTTAATAAATTGAGATTATTACAATCAAAATTATCTTCAATATCATGAATATTATTATTTGTATTTAAATTATTTATTGATTTATCAATTTTTTCATGATATGAGCTTGTGATAGAGAAAATATTTTTGCTATTAATGTTATTATTATTGATTATATTTGTACTATTATCATTAATTATTAGATTCGAAGAATCATTAATATTATTTTCCAATTTAGTTAGAGAATTTTTTTCAGATAAAATTTTGAATATGTTATTAGTTTGTTTTTTCATGTCTTTATTTGAAGAATTCAATTGAACACAATTTGTTGGATGAATTTTATTATTTTCAGTATTTTTCTTCACAATGTTCTTTTTATCTAATTTGTTTTTTTCATTAGTTGGTGAATTACAATCACTGTTTGCGCTGCTGATTGTATCATTAAGCTTATTTTCTTGTTCTTTAAGTCCTTGTTTAATGGATGAATTCTTTATTATTTTATTTTTCGTTGAAGAAGTTCCATCATTTAATATATTCAAATTCACATCAGTTTTATTCTTAATATTTTGATTTATTTCCAAATTTTCTCCTAATAGAAATTTTAAATTTTTATTTTTTTATTTTTTTTATTTAAAAAACTATTAAAATATGAAAGTTATACTTGTTTGTGTATTTGTAATATTATTTTGATTTTCAGGAAAGATACTACTAAACTCAATATTTATAGTGTTTGTATTTCTTTCTTCATTATTATTTATATTTTGTGCTCTATTATTAGAATTTTCATCTACTACATTAATTATTTCATTATAATATGTATCAAATTCGCTATTTAAATTTTCTTGGTTTTGATCAAATCTATAAAAGTTATTGTTATTTATTAGTGATGGATTTAGAATTTGATTATTCACAAAATTATCATTATTTAAATAATTTTCATCTAAATTATTATTTAAATTATTTATAATATTATTATTGTTGAGGTTCAAGTTAGAATTGTCATTATTATGATTATTTATTAAATTCTGAGGATTTATACCCATAGGATCTAAAATATAATTTAATTCACTTGTTTCTGGACGAATAAATGCACTTCTATTAATCTGATCGTGTCTTCGTAATTGCCAACCAGATATCCTTGGAGAATGTTGAATACCATTCAAATTAACAAAAGAATTCCTATTTGCTCTTATGATAGGAGCATAACGAAAGCTTACATCATATGATTCTAAACCTTCAAAAAGCCGTAGAGAATCAGATTCATTATTTTCAAATTCAAAATTGAAATTTAGATTTCTATTATTATTACTTTCATTAAAGTTTAGATGATTACTTATTTCATTCACTCTAGTATCATATGTTCTTAAATTATTACGTCTATTGTCTTCATTTGTAAATTCTGAAAGATTGTTAATATTTGGTATTCTTTCTAATGAATCAATATTATTATGAAGAGTTTCATTCCTAACGATACCTGAATTTGAAATTATTACATCATTATTATTGGAATTATTTATATGATTATTATTCGGCATATTTGTTAATATATTTGAATTATTTGCATTCATTCTAAAATCGTCATTTAGTGCTTCTGGATTAATAAGCTGATTATCCATGATAAGTTCAATAGCAGTCGAAAGATCATTACGAGTTCTTGTTAATGCTGCTTTTGCATTTTCTTCTGTAAATCCCATTTCAAGTAAACGATCTATGTTTTCTCGAGTTGGCACTGTGGAATTTAAAAAATTTGGATTGCTATGTGAATTCACTCTACTTACTAAAGCAGAACGAATCATATCAGCTCTAAATGAGTGACGCTCTGATGTATCGCTTCTTTCAAATAAATTGAAATCTAAAAAATATTGAAAATTTAATAAAAGTAAAATTATTCATAAATTAATATATTTTATTACGGAAGTCAAATATGTTTTTAAAAAAATCAAATTATTTTTATTTTTCTTGTAAAAAAATTTTCAATTCCAAGCATTTTCATAGCAATTTCATAAAATATTTTTATTGATAAAAACTTTATATATTTTTATAAAGGATTTTTAAATTTTAAAAAGTTAAAATATATAGCTTCTTACCAGATCTTCTATTAAAGTTGAAATTCTTCCATCTGAGATATCTTAATTATTAAAAATAAAATTTAAAAATATTTACTTAGAATCCAATTTTTCTTTTGCTCCAGTGCAATTTTTAATCATTTCTGCTAGGTCCTCTTTTTTAGGCTTTTTAAATTTTGGTTTTTTTAATTCAAGAATCTCTACAATAAAAAAAATTTCATCATCATGAAATTCTCCGATTTTGTCTTCTTCCTCGAAACTCCTTTGTTGATTACAAAATACTAATTTTTTGCATTTTTTAATTTTATTCTTTTGTCGTATAGAACCTAAAATGTCTTTGACTTCTAATACATCTTTGAATTCAAAAGAATAAATCATAGTTCTAAAACTTACTTCAATTTTCATTAAAATTTTTTATTTTCTTTGATAATAAATTTTTTAAATCTTAAAATAATTCTTTTATCTGAATTGCTAAATTGAGCTTATAAATTTTTTGAGATCCAACCCATAAAAGAATTTGAGATAAAATTCAAAAATTATAATAATAATTAATATTTATAAAATTTTTTAAAGTTAATAAATTTTTAGTTTTGATTAAAATTTTAATATATTTCAAATATTACTTAAATTAAAAATAAACATTTATATTGAAAAAGTATTTAATCGATATATTTTCGAATATCAATGTTATTAAATGGGGATTGGGGATTG
>Ga0194116_10005485_pt1 | contig 13951 bp, 23 predicted proteins | sample TA2MahsurfametaG_4_FD_148617 | JGI IMG/M metagenome (GOLD analysis project Ga0194116, IMG submission 148617) | Freshwater microbial communities from Lake Tanganyika, Tanzania - TA2015008 Mahale S9 surface | ecosystem: Environmental > Aquatic > Freshwater > Lake | place: Tanzania: Lake... | reverse complement strand
TGGCCTTTTTCTGTGTGCTTCTTCGGCTGCCAACCTTTTTCGATGAGGCGCTTGGCGATTTGCTGCCTTGAGCCTGGGTTAAAGACTTCGACATGATCCTTGAGTCTCTTTCCTGTTTTTTCACTAACTCGCTCGGTAACGATTGGCGGAAAGATGCCATGTAGGGATGCCTCAATTGAAGCCATCTTATCTTTAAGGCTTGCAAAAAGCACCATACCTTTAGGCAGATCGAATCTAAAACCTCTGCGCTCTTGCCTAGCAATGATGATTGCGACTTGGTGCTCAAGTTCGATGCTTTCTTCTGAGAAACCATATTGCTCTTGCTCCTTTAATAACGCATTGTACACTTTTTCCAACACTTCGACATCACGGATGCAGTACTCTTGCATCTCTTCAGTGTAGCCCCCATCAAAGTCCTGAAAGTCAATCTTTTCTGTTCCCAGTCTTGTGCCCCATGCTGCGAGGCTGTGTCCGTTTTCTCGGCTTGGACTCATCAGCCTTGACATGACTAGGGTGTCTACGCACATCGATGCTTTGATCTTCGTATTCCATAGCCTGTTCAAGATCGGGTAATCGAAGAAGATTCCGTTGTGGGCCACCAACAGCGGATTGTCCTCTAATACTTTTAATAAAGTGTCGGCCTTGCGATGACATTCAACTGCTCCGCTTCTTTGATCCTTTGTTACGCACAACCAGATCTGGCTTGCTTGGCTGTTCGTCTCTATGTCCAGGAATACTACCCGCTTCTGACCATCGGTCTTCATCTTCTGCCTTTTTCAGAATAGTGCCGTCATCCATTAGAACATACATCGTCATTACACCACTCTTGTTGAGCACTGTCGAGACACTAACGGGGTTCAAGTTCTTTCTCCACGAGTCGAGCAAACTGAATAATCTTCTTGTCGCCAGAGATGGCATAGCCAGCAACAAAGACCTTGGATGCTCCAGTCTGCTTTGCTAACTCAAGGATGCGCTCATCTGTCAATTCTGTTGGCTTCGTCAGTGAACTGACATATTCATCAAGTTGCTCTTTTGTTTTGATATAGTCCAGAGGATTATATTCTGTATAGCCCTCTAACTTTACATCATAGGGGACACCACTAACCTTCGGCATAAGACCTCCACAAAGAAAATAAAATTGTTGCAAGCATAATCCACAGAAACGGTATGATAGTCATTTTGTCGCCATCAAGTATAAACCAATGTTAGAAAAGGCGTAGCCACCATATACAACCAACATCGCTATGTTACCTTTGATGCCTTGCTCCACAGCAATGTAGGCGTATATGAGGCCAGTCACAATGATTAAAAACGAACTCATGCGGCCTTTTTGAGTGTTTCGATAGACTTCTCAAGTGTCTTGACAACTAGGTCACGTTGCTGCGCATACAGTTTGTCAAAGCCTTTTGAGGAAGACCGAATGTCAATAAACTCTTTAATGATGTCTTTCATTGAAAACTTCTGATTGACGATGGGGTCATCACCGTTGCCTAAAAAGATTGAACACTCCAAATAACCATCGTCATCAAAGCCGATGTAGTTATCCAATTTTAGTTTCACTTCCGACTGTTTCATAAAACTCTCCAATAGTGATTAAGGTTTTTCTTGCTTGCTCTCTTACTTCCTGATTGACAGCCCATCCAAAGTATTCTGGATGCAGCAGTTCTCTCAGAAACCTAACACAGGCTTTGACTCGTGCCTCTTCATCGTCACGCTGCTCTGTCAAAATCCTGACTTCTTCGTGCAATTGGTCAATCTCTTTGTCTTTCTCTTCCAAATAGACATTGACCCTTGCTGATGACCAGTGCTCTATCATTTTAGTCCTCTGATAATGGATGCCACAAATGCGATTATACCGATGATTACTGGTGATGTCATTAGGTAGCCCTCATAACTCGTTGTCTCCTGCCTGACTTTCCAGGCCGCTTCTCTCCTGTAAGTTCGATGTAACCTTTCTCAATCAGAAGTCCGTAATGACTGGTTATGCTGCCGTATGGCATTGGTTTAAGATAGTCCAAAACCTGATCCGATATGCAGCCGTCTTTTCCAAAACTTTTGATGGCATCATAAACTCGTTCTTGGGTAGACCTAAGATCAGCACTGAGCACCGCTTCAATGCTGGTATCAGGAGCACCTTTTCTGATTAAACGATACGGAGAAACACTAAAATCTAAGTCAGTTTGTGTCATAGCGAGTCCTCATTTATCTCTGTCATACGGCCAGTGTATTTGTCATAGAGCACGGCACAGGCTTTACCAGTCTCGCCACTGTAACGATTCTTGATAACTCTGACCCTGGTTGTGTTGCGCTCAATTGGGTCTTCATGTTGGGCTGCTCTTTCTAAGCCTAACACCATATCTGCCAATTGTCCAATGCTACCAGATCCTCGCAACTGGTTCAAGGATGTCGCTGCACCTTCTTCGTGGCCTTTGCCATCAGGTCTGCGTAGGTGTGACACAACAAAGAGGGACACACCAGTCTCTTGCACGATCATTCGTAACTTAGTCATGATCTCATCCAGTGCTTTGCGCTCATCGTTGTGTCCCTGATCTGACACTACGATGCTCACATGGTCTAAGAGAATATAACGGCAATCAAGCCCACGAGCAAAGTAGCGCACCCGATTGATAATGTTATCGATAGCAGTGCTACCAAAGCAATCATAAAAATAGAGTCGATTAGATCCGAGTGTTTTGTCGAATGCCTCTTTCTTATCTCTGTCATCTGCTTCCACCTCCGCTAAGTGCAATGGCTTATTGATCGCCAGCGACATAAGAGACAGTGCCGTGCGCTTTACTGACTCTTCCAAGAACATGATCCCAATGTTGTCGTTGGTTTCACGCAACAACTGCCAAATAATCTCTCGCATAAACTGGGACTTACCAAGACCAGAGCCAGCAGTGACCACCACCATTTCCTGCTGCCTGATGCCGCCAGTCATGCCATTTAGGCCAGCATAGGGATAGTGTGCCTGCGCCTTCGGTAGCGGCTGCATAACCAATTCCAGCAGGTCTGAGCCAGCGATGATGCCATCAGGAACAAACTGCTCTGCTGCCCACCACGCCTTAACAAAGTCTGCACCTTTGTTGTCTTTTAGATAATCACAGGCATCTTTGTAGGTGTCACTAAACTTTACGATCTTGACTTTGCTACCGAATAACTCAGCCACGCCACTGGCTGCTTCTCTGCCAGGCTCATCAGCATCAAAGGCTAACACAATAGTCTCAAAACTGTCAAGCCATTCATACTGAGCCTGACAGTCCTTGACTGCTGACTGTGCACCATTCTTGATCGACACAACGGGATACTTTGATCCCATCATCTGATAAGCCGCTAAAGCGTCAAGTTCGCCTTCGACAACAGTGACATAGCGGCCACCTTTGTTCCACATCGCTTGTCCGAACAAGAGTGCATCTTTGATATTGCCTTGAGATCGGAAATGTTTATCAGGCACCGACCTTATTTTGTAAGCAATGTCCGCACCTGAAGCATCAGTAAACGGATAGTAATGCTCGATGCCTGTCTGCATCACTCCATAGGCTTCACAAGTGGCTTTAGTGATGCCTCTCTCAGGTATGCTCCCAAAATAGGCGCTAATGGGTCTAATTTGGCCTATAACGGCTTTGTTGGTCATAGGTAATACCTTACCCCTTCCTGAGAACGGCTCTGTGGCCTTAAAATGACTTTTACAGGCAAAACAGTAGCCTGAGCCATCAGAATAGACGGCTTTGGCGTCACTGCTGCCGCAAGACTCACACGATTCATGGCTTAAAAACTTCGCTTGCGATGTCGTTTGCATCGTTAGTGTCCTTTACCTGACTAAAATGATCAAGAATACCCAAAAGTTGGAATGCCTGTCTGCACTCAGGCCTGACACGAAGCACACAATCCAACACATCAGAGACCATAGTCTCAGTGTCCACATTATAACTGACTAGCAATTCAGCAATGTCATGAATTGTTGAAAAATACATTTGTTCAGTTTCCCACGGTTGCATATCGAAGCCCTACCTTTCAATATTGAACAATAGCATAAAAGAAATAATTATAAATATAAATCATTAGCAACATTAGCACTATAGAGTAATATTATTAATATTAGCAAGTTTCGTGCCAGCCTCGTCAGCGATCAAAATAGCGATCATTGTGTCCGTCAGCAGCGAATGGGTCATCAGAGTCCTTTTCAGCCTCGCCAACGGCCTCGCTGATGTCGTCTAGGTCTGACATCAGATTGATGTTGCCGATGGCTACACAGTCGGTTTTAATCGTTCCCAAGCACCATTTACACAGTGACACATATTCTCTACTAAAAACACTGCGGACAGTGCTCTCATAATCTGTCAAGACTTCGTTACAGGCTCTGCAGCGCATTGTGGTGTCCCTTTTATGGTTAATCGATCCAATGCAGCAAGACTTTCACCAAAGTCTACTTTCCGCTCTGATGGCGGCACGAATCCGTGCTTGCGCCATGTCCGCATTACATCGGTCTTTGATGAATCAATGTAAGGTCTTTCAGGGTTATCAAGTAACCAAGCCATTTTCTTTCTCACTTTCTCTTTTGAGCACTTCACAAACAAATTCGACAATAGCGTCATCGTTACCATACCAATTCCCCATATCGCTGATGTCGAGTTTAGCGTCAGCAATATCTAGGATCTCGTCTACTGTTAGCATCATGATTTCACCTCTTCATGGAGTTTATCGTGCTCAGTGCGTAATTCGACTAAACGCTTGCGGATATAGTCCCAAGGCACTGCGACTCGCTGCTTATCGCAGCCTTTGACTATGTCGCTCAGGCCCAAATAAGAGCCAAGCAATGCGTTTTCTTGCCAGTGTAAATCGTTCATTTCAAAACCCCACATCCAATAAATTTATCATATTTGTTTTTAAGCATATGATCAGGATATACACTAAACCCACCTTTCGCAAAAAAGTCTGCCACTTCTTGAATTAAGTGCTCATCGTGATTATTTACCAAATACTCTAATTCGTAATATGTCAATTCTTCTATCATCTGCTTTTTTGTCACAGTGCCCATCATTTACCGCCTTTCCGTTTAGTGATTGAATGCTTCGCTGATCTGAGCGAGTTAAACCATCGACAATAGTCGCTGATATAACATCGGCCAGTGTATTCGCACTGCTGAATCATTGTGCCGCCATAGTATAGGATTTTCATTTTAGTCTCCAGGGTTTCATAATCTGCACAAGTGCGCCCAATGCTAGCAGTAAGCCAGCGATCTGAAAAGCGAGATAGTAGTCCATAATCAAAACCTCCTTAGTGTTGACGATAAGAGACATTCTTAATATCACGATTCCAGCAAGCACGGCAGTCTAGACACTTGTTGCCTTGCTTTGATGCAGGACAGGCAAAACCGATAGGCGCTGCTGCATTGTGCACTGTACTGGTGTGATCATAGCCTGCTGGCGCTGCAGAATCCACCATTGCAGCAGAAACACGAACAACAAGGTTAGACGGAAAAGCACCAAAGGCACGAAGATAAGAATTGACGATTGCCTTTTCTCTTGTCGGTAACCAAAAAGACACGGCAGGCAGTGCCTCCGCAATTTTGACGATATTGATCAAGTGTTGCAAGTGCTGCAGGTCTCCGCTATCGTGCCATCTAAAAAAGGTCTCGCCACTGTTTCCGATAAGATACACCATTGCATCAGTCCATTGAGGATTTTCAATGCCTGCCCTCCTCTTTTCGTGTGCTGCCTTGACTGACGGGTAAGCGTAATTGGCCTTCAGTGCATAGCAATTTTCGCAAGTGCTGCCTTTAACTTTGGCAAGTGCAGCGCCGATCTTGCACAATGTAGCGGAAATGCCGTAAGACAACCCCGGCATTTTAGACGGCTTACCTAGACTGCCTGTTATTTTGATTGCTGCTGCCTTACTTTTGATCGGCATTGATAGTGCAATGGTGCTCATGGTGTAGTCCTTTGGTTTAGTTAAACTGCGAAACGAATTCTACTGCTTCTTGGTAAGTTTTAAAAGGTTTGCGGCCGATGCCGACAGTGCCTGTCTTGGTGTTGCGCAGAGTATAGCCCACAACCTGCACAGACCAATTGAGTCGGTCTGCTTCCGATGTCCAAGGCACTGCGCCATAGATTGAGGCAGTCATGCCGGCAGAATGCTTCCAATGCTTTGATTCAATGATTTCAAATTTCATGGTTTAGGCCTTTGAGTTGAGTTCTTTTAAAAACTGCTCTTTTAAATAGACTGATGGAAAATGTGCAATTCCATTTTCAACCCATCCTCGATACTTTTCAACAAGTTTATAAAATGACATGACTGTCCTGCCTTTCTTTGGTTAACTACGGGTGACTATCATCAACACGATGATGACGGCTGCTGAGACTAATCTTAACAGGTCTGCGGTTACTGCATCCATTCTAAACTCCTTGGTTAGTGTTAAAAATGTGCTGCTTATACCCTTATATGTAATAGAATCATACCAGATAAACCATAGGGTTATTCTCACTGACAGCCACAAGCCATTCCAGGCTGATGACACTGTATAAAATAACAGTATAGGGTTTTCACTTAGTAACAGCAGCAAGCCATCTCAGAGGATTGCACCAATGTTGTGCTGCAATATGGCATAGATCTTGCCGATGCACTAGCCTGGTGCACAGAATCTAGGTTGCACTGTAGTGGTGCATCATCGCCGCATATACTGCATTGCACAATAACGAATGTATTTGATAATGCTGAACGATAGCGAGCACTAACTTCGCTGCTGCACTGCAACACTGTCAGCGATAGTGAGCACTAACTAACATAGACGGGGGGATGGGGTTGTGGCGTTGCTGTGATATTGTTGCATCACCATCGACACAAAAAAGAGCAAAATAGGCTTAATAAGAATGATTCTCAATAACAATAAAGTCCTATAAAGATCAATAACTTATCTAAATAAGAATGATTATCATTTACAGCAAGGAAATCAGCAATGGTTCCGCTGCTGAGTGGCAGAGAAACAACAGTGGAAACTGCGCACTGCGAAGGTCAGAGCAGGTGGAAAAGAAGAGTTAACAATGATTACTTAACAAATATGTGCACTTGTCTCTCTTTCATCTTAAAGAAAAGATGTGCTAAAATCACATACTATATTGCAAGCATAAGCAATAATCGCACAATAATTAAAAATAAATTTTATACTTCTCGTTAGCGTTATCGATGGCGCCAGACGATATTGTAGAAAGAACTCAAAATTGGAAATAAAAGAACAAGAATCTGTTCTTGTGTCTTCTTCCGCTGATTCGTCTTCTTTGTCTACACAGGCCAGTGTTCCTGTGTTACCTAAGAATCCCAGAGGCGCTGGTAGGCCTAAAAAGACTGCTATTGCGGCAAAGAAGAAACGAGAATTGCGTGGTAGACCTCCTGGTGAGGCAGCAAGGATACGAGAGTTCCATGCTCGCTTACTTACCACCAAAGGCGACCACATCATTGAAACTATTATCAAGAAAGCCTTAGATCCTGCTGATAAGGATCAGGCAGCGATGTTGAAGATGTGTGCCGATAGGCTATTACCGTTGTCTTACTTTGAAAAGGACAAGACTGGCGGTAAAGCAGGCATCACCATCAACATCAGCGGTGTTGGCGATATAAAGCCAATAGACACTATCGATGCCGAGGACGTAGACTATAATGGAACTTGACATTAAGTTACTACCTTGGCAACAAAGTGTGTGGAATGATGACACTAGGTTTAAGGTAGTTGCTGCAGGCCGTAGAACTGGTAAAAGTAGACTAGCAGCATGGATGCTCATAGTCGAGGCATTACAGACCAATAAAGGTCATGTCTGGTATGTAGCGCCTACGCAGGGACAGGCCAGAGACATTATGTGGCTTACGTTGTTGGAACTAGGCCACCCCGTCATTGAGTCTAGCCATGTTAATAATATGCAGATCAGGCTAGTCAATGGCGCACAGATCAGCCTCAAAGGCGCTGATAGGCCAGAGACAATGCGTGGTGTCAGTCTAAAGTTTGTTGTGTTAGACGAATACGCTGACATGAAGCCAGCAGTGTTTGAGCAGATTCTTAGGCCAGCCTTGGCAGACTTAAAAGGCAAAGCACTGTTCATTGGTACACCGATGGGCAGAAACCATTTTTATGAATTATACACCTATGGTTCTAACGGGAACGACAAAGATTACAAATCTTGGCACTTCACCAGTTTCGACAATCCGTTGCTTGACCCCAACGAAATCGAAACTGCAAAAAAGTCCATGTCTTCTTTTGCGTTCAGAACCGAGTTCATGGCTTCCTTCGAAGCAGCCTCTGGTGGCATCTTCAAAGAAGAATGGATAAAGTTTGATGATGAAGAGCCTACTGATGGTAGGTTCTTTATAGCAGTAGACCTTGCTGGCTTTGAAAATGTTGCTAACGCCAACACAGCAAAAAAGAAAAGATTAGACCAGTCAGCAATAGCAGTAGTTAAGGTCACAACTGATGGCTGGTATGTAAAGAGCATTGAGTATGGCAGATGGGACATTAAAGAGTCTGCACAAAGGATATTCGATGTTGTAAGAGATTATGAGCCTGTGTGTGTTGGTATCGAAAGAGGTGCACTAAAGAACGCTGTACTGCCGTATCTCAGCGATCTGATGCGTAAGTACAATACCTACTTTAGAGTAGAAGACCTTACACACGGTAATAAGAAAAAGACTGACAGGATTACTTGGTCTTTGCAAGGCCGCTTAGAACATGGAAAGATTGTGTTCAATGTCGGTGACTGGAATAGTGAACTTGTGGATGAGTTACTAAACTTTCCCAATGCACAGGTGCACGATGACTTAATTGATGCACTCAGTTACATAGACCAGATCGCCATTGCCGAGTATATCCAGGACTATGATGAAGATGACTTTACCCCAATGGATGCCGTTGCTGGCTACTAAGGAGCAGTTATGTACCTAGAAATGTATGACAAAGAAGACTATGTCCCTCTTAACTGGGACAAGTTAGTCCAGAATCCAGATGTCTTTGAGACTATCAAAGAAGAGATTGAGAAGAAGTTTAGTGCTGACTGCATGATGACAGTTATCACTGCCGCTAAAGAGGCTGGCCTTAAAGATGCTGACATCTTCCTACCTGTCGCTGACATGGAAAAGGAAGACGAAGTAGACATGGAAGAAGGAATGCCTGAATACGCAAGCCTTGAAGAAGACTCCATTGGCGACACCACTGAGGACTAATAATGGAAACTAACGGACGCAACATGAAGATTTCAGAGTGGGTACTATCCCGCTGTGAGAACTGGCGTAACCACCGTGATGAGAACTATTTAGATTATTGGGACTCCTATGAGCGCCTATGGCGTGGTGTCTGGGCTGGTGAAGATGTGCACCGTGAGAGTGAGCGTTCACGCATTGTAACGCCTGCACTACAGCAAGCAATTGAGACTTCTGTTGCTGAGATTGAAGAGGCTGTATTTGGTCGTGGTGAGAAGTTCTTTGATATTGTTGATGACCAAGCAGACCAGCAACGCATTGACGTAGAGCAGATAAAACGTCAGATGACTGAAGACTTTAAGCGCAACCGTGTGCGTAAAGACATCAGTGATGTGATCCTACTTGGCGCTGTATATGGTACTGGCGTAGGTGAGATTATAGTCTCTGAAAAAACAGAGAAGGCACCAGCATCACGCCCAATCGCAGAGATGGGCATCACCGCTGTTGGTGTAGAAGAAAGAACTAGGTTTAATGTTGGCCTAAAGCCAATCAACCCTAAGAACTTCTTAATTGATCCTGTATCTACCAACATTGAAGATGCGCTTGGCTGTGCAGTAGAAGAGTATGTGTCCATTCATAGCGTTGTTGCTGGCATGGAAAGCGGTGTCTATGATAAGGTAATGAACCTTGGCCCTACCGCTGTTGACACTGATCTAGAGCCTGTGCAAGAAGAAGTTGAGTATCAACAAGACAAAGTTAAGTTACTTCGCTACTATGGTCTTGTGCCTAAGTTTCTTATCGAAGCCAAAGACGATGAAGAGATCACATCACTCTTTAACGAGAAGACTGAAGAGTACGGCACCGAAGCCGCTGACTACACAGAACTGGTAGAAGCCATCGTTGTTATCGCTAATGACCAGTATGTGCTCAAGGCTGAACTATCGCCTTATATGATGCAGGATCGGCCTATCGTAGCATTCCAGTATGACTCCATGCCCAATCGTTTCTGGGGTCGTGGTATTGCTGAAAAAGGCTACAATATGCAAAAGGCCATCGATGCACAGATTCGTGCTCATCTAGATAGCCTAGCATTGACTACAGTGCCTATGATGGGCATCGATGCCACCCGCCTACCTCGTGGTGCACGATTTGAGATTAGACCAGGCAAAACCATTTTAACCAACGGCAACCCCAATGAAGTGTTGCAGCCGTTTAAGTTTGGTGTAACTGACCCCGGTAATCTGCAGACCGCTGGTGAGTTTATGAAGATGATGCTGATGGCAACATCTACCATTGACAGCACCACGCCTACGGCTGACGGTGGTGGCCTTAATCCGGCTCTGTCAGCCATCATCAAGAAGAATAAGCGCACATTGGTAAACTTTCAAGAGCAGTTCTTGATCCCGTTTGTGACCAAGTCTGCCTATCGGTTTATGCAGTTTGATCCTGATCGCTATCCTGCACAAGACTTTGTGTTTGTGCCAACCAGCAATCTTGGCATCGTGGCTCGTGAATACGAACAGATGCAGTTTATGAACCTGCTAAAAACACTTGGACCTGACAGTCCTATCGTTCCGATGGTCATGTCTGCCATCATTGAGAACAGTGGTCTATCTAATCGTGAGGAACTGTTACAGCAGATGGCTCAGATGTCACAGCCTAACCCTGCAGCACAGGCAGCACAGCAGTTACAACTGCAACAAGCACAGTTACAGATTGCTGATCTTGAGGCAGATGTAACGCTAAAACAGGCAAGAGCACAGAAAGAGATCACTGAAACACAGTTGATGCCAGCAGAACTACAGGCCAGCATCGCTGCATCAGCGTCTAAGTACTTAGGCACTGGTCCCAACGCTACCGATGACTTTGAAAGACGTGTCAAAGTAGCAAATCTAGCCCTAAAGGAGAAAGACATTGATACTCGCAAAGAAATTGCAAACCTGCAAGTCGTGGCTTCTAGACAAAGTTAAGACCATTAAAGACAAGATTAAGAAACTGTTTTCATAAACCTAGCAATCTTTTCGTGTTCTTCGGCAGTACCATCGTTCTTAATGCGGTTGGCTCGCCAAGAGATCACGGCAACATTGCCTTTGATATAGCCTTTTGATGGGTCTATGCGGTCAAAAGATGGTGAGTTCTCCTGTCTACCGTTCTGGGCGAAGTAGTCTAATTCAATACCTAGTACTGGACAGTGAGTAGGAAAAGTTAAATCACCAAAGTTTATTGAAAACTCGTGTTTATAGCAGTGCGCTTTCTTGTTTTTAAACTTTTCACGCATTGCGGCATAGATAGCAGACTTACGCCACTCTTGGTCGTTCCATTTTGGACCCCATTTTTGGAACATTTGGTCGTTTAGTTCTTTTTGGCGTTTAAGTTTCTTATTTGCAAAGGCATTGATGTTAAATTTTTCAGTTATTTGCTTAACACGCTGACGAGAAACCTTGTTTTCTAACTTATTAGCGATTTCGGTAAGTCCAAAGCCTGCTTTTGCCCAGGTTTTGATGTTATCGATGTCAGAATCAGTGAGTTTTTTAAAGTGTTGACCTTGTGCCATATTGCCTCCTAAAAACTGAAGCATACCACAAAAACAATTTCTTGTCAAGCACTTTTTTGTTAATTTAAATGATGGTATAATTATGCCAATATCGCCAGAATTACAACAATACTACGAAGATAGGCTATCTATGATGTCCACAAAGGCGTGGACACAACTCATAGAAGACCTTTTGGATATGCGTACACAGTACGAGAACATCCGAACCTGCGATAAAGACACAATAGAGTTCCGAAAAGGACAAGTAGACATCCTAGACTACGTTATTGGACTTAGGGATTTGTCTGAAAAAGCCTACGAGGAACTAAATGAGAAGATACTTTGATTTTCAGTGTGCCAAAGGCCACATAACTGAAAAATATATTGATGATTCTGTCAAAGTCATACAGTGTCCACACTGTGGAAATGACGCAAGCAGACTCATCGCTGCGCCTAGAGTTAGTCTAGAAGGCATTACTGGTGATTTCCCTGGTGCTGCAATGGCCTGGGAACGTAAACGCCAAGATAGAATTAACTGGGAGCGCAAAACTGGTCTATCAGACCAATGGAAGTAAGCGGATAAGGAACCCCCGCACAATTTAAAGGTTCTTTTCTTAATGCTGTTAAGCACGGAGAGACATGATGGCTGTGATTATTGAGGACGGCTCGGAAGAGTCACAAACTCCTGTTGTAGATTCAAACGAAAACACTGTTGAGCAAGAGCAGGAAACTGTAATTGAGCAAGCAGCGGAGCAAACAGAGGCACTCCCAGACAAGTATAAAGGGAAAAGCGCCAAAGACATTGCTCAGATGCACATGGAGGCCGAGAAGTTAATTGGTCGCCAAGGTAGTGAGGTCGGTGAATTACGCAGGATTGTAGACGATTATATTCGTGCCCAAGCCACAGCAAAGCAGCAACTGCAAACCCAACCTTCTGAAGAGGTTGACTTCTTCGCTGATCCGAGGAAGGCGGTAGAAAACGCAATTGAGAACCATCCTAAGATTCGACAAGCAGAACAGTTGACTCTTGAGATGCAACGAGCAAAGGCTTTAAACGCACTACAGACTGCTCACCCTGACTTTAACAATGTTGTACGAGATCCTGCTTTCCAAAGTTGGGTCGCATCGTCTAAAGTTAGGTCTGAGTTGTTTATTAGGGCTGACCAGCACTACGATTATGACTCTGCAAACGAGTTGCTGTCGCTGTATAAGGACCGCAAAGGCGCTGTAGAACAAACCGTAGCAGCAGAGAAGCAAGCAAGAAGCCAAGCCGTAAAAGCAGCGACTACCACCGTATCGTCAGGCAGTGATGAAGCACCAACCAAAAAGATCTTTAGGCGTGCAGACATTATTAAACTCATGCAAACTAACCCTGATAAGTACGATATGATGCAAGAAGAAATCATGTCAGCGTATCGTGAAGGTAGGGTTAGGTAAACTAACACTATTACGAAAGGAATTTTAAAATGGCTAATACAGCATTCGCTCCAAATAATGCAGTTGTAAAATCTGCAGTTGATACCGCAGGTTTTGTACCTGAAGTATGGTCTGATGAAATTGTTGCTGCATACAAGAAGAACCTCGTTGCTGCTAACCTCATCAAGCGTATGAACTTCAAAGGCAAGAAAGGCGACAAAGTCTACTTTCCTGCTCCTACCCGTGGTTCTGCTTCTGCTAAAACCGCTACCGATGCAGTCACTCTGATTGCTGCTGGTGGTACGGCTCTGTCGGTTTCTATCGACAAGCACTTTGAGTACAGCCGCTTGATCGAAGATCTGGCTGAAGTTCAGGCTATGTCCTCGCTGCGCCGTTTCTACACGGATGACGCTGGCTATGCTCTGGCTACCCAGTTGGATACCGACATCATCAAACTTGGCCGTCTGTCGCAAGGCGGTAACTGGAACGGAACCGATGCTACGTTTGCTTATGCCAACGGTTACATTGGTGGTGACGGCGCTACTGCATTTGATGCAACCGCTAACACCAACACTGGTAACGAAACTGCTCTGACGGATGAGGGTATCCGCCGTGCAATTCAGCGTCTGGACGATAGCGATGTTCCGATGGATGGTCGTTTCCTGATCGTTCCGCCTGTTGCTCGTAACACCCTGATGGGTCTGGCTCGTTTTACTGAGCAGGCTTTCACTGGTGAGTCCGGCAATGGTAACACGATCCGCAACGGTCAGATCGGTGACATCTACGGCATTAAGGTCTATGTTTCGACCACCGCTGACACCG
>Ga0194116_10005480_pt1 | contig 13958 bp, 12 predicted proteins | sample TA2MahsurfametaG_4_FD_148617 | JGI IMG/M metagenome (GOLD analysis project Ga0194116, IMG submission 148617) | Freshwater microbial communities from Lake Tanganyika, Tanzania - TA2015008 Mahale S9 surface | ecosystem: Environmental > Aquatic > Freshwater > Lake | place: Tanzania: Lake... | reverse complement strand
AGGAATCCCCCGCGCATCGAAGGCCGCCTTATGGCCGGCGGCGACTTCTGCCGCGACCTTGCCTTCATGCGTGGCCTTGTGCGCGAGCATCGGGCCGTGCGTGATATCCCCAATCGCGAATACATGCGGTACGGAGGTGCGCCGCTCCGCATTGGTCGCTATGAGTCCTCGCGCATCCACCGGCACCCCGAGGGCCTCGAGACCCAGGCCGGCGCTGTTGGCGCGGCGGCCGACTGATACCAGCACGCGCTCGAAACTCGCCTCTGCAGGTGCGCCCTTGCCTTCGAAATGCACGGTCACGGCCTTGGGCCCGGGCACCACCCGCGTCACGCGGGTTCCCACATGCAGCCCGCTCAGGATGCCGCGCAGACGTTTTTCCAGCGGTTTGACGAGGTCGCGATCGGCGCCCGGCATGATGCCTTCAGTCAGCTCCACCACGGTGACTTCACTGCCGAGTTCGGCATATACCGTCGCCATCTCGAGACCGATGATGCCGCCGCCTATCACCAGCAGCCGCGTCGGGATGTCCGCCAAGGCGAGCGCGCCGGTGGAGTCCATCACACGCGGATCCGCGAGTACGTCGGGGCTCGCGCCAGGAAGTGGCACGGGTTCCGAGCCGGCCGCGATGATGGCCTGCTTGAAAGTGATCGTGGTCTCGCCGTTCGCGCCCTGCACCTGCAGGGTATGCGGACCGGTGAAGCATCCCGTACCGGTGACAACCTGCACCTTGCGCTGCTTCGCCAGTGCCTGCAGGCCACCCGTGAGCTGGCCTATGACCTTGTCTTTCCAGCCACGGAGCTTGTCGAGCGCAATGGTCGGCTCGCCAAACGTGATGCCATGCGCCTGCATGTCGCGGGCATCGGCAATCACCTTGGCCGCGTGCAGCAGGGCCTTGGAGGGAATGCAGCCCACATTGAGGCATACCCCGCCGAGCACCGGGTTGCGCTCCACCAGTGCAACTTCCAGACCCAGATCCGCCGCGCGGAAGGCCGCCGTATAGCCGCCAGGGCCCGCCCCCAGCACCAGAAGATCGACGTTCATCTCGGGGCTCGCCTCGCCCACGGTCCGGTGGCCTTGCCTCGAGCCGCCTCGGGGCGTTCGCGTTCGGAGAATTTCTTGCGCATGGGCTTCTTGCTGGCGGCTTTCTTTTTCACCTTTTTTGGCGCGGGCGCGACGGGGGGTGCTGCGCGAAAGAGCGTGAGGATGTGACCGATGAGGTTGATCACTTCGGCGCCCAGCGTGGCGGCAAGTTCTGTGATGGCCTCATCGCGCTGTTCTTTTTCGATGCCACGCAGGCGCACCTTGATGAGTTCATGCGCGCTCAGCGCTTCCTCGATGGCGGCAATCACGGGCGGCGTGACGCCGTGCTGGCCCAGCAGGACCACGGGTTTCAGCGGATGGGCTCGCGCACGGAGCGCGCGTCGTTCGGCAGGACTGAGCATGATTCGATTCCTGCGCGCCCCGGATGCGAGGCACGCTCAAGTGGGGCATGATGACGCTTCAATTGAGCCCGAATTCCTTGAATCCCGCAATCCATCGCCAGTTCATGGCCAACCTTTGGCAGGGCCTGCGCGCGGCCTTGCTGCGCGCGCCCGAGCCACGTGCAAGCCTGTGCCAGCTTTTGCTGCTGCTCGCGACGGGCTGGGGCTGTGCCCTGCTGGTCGATAGGGGCGCACTGTCCGGCGAGGTCGCCGTCGCGCCTTGGGGCGTGGTTGCGGAGGCTGCCCGCAGTTATTTCTGGCTCGCGACCCTGGCCGCCATCACTTTGTTGCCGCGCCTGTGTGGTGCCTTCCTGCCCCTGGCGGTCTGCCTTGCGGCAGCGGACATCGTGGTCTGGCTCGCGTGGTACCTCATGGGGTTAATCCTGCCGCGCTTGCCAATGAGTGCTGCAGCAGCCGTGCAGGCGGAGCTCTGGTGGTTGTTTCTCGTGTGGCAGGTTGCCATCTTTGCCGTGGCCCTGCGGGCGATGATTGCGCGAGCCGCGACGTCAGTCTCCCTGCGCTTCGCAAGACTCCAGCAGATCATCGCGGTGGTGCTCTATGCCATGGCGCTGCAGGTCAACCTGAATCTGTTGCCGGATTACCCCTTGTGGGAGGAGGTCGCGCAGACAGTGCCTGCCCTCGATGTCGAAACTGTCTATTACCGGCAGCCGACGATGACCGCGCAAGCGCTCAGCGCGGTGGCGCCCGGTGTGCCGGGCAAGCGTGAATTGTTCGTCGTTTCCTTTGCGGGTTACGGCGGGCAGGATGTCTTCAAGCACGAGGCACAGCAGGTCGCCGGTATTCTCGGCGAGCAGTATCAGGCCGCAACGCGTACCGTCACGCTCATCAACAATCCGGCCACTGTGGAAACCCATCCGCTCGCCAGCCGCTCCAATCTGGCCTGGGTTCTGAAGGGACTCTCGGCGCGCATGCAGCGCGACGAGGACATCCTGTTCCTCTTTCTCACCTCGCATGGCGCGGAAGACGGGGAATTCGCGGTGGAGCTGGGCGAACTCGGCCTCAACTCCCTCACGCCGGAAGATCTGGGCCAGCTGCTGGATGAAGCCGGAATCCGCTGGCGCGTGGTGGTGGTGTCCGCCTGTTATTCAGGGCAGTTCGCGCCGGCGCTCGCAACGCCAGAGACCCTGCTCATCACGGCGGCAGCACCGGACAAGAGCTCCTTCGGCTGTGCGCATGCCCGGCGCTGGACTTATTTTGGCGCGGCGTATTTTCGCGATGCGCTGGCAACAACGCCTTCATTCACTGAAGCGTTCGAGCAGGCGAAGCGGGAGGTCGAGCGGAGGGAACGTGGGGAGGGCAAGGAGCCCTCACTGCCGCAGATGCATCTGGGGGCGGAAATCCGCGAAGTCCTCGCGGATTTCGAGCAAGGCCTCAGCCGAGGCCGCTGACGAAATCCTCGTAGTCATCGGCGTCCATCAGATCCTCGACCTGGGTTTCATCACCCGGCTCCATGCGAAAAAGCCAGCCGTCTTCCAGGCAGGACTCGTTCACGCGCTGGGGCTCATCGGCCAGGGTCTCGTTGACCTCGATGACGCGTCCGGCAATCGGGCATTTCACTTCGCCGGTGGTCTTCACCGACTCAATCATCACCGATTCTTCGCCCTGTTCGAGATCACGGCCCACGTCCGGTAGCTGCACGTAGACGATGTCGCCCAGCTGCTCCTGGGCATACTCCGAGACCCCGATGGTGGCGACACCATCCTCGTCCATCATCACCCACACGTGGTCTTCGGAGTAACGCAACTCGCTCATGGCTGACTCATCGCTCGATTGTCGTTGGAGTGCCGGCCGGCTTACATGCCGAACATCTTTTTCAGGCTGTCGAAGCCAGCCTGATAGATGCCTTGCACGGCTTTCACAGCGTCGGCCTCGGCCGCGCCCGCGGGCTCAAATTCACTGGACCAGTCCACCACCGCATTGCCGTTGCCATCGTCCCGGACGCGCAGGGTGGCGGTGTAGTTGGCCACCGGCAGTGGGCCGCTGACGATGCTGTAACGGTAGAGGCGGTCTTTTTCGTCGATGACTTCCAGGCGCTCGATGATCTCCCCGCCGCCCATGAGGTTCAGGCGACGCAGGCGGCCATTGTCTTCGAGCCGGCTGCTCTGCACGGCGGGGTGCCAGTCCGGAAGGGCATTGAACTGGCCGATCAGTTTCCAGACTTCGTCCGGTGAAATCTTGAAGGTGGATTGCAGGCTGACTTTGGTCATGGCTTCGTCCTTTCGCCGCCCGGCGGCTGTGGGGTTCGGGTGTCTGCTACTATAGGCCACATCAAATGGCAGGTCATGATCGGCCTCTGACGGAGCGCAAACGCCATGAAACCGACAGAAATCATCAAGGTCAAGGAAACCGAGGACACGGCTGGCTGCGATGGCGGCGGTGGTGCGCTGGGGCATCCGCTGGTCTACCTGCGCTTCGAGGGCAAGCCCAGCGTGGACTGTTACTACTGTAGCCGGCGCTTCGCCAAGCCGGAATATTTCACCGCGCAGTCACAACAACCGGCGGCTCATGCTTGAGTCAGTGGCTTGAGTCAGGGGCTTGGAGTCGAGGCATGATCACTGTGCCTGACTTCGGGACCTGACTTCAGCACCAACGCCATGCTGGCCCGCGTCCTGCGCACCTTGGTGCTGGTTTACCGGCACGCTCTCTCGCCCTTCCTCGGGCCCCGCTGTCGATACCTGCCAACCTGCTCCGAATACTGTCTGGAGGCGCTAGACCGTCACGGCGCCGTGCGTGGAGGCTGGCTTTCCCTGAAGCGCATTGCGCGCTGTCACCCCTGGGGTGGTTCGGGCCTGGACCCTGTACCGCAGGCCTCCCCCGAGCCGCCCGGACCGCCGCCCGCCTGATTTCGGGTCAAACGTTCACTTCACCGAATTCCCGCATCTCGCGTTCGATACCGCGACTGCGCAGCCAGTCGCGCAGCGCCTGCCCGGTGCCCGCCGTCCACGGCTGAACCTTCTCGATGTGTATCCACTTGTGGTCGGCAATCTCGTCCGGTGGGCACGTCACTTCATTGGAATCCACGGTGACGTGGTAACAGATGAGCAACTGGTTGCGGCGATGGAATTCGTACATGCCGACATAGGACTGCAGGGTGCCGTCCAGTCCCGTTTCTTCCTTCACTTCCCGCACCACCGCCTCTTCCGGCATCTCTCCCGCTTCCAGAAAGCCCGTGCAGAGCCCGTACCATGTTGCGGGCCAGCCCACATTGCGCAGCAGGATCACGTGGTCATTCCATTCCACGATCCCGGCCACCACCGGCACGGGATTGTTCCAGTTCACGAAGCCGCAGCGATTGTCCATGCAGACATCGCGCGTTTTTCCGCTCAGTTCGAGACGACGCAGGGGCTGGGCACATTGCGGGCAGAATCGCATGCAGGAAATCCTCGACTGGGTTGAGTGAAGCTCAGGCCACCTGGCGCAGCGCGGTGTCCACGCGGGACACAAGCTCGGCCAGCTGGCTTTCGGTGGCGATGAGGGCGGGGCCGATCGCGATGATGTCGCTGGTGTAGCGCACCAGTGCGCCATGGTCGAAACAGTGATGGAACACTTCCATCGCGCGCACCGTGGGGGCGCCGGGGCGAGGGGCGAGCTCGATGGCTGCCGCCATGCCGTAGTTGCGGATGTCGATCACATGCGGCGCATCGCGCAGGCTGTGGATGGCGTCCTCCAGTACCGGCGCGAGGGCCCGGGCGCGTTCCAGAAGCCCTTCGTCGCGATACACCGCAAGCGCCGCAAGACCTGCCGCGCAGGCGAGCGGATGGCCGGAGTAGGTGTAGCCGTGAAAGAACTCCACCAGGTGTTCGGGCCCGGTCATGCAGGCTTCATGAATGTGTTTCTGCACCAGCGCGCCACCCAGGGGGATGACACCGCTGGTGATGCCCTTCGCGAAAGTGATGATGTCCGGCACCACGCTGAGCACGTCATGTGCGAACAGGCCGCCCATGCGTCCAAAGCCGGTGATCACCTCGTCAAAGATGAGCAGGATGCCGTGGCGGGTGCAAATTTCGCGCAGGCGTTCCAGATATCCCACCGGCGGCACGATCACGCCTGCCGAGCCTTGCATGGGCTCCACGATGACCGCCGCGATGGTGGAGGCATCATGCAGCTGGACGATCTTTTCGAGCTCATCCGCGAGGTGCGCGCCCCAGGTCGGCTGGCCGCGCGAGAAAGCCATGTGCGCCAAGTCGTGAGTGTGCGGCAGGTGATCCACGCCCGGCAGCAGCGCACTCGCAAAGGCTTTGCGATTGGCCACCATGCCGCCCACCGAGATGCCACCGAAACCCACGCCATGGTAGCCCTTCGCGCGACCGATGAAGCGGAAGCGGCCGCCCTCGCCACGCGCCTTGTGATAGGCGAGCGCGATCTTGAGCGCGGTATCCACCGCCTCCGAACCGGAATTGGCAAAGAACACCTGCTCGAAGCCGCGCCCTACGGTACGGGTCAACTCACCGGCCAGTTCGAAGGCCTTGTCGTGGTTGGTCTGGAAGGGCGGCGCATAGTCCAGCACATCGAGCTGCTGTTTCACCGCCTCCACGATGCGGGGATGACGATGGCCTGCGTTGCTGCACCAGAGACCGGAGAGTCCATCAAGGATCCGGCGGCCATCCGCGGACGTGTAGTACATGCCCTCGCCTTGCACCACCGTGCGGGGATGCTTGCGGAAATAGCGATTGTGGGTGAAGGGCATCCACAGGGCATCGAGATCCTCTGCGGTGGGGCCGGCCTGGAAGTTCTCGCGGGGGCTGGGGCGGTTCATGGGCGTGTCCTCCCGAAAATACGGTCGTCTGCCGTTGGGCGCATAGCCTAACCGACCCGCTACAATCCCCGCCATGCGACTGCTGTTGGCAGAGGACGATGCGATGGTCGGGGCGGCGCTCCGCAAGGGCCTGCAACAGGAGGGCCACAGCGTGGACTGGGTGCGTGACGGCGAGGCGGCCGATCTCGCCTTGCGTGGCACCGCCTACGATCTCCTGGTGCTGGACCTCGGCCTGCCCCGCCGCGATGGCCTGCAGGTGCTGGCAGAGCTGCGCCGGCGCGACGTTCCCTTGCCCGTGATCATCACCACCGCGCGTGACCAGCTGGATGATCGGGTCCGGGGTCTCGACCTCGGCGCGGACGACTATCTGGTCAAGCCTTTCGATCTGGACGAGCTCGCGGCGCGCATCCGGGCGGTGGCCCGGCGCGCAGCAGGCCTCGCGCGTCCGCTGTTGCAACACCAGGGAGTGAGTCTCGATCCCGCCACCCATGAGGTACGGCGTGACGGCAAGAACCTCACTCTTTCGGCCCGCGAATTCGCGTTGCTGCAGGCACTGCTGGAGCGGCCACAGGCGGTGCTGTCACGTGCCCAGCTGGAGGAACGTCTCTATGGCTGGGACGAAGAAGTCGCCAGCAACGCGGTCGAGGTACACATCCATCATCTGCGCAAGAAGCTTGGAGAGGGCTACATCCGCACGGTGCGCGGCCTCGGCTATACCCTCGGGCAATCCACGTGAATACCCTGTGGCGCGGCGTGTCTCTGCGATCCCGCCTGCTGGGCGTGCTGCTGACGGCCGTCGTACTGTCCACTGCGGTTGCGACCGGGGCAACGTACTACTGGGCACGGCACGAGATCGACGAATTGCTCGATTACCATCTTCGGCAACAGGCTCTGGCCCTGCGCGACAAGGCTTTCATGCTGGGCACCGTGGTGGTGCCGGAGCCTGACCCGGATCAGGATTTCGTCATCCAGGCCTGGGACTGGCGTGGCCAACGGGTCTATCTCTCCCATCGTGGGGCGGTATTGCCGCGCAGTACCGCGCCCGGCTACAGCGATATCCAGGCGGGCAAGACCGCCTGGCGGGTGTACTCGCTGGTGCTCGGCACCCATCTCGTGCAGATAGCCCAACCCATGCGCCTGCGCCGGGAACTCGCGACCGAGGCCACGCTCAAGATTCTCTACCCGTTACTCGCGGTCCTGCCCATTCTCGCGCTGCTCGTATGGTGGAGTGTGGGGCGGGTGCTCTCGCCCTTGGGCCGCTTGGCACAAACCATCGCCAGTCGTGAGGCAGCCACGCTCGCCCCCATCAATGCGACCGACCTTCCCTATGAGGCGCGACTCATGGTGGAAGCCCTGAACGACCTCATCGCTCGCCTGCAACAGTCGCTCACGCGCGAACGCGCATTCATGGCCGATGCCGCGCATGAACTGCGCACGCCGCTCACCGCGCTGCAGCTGCAGGCACAGCTGCTGGCCCGCGCCGAAAGTGTCGAGGAACAGGCCGAGGCTGCCACGGCGCTGCGCGCCGGTGTGCAGCGCGCGGCGCATCTCATCGAACGCCTGCTCGCCTATGCGCGGGCGGATCTGGCGGACGAATCCGCGCCTCGCGAAGCGCTGGATTTCAGTGCCCTGGTGAATGAGTGCGTGCAGGACTTTGCCGAGCGTGCCCGGGCGCAGGGCCTGGAACTGCATGCCGCGATTGCACCCTCGCTTCGTGTGTCCGGCCAGGTCACGGCACTGCGCAGTGTGGTGAGCAATCTGCTCGACAACGCACTCCGCTACACGCCGCCCCCGGGACGCATTGCACTGGATCTCGTGACGGAGGATGGCGCTTGCGTCCTGCAAGTGACGGACACCGGACCCGGCATTCCGCCAGAGGAGCGTGAGCGGGTCTTTGATCGCTTCTACCGGATTCCCGGCACGAGCGCGGAAGGTAGTGGCCTCGGTCTTGCCATCGTCAGGCGGGTCATGGAGCGGCATCAGGGGGAAGTCACGGTTGCCAGCGGCCCGGGTGGGCAGGGCGCGTCCTTCCGGCTGCGCCTGCCGATCGCCGCCGAGCCTGCCGCGCTGGGGTCTGCCCGTCTCTGGGACGCTTAAGTCTGGTTTAAGCCTCGGGCTCCAGAATTCGTCACCAGAGGGCATGTGCCCGCACACTCTGGAGGCCATCATGTTCAAGCGCAGAATCCTTGCCGCAGCCGTGGCTGGCGTGGCCATCGCCACCCTGTCCGCCACCCTCATTCCAGACCAGAACACCGCTCGGGCGGCAGGCACCACGCCCGGCGAGGCCAGGAGCGTGGCCTATGGATTGCCGGACTTCTCGGATCTGGTGGAGCGCACTGCCCCGGCGGTCGTCAGCATCCAAGTCGCGCGCGCCGTGCCCGCAGGGCGTGGTCCCGGCGGGCGCGGTATGCCCCCGGAATTCGAATTCTTCCGGCGCTTCGGCCCGCCCATGGGGCCGGGCGGAGAGCCCGATGAAGGGCCGACGCAGCAGGGTCAAGGCTCGGGCTTCATCATCAGCGCCGATGGTCTGGTCCTCACCAATGCCCATGTGGTCGAGGGGGCGGACGAGGTCACCGTGGTCCTGGCCGACCGGCGTGAGCTGAAGGCCAAGGTCGTGGGCCTAGATGAGACCACGGATGTGGCGGTGCTGCGGGTGCAGGCCAAGGGCTTGCCAACGCTGGCCGTGGGCGACGCCGAAGCCCTGAAAGTGGGGGAGTGGGTGCTCGCCATCGGCTCACCCTTCGGTTTCGACCATACGGTGAGTGCGGGCGTGGTGAGCGCCAAGACACGCTCCCTGCCACGCGGCGGCTATGTGCCCTTCATCCAGACGGATGTGGCGCTCAATCCCGGCAATTCAGGCGGTCCACTGCTCAACCTCAAGGGTGAGGTCGTCGGCATCAACTCCCAGATCTACAGCCGCAGTGGTGGCTACATGGGCCTGTCCTTCGCCATCCCCATCGATCTCGCCATGAACATCCAGCAACAGCTGGTGGCTGATGGCAAGGTCACGCGCGGGAGGCTGGGTGTGAGCGTGCAGTCGGTCGATCAGGCGCTGGCCGATTCCTTCGGCCTGGACAGGCCCCGGGGCGCGCTGGTCGGTGCCGTGGAACCGGGCTTGGCTGCGGACCGCGCCGGGATTCGCGCGGGCGACATCATCCTTTCGGTCAACGGCAATACGGTCACGGATTCAGCCATGCTCTCGCGGGTGATTGCGGAGCAGAAACCGGGCAAGGACGTGACGCTCGAGCTGCTGCGTGAAGGCAAGCGCAAGCAGTTTTCCGTGGCCCTTGGTGCCGCGGAAGACGCCGGGTCTGTTGTGGCGGATACGGGGGCAGCCGGCAAGGCGCAAGGCCGACTTGGCGTGGTGGCCCGTGCGCTCGAGCCCGCACAGCAAGAAGCTGCCGGCGTGCGTGCCGGCGTGCTGGTGGAAGCCGCCCGCGGACCGGCGGCAAAGGCGGGACTCCGGCCCGGTGACATCATCCTTGCCGTGAATTCGAGCCCGGTGCGTGGCCCAAGCGAGCTCGCGAATCTCATTGCCAAGGCGCCCGCCAAAGTGGCCCTGCTGGTGAAGCGTGAGGGCGGCGAAATCTTCGTGCCGGTGGACCTGGGGTGAGACACCCGCGCTGACAGGGGAAGCGGGCCGGGGAGCTGTGGGCACAGCCTTCCTGGCCCGATCATTGGTCTTTGCAGGGCGATGGGGTAAGTTGCCGGCTCTTTTGCCCTCATAACCTGTTCCGGGGAGCTCCATGTATTCCTTGCGATTCCGCCTTGCGCGCTGGGTACTCGCCCACCGCAAGACTGCCTGGTTCCTGTTCGCCCTGATCACCGCCTTCTTCGCCGCCGGCTTGCCGCGGGTGCGACTGGAGACCGTGTTCTCGGACCTTCTCCCCACCGACGACCCTTTCGTGCAGGCCTTCCAGGACCACCCGGACTTCGGCAATCCCCTGTCGGTCGCGGTGATGGTCAAGCGCAAGCAGGGCGACATCTACAACGCGGAAACACTACAGAAGGTCTACCAGCTCACGCGCGACATCGACCTCGCGCCCGGCGTGGACCACGACATGATCCTCTCCATCGCCAGCACCAAGGCGCGCTACAGCGAAGCGACCGCCGAGGGCATCGACATGCGCCCGCTGATGGAGGATCACGCGCCAAGCACCGATGAGGAAGTCGCGCGCTTCCGCGCCATGGTGGATAAATCCCCCAATGTGCGCGTGTTCCTGATTTCGCGCGACGACACCGCCACCCTCGTCACCGCCACCTTCATCGAGCAGAAAGTGGACTACGGCGAAGCATTTGCCTTTGTGCAGAATCTGGTGGAAAGCGCGCGCGATGCCGAGCACGACGTATACCTTGCCGGTCAGCCGATCCTCTTCGGCTGGGTGTACAAGTACGAGCATCAGATGATTCTCATCTTCGGAGTCACCGTCGCCGCGCTGCTTCTGGCGCTTGCTCTCTACATGCGCAATGCGGTCGGCATCATCACGCCGATCATCACCAGCGCCACCGCCGCGATCTGGGCGTTCGGACTGGTGGGATGGCTGGATATTTCCATCGAGCCCCTGCTCATGGTGGTGCCCCTGCTGCTCACGGCGCGTTCGTTCTCGCACTGCGTGCAATTCACGGAGCGTTTCTACGAGGTGTTCGCCGAGGTCAAAGATCGCGTGAAAGCGGCGGAGATCACCATGGGCATCATGATGGCGCCCAGCATCCTTGGCATCATCACGGACATCCTCGGCATCTTCATCGTGGGTTTCGCGCCCATCCCGGCGATGGTGCGGCACGCCATTTTCTGCGGCATGTGGGCGGTATGGCTCATTCCCACCGGCGTGGTGATGATCTCCCTCCTGCTCGCTTCCTTGCCCGCGCCTGGCAACGTGGATCAGATGATCGGGCGGGGCAGGCAATCCGGTGTGCACCATCGATTCCAGTCCGCGCTGGGTGCCATTGCCAGCCTCACCTTCGGTCCGCGGGCCAGGATCACCACGGTGGTGGTGGCAGCAATCACCGTCTGGGCCACCTGGACCGCTTCCCAGATCAAGATTGGCAATCCCGTCGAGGGCAGCGGGCTGCTGTGGGATGACTCGGAATTCAACACTGCGGTGCGCGCCATCAACGGGCACTTCCCGGGCGTGAACACCCTGGAACTGGTGCTGGAGACCAAGGCGGTCAAGAGTTCCGATCTGGAGGTGCAGAAGGTCGAGACCATCCAGACCATGCAGCGTCTGCAGCGCCTGCTGGAGGCCGACCCCGAGCTGCCGCCGCGCGCCACGTTGTCCTTTGCAGACTACATGGAGGAAGGTAATCGTCTCTTCAACGGCGGCAGCCCCAAATGGGCACCGCTCGACCCCACGCAGATGGCCATGAGCGCTGCGGGATTCGCCGTGACCATGGGCACGAGTGCCAAGAACTTCAACAATCTGGTGGACTTCCGTTGGCATGACGGCACGGTGTCGCTCTGGTATCCGGACAACAAGCAGGAGACGGTCGACGCCGCACTGGCTTCCGCGCGGCGCGCCGTGGAAACCGTGGGGGTCGAGCACGAAACCTTCGTCGTGCGTCTGGGCACCGGCACCATCGCCCTGCAACAAGCGGTGAACCATGTAATCGAACGCTATTACGGCATCTGCATGGCGGTATTGAACTTCCTCATCCTGCTGGCGGCATCGTATGCCTATCGCTCACTGGTGGCGGGACTCCTGCTGCTGGTGCCGGTGAACATCGCGCATCAGGTGATGACCGCCGCGATGCACATGCTGGGTGTGGGCCTCGATGTGAATTCACTCATCGTGGCGGCCATCGGGGTGGGCGTCGGTATCGACTACGGCATCTACCTGTTATCCCGCATCTGCGAGGAGCATCACGCCCATGAAGGCGACTGGGGCCAGGCCATCACCCAGGCCTTGCGCACCACGGGCAAGGCCATCATGTTCACGGCCACCATCATGGCCATCGGCATCGCGCCTTGGTATTTCATGTCGGATCTCAAGTTCGTGGCCGACATGGGCCTGCTGTTGATCGTCATCATGGCCATCAACATGGCGCTGGCACTGGTGGTGCTGCCGCTGGTGGTGTGGCTGGTCAAGCCAAAGTTCGTGTCGCGCCGGGATCTGCTGGTTGGCGAGATCGTAGACCTGAGCCAGTTCGTGTCAGCTGAGGGGCAGACCCAAGCACGTTAATCCGAGGAGAAGATCTGGCCAGGAGTTGCACCGGGCCGGATTCGACGAAGCCCAAATCAGGAGGCCAGTCTGCGCTGAAGTGCGCTGGCTGGCCTGTCGCATGTCAGCCGACGGCGCCAGCAGCCTTCAGGCTTTCAATCTCCGCACCGGAGAACCCGAAATCTGCCAGCACTTCCGCCGTGTGCTCGCCCGGGAGCGGAGGTGGCAGATCCAGCGTCGCCGCGGTGCGGCTGAAGCGCGGGGCGGGGGCCACCTGCTCCAGGCCGTGATGCTCCACGAAAGCTTGTCTCGCCCGATTGTGCGGGTGCTGCATCGCCTCCGAGGTACTCAGCACCGGCGTTGCGCAGGCATCCTCATGTTCCAGAATCGCGGTCCATTCGGCGCGCGTCTTCGTCTTGAAGACCTCAGCAAATCGGGCCTTCCAGGCCGGCCATTTCGTCTTGTCGTGCTGGGGTTCGAATTCGGCAGGATTCAGGCCCATCAGGGTCAGCAGCTTCACATAGAACACCTTCTCGATTGCGCCCACGGCAATGTAGCCGCCGTCACGGGTCTCGTAAGTGTCGTAGAAATGGGCGCCACCATCCAGCACGTTGTCCCCGCGCTGCTCGGTCCAGCTTCCCGTCGGACGGAAGCTGAAGAACATGTTGGCAAGCATGGCGGCGCCTTCGGTCATGGCGGTGTCCACCACTTGCCCGCGGCCGGACTGCCGGGCCTCCAGGATGCCGCACACCATGCCAAAGGCGAGGAACATGCCGCCGCCCCCGAAATCTCCCACCAGATTGAGCGGTGGCACCGGCTTGCGTCCGCGTTCTCCGATGGTGCTGAGCACCCCGGAGAGCGAAATGTAGTTGATGTCATGACCGGCAACACTCGACATGGGGCCGTTCTGTCCGTAACCGGTCATGCGCCCGTAGATGAGGCGTGGATTGCGCGCATGGCAGACGTCCGGCCCGAGACCGAGACGCTCGGTCACACCCGGACGAAAGCCCTCGATCAGCCCGTCGGCTTTCTCCACCAGACGCAGCACCACATCACGGCCGGCTTGCGACTTGAGATCCACGGCCACCGAGCGCCGGCCACGATTCATGATGTTCATGCGCGGGGGCAGGGCCACGCCAAGGTCGGCAGCCTGGGTGCGATCGACGCGGATCACCGTGGCGCCCATGTCTGCCAGCAGCATGGCGGCAAAGGGCCCGGGCCCGATTCCCGCAAGTTCAACGATTTTGACGCCGGCCAATGGTCCCATGCTCACTCTCCCACTGCTCAAGGTTGACTGAAAAATCCCGGACTGCCCTGCACGCTAAACCACCCGCGCCCGTCCCCCCAGACCTCTGCGACTGGCGTTCTCAGCCGCCACGCCGCACATGCACTTCCAGCAGGGAGAAATCATCGTCGAAGGGGCCGGGCGTGCCCTTCATTTCGCGCATGTGGATCAGGATCCGCTCCGCATCGTTCACCGCCATGTCCTGGTGATCGAGCAGTGCATTGGCGAAATCGAGGCATGAGAGCTCACCCTTCTCA
>Ga0194116_10005478_pt1 | contig 13962 bp, 15 predicted proteins | sample TA2MahsurfametaG_4_FD_148617 | JGI IMG/M metagenome (GOLD analysis project Ga0194116, IMG submission 148617) | Freshwater microbial communities from Lake Tanganyika, Tanzania - TA2015008 Mahale S9 surface | ecosystem: Environmental > Aquatic > Freshwater > Lake | place: Tanzania: Lake... | reverse complement strand
CCACGTTCAGTACCTGAACGCCACGGCAGATCGCGAGCAGTGGTTTGTCTTGTCGAATCGCTTCTCGCACCACGGCGAACTCGAAGTCGTCGTGCGCCTCGACGATCCCATACACCGTGTTGCTGCGACGCGATTCGCCATAGCGGGTCGGGTCGATGTCTCCGCCACCCTGGAGAAGCACACCGTCCACCGCTGCGACGAGGTCCGCCGCCTTGTCAACGTGTTCGGCTAGTGGCGCAACGGTCATCACGATGCCGCCGGCTCGCGCAACTGCCTCCGCATACTTCAACCCGTTGGAATAGCTATCGCCACGCACGCCCGTGGCGTTGGTCGTCAACTTGCCGGGCAGCAGAATTCTCGGTGCCACGCAGCGTCTAGCGACCCGTTACTTCGGAGAGTTCGTAGCCTTCGGTCTTTGCGCCGGCAATCAATGTGTCGGCATGGTCACGACCGCGAACCTCGAGCACTACTTGCACGCCGGTTTCACGCACATGCAAGTCGACACCTTCACGAACGTGTTCAACCTCGATCAAGTTGGCACCGTGTTGGGCAAACAGCGTCAACAACCGTGCCAGACCCCCGGGGCGATCGCTGATGCGCGCGAACACGATCAACCGGCGACCACGCAGCGTTTCGTGACGACGCACCAGACCAGTGAGCAGCCCGAGGTCGGCATTGCCGCCGGACAACACGACGCAGGTGGTGCCGCGATCGGCGGGCTTCACGCGGTCGGTGATGAGCGCCGAAACACCCACTGCGCCACCACCTTCGACGAAGAACTTTGCACGCTCGAGCAACAGCATCATCGCATCCGCAACGCTGTCTTCGTTGACATCAATGACTTCATCAACCCACTTGTCGATGAGCGGCGCGGTCACGTCACCTGGAACTTTCACCGCGATACCGTCGGCGAGTGTCGCAATCGGGCCGTGCGGCGCCGAACCATACACATACGGGGCGCACGACGAAATTTGCACACCAATCACCTTGATTGACGGGTCGAACTGTTTGACCGTGATACCGACGCCGCTCAGCAGTCCACCACCTCCGAGTGGCACGATCACCTGCGAGAGATCGGGAATGTCTTCAATCAACTCCAGACCAAGTGTTGCCTGACCGGTGACGACATCAGGGTCGTCGTACGGATGGCAGAAGACCATCCCGGTTTCCGCCGCGCGTGCCCAGGCATGTGCAACGGCAACATCGAGGCTGTCGCCGCCTTCGTGCACGATTGCGCCGTAGCCACGACACGCCGCCATCTTGGCGAGCGAAGCACCGGCCGGAACGTAGATCTCGCACGGCACGCCGAAGTGCCGCGCCCCGAACGCGAGGGCCTGTGCATGGTTTCCTGCGCTGCCGGCGACGACACCCTTGCGGGCACGATCACCAAGCATCGCAAGCTTGTTCATTACGCCACGAATCTTGAAGGCACCGGTGCGCTGCAAGTTCTCGGCTTTCAGCACGACGGAGCCACCGCAGCGTTCACTGAGATGGGCCGACGGTGCCACCGGTGTGTGCGTAACGACCTTGCGGTCACGCTCACTGACATGGCGAACCTGCTCGAGCGAAATTTCGACGGCGCCCACGCGGCTCATGCAACAACTACGGTATCGCTGTGCGTGCGTTGGTGGTCGCCAATCGTAGCGACGCAGATCCTGGGCTCGTTGGTGCGCAGCGCGCTACCATCACGGTTATTGGATTTGAGTGACACGCACTCCCAGCTCGTGCGGTAGGGCCACACCATTATTTTTGTAAACTAATATAACCGCATGAGACATCTTGTTATTGGTGGTGCAGGATTTGTCGGGAGTCACCTCGTAGACCAACTTATCTCTACTGGAGCATTAGAGATTGTGGTGGTTGATGACTTCTCATTGGGCACAATGTTCAATCTTCGGCAAGCATTACAAAAGTTCCCAAACCTAGAGGTTATAAACCAAGATGCGACTGACATTGAACGTCTCAAATCAAAACTCTCTGGACGTTTCTTTGATAACTGTTTCAATTTGGGAGTTGTTCCGCTCCCAGCATCATTAGTTTACCCATCCCGAACTGCGCAAATTAACTTTAATCTTGCAGTTTGTGGAGTCGAGATGGTTATGAATGATTTTGCGGAGCGACTTATTCACTTCTCATCATCCGAGGTGTACGGTAGCGCATCGTACGTTCCAATGGATGAAGAACATCCCGCAAATACAAGCACGCCGTATGCAGCTAGTAAATATGCAGGTGATGTGTTTATTTTGTCAATGGTGAAAACCTTTAGACTGCCAGCATTTATTGTTCGTCCATTTAACAATATTGGACCGAGACAGAATGCCCGAGACTTTGCTGGGATCATACCTAGCCTTTGTCGTGCAGCGGTGTCCAACGTTGCTTTTGAAATGTTTGGTTCTGGCAAACAGACTCGTGACTTCATAGCTGTGGAAGACACCGCTCGAATTGTGAGTGAACTCCAATTCGCTGAAATTGCAATTGGTGAAGTCCTGAACATAGGCTCTGGTGTTGAGACTTCAATTGAAGAGCTTGTACGTATCGCAAAAAACATTTTTAAAGATTTGATTATTCAGCCATCCGATTCTCGTCCGGCGGACGTACAACGGCATATTGCTGACACTAGAAAACTAAAGGTACACCTGCCGAACGTGTCATTCAAATCGGTCACAAGTCAAGTTACGCACACACTTCAGTGGTACCAGGAGAACTGGGAAACAATTAAGTGATGGCAACTTTCAACTATTGCAGAAATCTATCTGGCTGTGAATTTAGCAAAGTCCATCAAAGCCCGCAAGAGCGACTTTGCTTCAAAGATTCTTGATTTTCGATCTCTTGAGTCACGCGCCTTTAGTGGGACAACTTCTATCGGTATTGTCTCCCTTTTCCACGTATTAGTAGTTTGTAGGTGAAGAATACGCTCCACGAGTTTGTCATAAAGCGACGAACAGCTGAGGACTAACCAAGAAATAGACCGCTGTAGTCGACGACACAGAATCTGAATCTGATCCCGATCAGAACGCTCGTCGTTGTTGCAACTAGCCGGCGAATAAGAGGTCGCGAATCTGATATGGAGGCTCTGACGGAAAATAAGAAAGTTGACTGACGCGTAAGATTTGGCACGTTGCTAAGGAGATCAGTGAACCTAAATGCGTTATCGGCAGGGAGCTAGGTGACATGAGAGCCACTTGAGGCCTCTATTCCTTTACTCAGGGCAGCTGCTAAGCCGCCTCTCGTCTCGAAACTGAGCAGACGAATGCATGGATTCAGAGGTGCTTCGTACAGCCTCGGCTGTTAAGTCCACTGACCCATCATCGATAATCAGGATTTCGACTCTTAGTGATTCTGGGATACTCTTAGTGCATCGCTCCAAAATGACCAGATGCCGAACTTCTCATTGTGAGCAGGCACAATTACGGTCAGATCAAAATATAATATTACGCTAGCTCGAACTTGAATCATTGGTTGCAAGGTAGGCCTAGATCAGGCAGCTCGAATCTGTGAGCGGCATCATGTTGAATTCTTCCAGGAATTCCGATCGCGACGCTCCAAGGAGGCACAGTGACATATTGAGGAACCACCGCTCCAGCAGAAATTATCGAATGATGGCCGTTGTGTACACTCATGAGCACAATCGCTACGGCTTCTATGCAAACAGCTTTTTCTCAATGGTAGTTTCAGCCCGTTCAATCGGCAGTGCGTTGTCACTTATTGTCTGTCTTATCGTAGAATAAGTGTAAATCTGAACGCCATCGGAAATATCACAATTTGGACCGATTGACAGAACTCCCGAAGCATCAACGAGCGTAAAGGGTCCAATCCAGCAGTTTTGGCCGATGATCGGCTTTCCAACTATCCAACAAAACGGGTTGAATTGCTCGCCAAGATTTCTTGATGCGTCTGAAGCCAAGTGGTTTCTCCAAGTCGTCAATATGGTGGTCAAAGATTTTCTCACGAGTATCTGCGTTACATCTCTTTGACATCTGAACTACAATCTGACTGTGAAACCCAACTCAAGAGTTGTGCAACTAGCAAGTGTGGATCTACAACCACGCGAGTTAGCAAACATCAAGGCCGTCTTAGATTCCGGCTGGTTAACACAAGGCTCGGTAACTAGACAATTTGAAGCTCTATTTGCCGAACGTCATGGCGCAAGTCACGGAATTGCAACCACCAGTTGCACCTCTTCTCTTCATTTGATTCTTGACTGTTTGGGAATCAAGCCTGGTGATGAAGTTATCGTCCCTTCGTTCTCATGGATAGCGACGGCAAACGTTGTGGTTCAGACTGGGGCTATTCCTGTTCTTGTCGACGTAGATCAAAATTCGTATGCTATAAGTCCCGATGCGGTAGAGCAGGCAATGAGTGCCAAGACTAAAGCTGTGATTGCGGTCCACCCTTTTGGCTTCTGTGCAGATATTGATCGGATTCAAGAAGTGATTGGGTCGAATATTCCAATCATTGAGGATGCCGCATGTGCAGCTGGGTCCCAATACAAAGGAAAATCAGCAGGAACATTGGGCGTTGCTGCGGCATTTTCGTTTCATCCACGTAAGTCGATAACTACCGGCGAAGGTGGAATCATTCTCACTGACAATCAAGCGATTGCGCAAATGGCAAAAATGAAACGTAATCATGGAGCCGAGATTTCTGCAGAGGATCGACACGGAAGCGTAGCCCCTTATCTCTTGCCAGATTTCCCGGTTCTTGGCTACAACTACCGTATGACAGACATTCAGGCAGCGCTGGGTTTAAGTCAGTTGGAACGGTTTGAATCGCTACTTAGTGGTCGTCGACAAATCGCCGAGAGGTACTTGAATGCGCTCAGTGGACGCGACGAACTTTCGTTTCAGCCAGTTGATGGACACTCCTGGCAAAGTTTCGTTACTGTGCTGGACCCATCCAGCAAATTGTCGCGCAACGGAGTCATGGAGTATTTGTATGAACGATGTATCTCAACACGCCCTGGATATCACGCAATCCATATGCTCAGCTATTACCGGGACAGATTTGGGTACAAGCCCAAAGACTGTCCAGTCGCCGAGCGACTTTGTGAGCAGAGCATCGCGCTTCCCCTGCATACCCTGCTTTCTGAATCCGATGTTGATTACGTGCTTGAGAATTTTGTTGAAGCACTTAAGCAGTAGGTGTTGGTGGAATAGACCAAGAGTTGACTTTCTCAGCAATTAAAATTGCACGCTTTGAATCTGACGATTGCGGCACCGTTATTCTTTTGTCGTTAGTCAAGTTAATGAAAGCCCGCAGTTCTCTGAGTAACGGTTCTTCAGGAATTACTTCAATAACTTTCGACTCGGTTCGAATAGCAAACGAGCGCAGGGCCGAGTCGTCCAGTCCACGTGACTCGGTGATCTCGATGCGTCGTGCAAGCAAATCGCAAGAAATCAAGAACTCATCAGTAAGTATTTGAATCTCTCGAGATCTTGACGGAGTAATTCGGCTCGTGTGGAAAAAACTTAGAGCACCTGATTGATGCAAAACACTGGCACGCGCGTAGTCGGCTAGTGGTCTTCCCAGACAAGTTGCGTCAGTTACCGTTCCAATCTCACCTAGGAGATAACTTGCTAGGTCTATATCATGAATCATAAGGTCTGTAACCACATCATTTTCAGTGACCCGATAACTTGCTGGGTTAATGCGCCGGAACTCAGCCACCCGAAGAGTCTGTCCTTGAATCTCCGTCTTCACGATTTCGATGACTGGATTAAATCGCTCAATAAATCCAACTTGAATTCCGCTGAATCTATGCTGAACTGTGGCCTCAAAAACATCGTGCTCGTGAGATGTGGCAGCAAGTGGCTTCTCAATGAGAAGGTAATTCGCGAGACCAATCGACTGAACTGCTACCTGCAGATGCGTATGCGTCGGGGTTGCGATGACAATACCATCCACGTTCGTGGCCTTCGATAAAGCGGAGTAACTGGCACATCCGTACATGGCAGCTACTGAACTTGCAATTTCGGAATTGATGTCAATCACCCACTCAAGTTGAACTCCTGGTAATGCTTTCAACACGCGTGCATGCTGGCGACCGATGGAGCCTAAACCCACGATGCCGATTGTCCGGACATTTGTTCTACTCACTGGAGTGCTTCCGATTTCCCAATTCGTCTACCCACCCTAGATGTCGCGCAGGATTTCCAGCGACCAACTCAAATGCGTCAACGTCTCTTGTGACTACTGCCCCAGCTGCAATCATCGCGTACGCACCAATTCGAACTCCACAGATTATTGTTGTATTCGCTCCGATTGATGCATTTTGCAGAACCTGGGTGGAAGTTATGTTCCAGCTGGAATTTGATGCACGCGGGCGCAAATCATTTGTGAAAACCACTCCTGGCCCAATAAAAACGTCATCGCCAATCATTACACCATCGTAGATTTGGGCAGCATTCTGGACCTTGCAGCGATTTCCAATCCTGACATTTTTATCGATGTAAACATCTTTGGCGATAATGCAATTCTCGCCAATTGTTGCGTGCTCACGAATCTGGGCATTAACCCACACTTTTGATCCGGCTCCAATAGTCGCTTCCGGACTGATTATTGCTGAATGATGAACGAAGATTGACATGTCGAACTCACTAGAGGCTACTCGCGAAGGGCGTGCTTGAGTTCTTGTGCTACAAATTGGACTTGAGAACTACTCAGATGCTGATGAACTGGAATAGAAAAGCAACGCTTAGATATAGATTCTGCCTGTTCCGTGGATGAGCGTCGAACAAATTGGTGGTTTCTAAATACGTCATACTCGTAGACACAACGGGGGTAATACACCCCTGCGGTTATACGAGATTGAGAAAGTGCGTTTACGATTTCGTCTCGGGTGCGGTTACTGTCGGGCGAAACCACAAGTGTGAACTGATGCCAAGAGTGTTTTCCATTCGCGGGATTGTTTGGCAAGATAAGTTGTGGTGCGTCTTTTAGTAGATCCATATATCTGAGTGCATTTCTAGAGCGTTTAGCTAAGTTAATTTCATATTCACCAAGCTGGCCCAAACCAATTGCACTGCATATGTCTGTCAATCTCGAATTGACACCTTGCATGGTGTACTCGTACCGAGAAACCATTCCTTGGTTACGATAAGTCGCTACGAACGCGGCATCAGCATCCTGCGCCGTTGCAATGAAGCCACCTTCACCAGTGGCAACGTTCTTAGTTGCATAAAGCGAGAATGTCCCTATGTCGATGATGCCGACATGGTCGCCGTTAGACATCGTTCCTATGGCTTGAGCACAGTCTTCGATTAGTCGAAGATTATGGCGAGTTGCAATCTTCTGAAGGTTTACAAGATCAGCTGGATAGCCGTAAAGATGAACTGGCAGAATCGCTTTAGTTCGACTTGTGATAGCAGATTCAACGAGGCTTGAGTCCAGATTGTAACTTTTGGGCTCAATGTCAACGAGCACCGCAGTAGCGCCAACCTCTAGAATTGAGTTGAGTGTTGCTATGAAAGTGAATGGTGTGGTGATGACTTCATCACCAACACCGACACCTGCAGCCCGCAACGCGATAACCAAGGCATCGGTGCCATTGCTAACTGTGTGAACATGTTTGGCTGAGGTGTATCTCTTCAGCGCTGACTCGAAGTCCAGAGTAACTTGACCAGATGCAATTTGACCGGACTTTAGAACTCGACTCACTCTTCTTTTCGTCTTCGATGAGATACGAATTTTAGAGATAGGGATACCGTCAAAGAGACTTGGAACGACTTTCCGAAGTAGCGACGCTAGGGGCACAACAACACTTGTGTAGAGGCAATTTCGATGTCAATTCGATTTCCTATGAGAACGCTCAGTCTGCTGGGACTGGGTGATTTCACATCAATTCGAGTTCCACTAATTTGACCAAGGCAAGGATATCCTCCCGCATCTATGACTACCACGTTTTGGTCACCGCCAGCCTGAATGATCCACCCCCTCTTCTCGTAGCCATTCACACTTCTGCCACGCGCATTGAGCCGCTCGATTCCGTCTTTGAACATGACGTAGCGCCAGTTGCCAATCTCGAGGCCTTCCAGCTTTTCGAGCAGCGCACCGTCGTATCTCTAGGGTTTTCTAGTATCGAAAAACTTTGAATGCAGGAAGTGACGAAGCAACTCGACCGGGTATCGGGCCATTTCAGTCCGGTGGATTCTTGATACATTCTCTGTTCGACGCGATATCTGTGCTTGAACTCGGTCAATTTTCAACCCGTACAATTGCGATAGATGAAGGATACTCCAGTTCATCGCGGCAGTCCGATAACGAAAAGTGAGTGACTCAAATACCCAGGTCGGTACAGCGTACACGCCACCAAAGTCAAGGTACGGAATCTTTAGCAGTACTCGAACAATCAATTTGTCAACTTTTGAGAGTAGGTTTCGGATTGGCGATGTAGCCGTTGAATAGTTCGCGCGCGAAACATAGACGCAATCTGAACTAACGCTCCTCTCAATCACTTCCTCAAGGACCCTTGGTGAGAACTGGCCATCAGTTGGAAACCATATCAGAACTTGTCTGGAAGAGAATCTGAACCCAGCCTCGAGAGCGACTCCAAGTCCTTGCTCAGACTTTATGTAGTGACTTGTGACGCCTTTGAGATTGAGATTATATAGCTGAGATTGAATCAACTTTTGGTTCTCAGTTGTCGACCCACTATCTACAACTATGATTTCAATCTCAGAATCGACTGACCTAGCTGCTTTAATCAGCAAACTGATGTGGCTGACATCATCACGGGTGGGCAACACAAGGCTCCTTGAGACTTCTCCCATCGGACTTCACGTCTCCAGTACTTCTCGGAGCGTTACAATGCGTATTCCATCCCAACGTCTTTGAATTCTGTCTCTCAAAGCATGTTCAAATGAGTGGCTCCCAAGGAGTATTGCTTCTGGTCGAGACCCAATTTGATCTAGTGAGCGGACTCGATGCCGAAAACCGGCAACCCTTGCGCCTTGGCAAAACATGGCATCGTCAATTGGGATGGAGTCTACGATCCCATCAATGTAGTTAATGAGCCGATGTGGAACATAAATTAAACGTAGGCCGCCTCCGCGGTCAAACTCCGCAATTCTTTGAGAAACCCTGTTTCGGTTCAGGGCGAAACTTAGAAGGTGTTGCTCTGAACTCCAAACACCTGAGCAATCACCTTTTCGCACCTTGCCAACGACTGAAGTACCTTTAGAACTTTCATCGGTAGATGATTTGGCAACCATGTACAAGACTCCGCCATACTCAGATTGGGTGACTTGAATTGCGGTGAGTCCTGCCCGAATCGCACAATTAAATAGTGACTGGGGTGTGAAGTAACTTCTATGTTCATGTAGCAACATTGAACAGTCTCCTCGGCGAATTGACTCAGAACAGTCAGGAACAGCTGTCAGTACTGATCCGCCTGGTTGACACCATTTGGCCATCTCTTGGAGCATCGAAACGGGGTCATCAACATGCTCTAGAAATGCGTGAGAACAAACCACATCGAATTGCGGTTGGTCTTGGGGCATTTGCTGCGGGAAAAATCCTCTGACGAGGGTTAAGAGGTCCGTCTGCTTGGAGTTAGGGGTACTCCTCAAGTTGGGGTCGATTCCAATCGTGGAAATCCCTCGCTGAGAGAGCGCCTCAGCCGCCCTTCCATTCCCCGCAGCAACCTCTAGTACACGATTGGGGTCAAGAGCAACAATTTTCTGGAGGTATTCGTCCAGGTAGCTTTCCCCAATTCCCAAATCTCCCATTGGAACTCCAAGAAGTGAACCGGCCTCATAGTCTCGCAAGAGGATTGCCTCGGTATGTTTGGACACGGATGATCTCAGAAGCCCCAAAGTTGGATCGACAAACAGTCGTATCCCAGCCCGAGTCACATTCTCCGGATTCTCCAATTCGCGTGAGATGGTGCGAAGTAATGGCAAGTCGAAGTCAACGCTGAAATTTCCCATTGAGGTTAACCCAGTCATTGGGTTACTGACTCGCTGATACTCCTCACCGCTACTCTTCCATCAATTGATGGCCAGCTCGGGAGGGGAGTTTCCAAGTAGTATCTGAAAAGAGTTTCAACCTCATTGTGTCCAGCCAGCGCACGAAGGTAGCTTGACCCTGAAAACCTCGGATTGATCTCAAATATCAGTGGCTTGTCATCTAGGAGTCGGAACTGAAAGTTCATGGGTCCCCTCGAACCCAACCCAGTCGCCACTTTAACAAGATCAGCTTCTAATCGGGCATCGTCCACGAACACACCTTGAGAAACTCCTGAACTGATAACAACTTGAGGTAAGTCGGATATCTCATTTATGGTAATCTTGTGACTAATCGGAGACCTGATGTCGCGACGTAGAATCGAGGATCCAAAATAGTTTCCATTTGGTAGGTGCAGGATTCCGGCGGTGAATTCTCCCCCATCCAGTGGTACGTACTCCTGACAAATGTATTGACTTTGGGTACCACGATGGTCAAGAAGAGAGAGAAGCGTCTCAAGTTCAAATCTACTTCTTGCAATCTCGATACCCTCTGAAGCCTTGCCAAATCTGGGCTTGAGTATCACAGGTAGAGCTAACTTCAGAGCCTCTCCCTTGTTCGTTGCAAGTACTGTTCTTGGGGCTACAACGTTCAGCTGCGCCAATATGCTCGAAGTTGTAAATTTGTCGTTAAGTCGTTTTGCTATCAACGGACTCTGCCAAATCAATGTGCAATTCAGATTTTCAAACTGTTCAAGAGAAGTATCAGTCAATCTTCGAAGTTCAGCTTCGGAACCTGGGAATAGGAACCTGATTTTGTACTCACTTACAATCTCAAGGAGTTTTGAGACGTAGTCGGGAGATGTTGTGGGCGGCATTGCGGTGAAGTGGTCAATCTGTGAGACCATCGCGGCATTCGCCGATATGTCAGTACCGAGAATCCAGAGCTTAAGTTGACTGAGTCTCAGGCACTTGACAATCTGGAGTCCAATCCCTCGACCACCAACCGCAGTTACAAGTACGCGATTCACTGACGTCAACTACCTTGGACCAAGCCACGGTAAGCAACTGCTGAGACAGACTCATGGGCGCCATGCGTCAGCGCTTCTTGAGAAACTGACATTCCAATATCAAATCGTCGAAGATTCACAGTTCCTTTTTCGAGATCGAGTAGTGCATAGCTGCCAATGCAGCCATAGTCGCGAGGCAACCCAACACTGCCTACATTTGTGAAGACGGTATCACCAAGTCTGCAAGAAAACTGTCGATGAGTATTGCCACCAAAGACGAAGGCAAACTCGGACTGAGCGATGCTAGAAACGGAAGTTTGGGTAAGGCGTCCGAATATCGGATCCTGTGGAGTACCGTGAATAAATAGGGCGACGCCGGATTTGCCGCTCACAGAGTAGGACTGCGGCCATTCACTTACGTAGTGTAGCAGTTGAGATTGTTTAAGAGTTTCGTAACATTTCCGATGAGACAGAATCGAATCTTCAGTTTGCCATTGTCGGTTAACCACCATGTGTTCATGATTGCCTTGGAGATAGACTGTATCTCCTGGTAGCGAGCCAAGTACTGTTTGCAGAATCGATGGATTCGGAATGTAACCGATCAAGTCCCCCAGGCAAACAAAGGTTTCGGCGTTGTCCAGCTCGGCAGATTTGAGAAATCTCTGGAATGCAGTGGAGTTACCGTGAACATCGGAGAACACGACAATTCTCGTCATTAGAACCTCCTTAACACTGGGACCCGTTGTGTGGCTTACTCGTGCTGTCGAAAACAAACCGAAAGAGAGTTCTTTTTCAAATTTGGATTAGTAATCCCAGACTAACTACTGGTAAGTGACAAGCGAACGACGAATAGACATTATCCAAGTTGCGCACTCCGGACAACACGTTTGGCATCTCTTCGTAGTCAGAATGCCGAATGCCTTCTTAATCGCCTCGCGAAAGCCTAAAGGAATCGGGTGCAGTTTGCACTAGCGTCCATTCGATAAACGCCGCTACTACAGGGATTGATTCTCGCTAGATCCAAGAAACTCTCCCGATTCAGAAGCTACATTTAAGTCCGCCATAAATTTGCCGGTTTACCCAGATTTGACTCCCAGTGAAGTGGAATTGATCTCCTTAGCAGTAGTTCGATCGATGAAGGATGCGTTAGAAATTCAGATCATCGGCAGATGATAGAACGAGGTCTGACTTGATCGGAGGTATCGGAGCGTTGATAGTTCGAGTCGTTGGCAATCGTGGCGATGCAGATCCTGGGCTCGTCGGTGCGCGGCTCGCTGAAGTCGGTTTTGCCTTGGAGCGCAATGAACGTGAGTATCCGCGCGAATGGAAGTCGCTCGCCGGGATTGATGTGTTGCTACTGCTTGGCTCGGAGTGGTCGGTGTATTGGGAGAGCAACGAGAAGGAGGTTGCCGCAGAAGTCGACCTCGTTCAAACTGCAATGGGGCGCGGTGTGCCGATCTTTGCCATCTGTTACGGCGCACAACTCGTCGCACACGCACTCGGTGGCACGGTAAGTCGCTCCCAACATCCGGAAGTTGGTTGGCACGCCGTGTCGAGCACCACACAGCCCGAACTCTTGGCGCACACCTGGTTGCAGTGGCACTACGACGTATTCACTGTGCCGACGAGCCTCACCGCAATCGCGACGAACGATGTCGGACCGCAGGCCATGGTCGGGAAGCGACTGTTCGCCACACAGTTCCATCCGGAGGCCACCACCGAGATCATCACCCGCTGGAGTCAGGGTGCTGGCACCCAAGAACTGCACAAACTTGGCACCGACCCCAAGCACCTTTGTGAAATCTCCGCTGAACGGGTGGCGAACATCGCACCCGTCACAGTGCGCCTCGTCGACTGGTTTCTTGGAGAAGTAGCCGCGTAGTAGTTTTTTCCCGATGTCTACAGCCTCGGAGTTCCTGCGGTCGTATCTGACGGTCGGGTGGTTTGGGCTCGTCGCCGTGGCACTCGCTGGCCTGTTGCTTTGGGTGTCGTCGGTGGTGCGTCCGTCGCGACCGGGCCACGAGAAACTCCTGACGTATGAGAGCGGTGTCGACCCGGTAGGGGAAGGCTGGTCGCAGAGCCAGGTGCGCTACTACATCTTTGCGTTGCTGTTCGTGGTGTTCGACGTGGAAGCGGTGTTCATCTTCCCGTGGGCGACGCAACTCGAGCGCTACGGCACCTTCGGTTTGGTGGAGATGGGTGTGTTCGTTTTCGTTCTGCTGCTCGGTTTGGTGTACGCGTGGCGCAAGGGAGTGCTGCGATGGGTGTGAGTCGGATGTCGTCGTGGGTTTAGTCGAACGCGGTCGCATGCCGCGCCCATTGTCGGCGCTGTTCAATCTCGGGCGTTCGTACAGCATGTGGGTGTACCAGTGGGGTCTCGCCTGTTGCGCGATTGAAATGGGCGCCGCATTCGGTTCGCCGCGCTACGACGTGATGCGACTCGGCGTCATCCCGCTGCCGGCGAGCCCGCGCCAAGCCGACCTTGTCGTGATCTCGGGAACGGTCACCGACAAGATGGCGCCCGCCGTGAAGCGTCTCTACGAGCAGATGCCCGAACCGAAGTACGTGATCAGCATGGGCAGTTGCGCGAATTGCGGTGGCCCGTACTGGGATTCGTATTCGGTGACCAAAGGCGTCGATCAGATCATCCCCGTCGATGTGTACGTGCCGGGTTGTCCGCCGCGACCCGAAGCGTTGTTGGAAGGTATCGTGCTGTTGCAGGAGCGCATCAAGAACGAAGACATGGGTGCGCGTTGGCGCGGTGAGGGCACGCGCTCGCTGGATGCGAGTGCTGCGGCGGAACGAAAGGGTAAGCCGGTTGTTGTTGGCAACTGATCATCCATGAGTTCACCGTCGAGCACATCGTCTGGCACGCAGCCCCGCATCACCTCTGCCGCCGAAGTAAAGGCCGCACTTGGTGACGGACTCGTCGATTCATTCTTCAAGAACGACCTCTGGTTGCGCGTGCGCACGGATGCGTGGAAGTCGTCGATGCGCACACTGCGCGACAC
>Ga0194116_10005470_pt1 | contig 13978 bp, 7 predicted proteins | sample TA2MahsurfametaG_4_FD_148617 | JGI IMG/M metagenome (GOLD analysis project Ga0194116, IMG submission 148617) | Freshwater microbial communities from Lake Tanganyika, Tanzania - TA2015008 Mahale S9 surface | ecosystem: Environmental > Aquatic > Freshwater > Lake | place: Tanzania: Lake Tanganyika... | reverse complement strand
CTGAGTCGCTCAGAGCTGCAATTTTCCAAATGCCCGTCTGCGGTCCGATCAATCTGTATGTACTGCCCTTGAAGGGGAACTGAGCGAGATCATCACGTGTAAAGAATGGGGTCCTTAACTGTTGGGCTCGGATCCAAGCAAAAACTGCCTCGCGAAACTCAAGTTCCTCGGCATCGTTAGACACCCTCGCAGCTTAGAACAGATGATGATGAGGCCTTGACGGCCATCAAAACCGTCTAGAAATTGGCAGCATAAAGCCTGAAACCTTTCCGCTTTGGCGAATGCGAGGTCAGAAGTGACTGCTGCGTGACCACAACCGCTCAGGCGTAGTCGACGCTGGAGATCTGGTTCAGCTTGTCCAGTTGGTGGTGGGCCTCGATCATGCGCACCGTCCCCGAATGCGAACGCATCACCAGGCTCTGCGTGATCACACCACCCGCGTGGAAACGCACGCCATTCAACAACTCGCCGTCGGTCACGCCCGTGGCGGCGAAGAAGCAGTTGTCGCCGCGCACCAGATCATCGGTGGTCAACACCGCATCCAGGTCGTAGCCGGCGTCCATGGCGGCCTAGCGCTCGACATCGTTGCGGGGCCGCAGCTTGCCTTGAATCTCGCCACCCATGCACTTCAACGCCGCGGCCGAGGTGACGTCCTCGGGCGTTCCGTCGCCGGAACAAGTTCATTGGGGAGCTTCGAACAGATCACCGTAGATCGGCTTCAGGAAGAAATTGCCCTGAATGTCAGTGATTTCGTGCGCTTGTCTCGTTGGGCCATGAGCGTGATGTAGGAGCGTCGGTCTGGATGGATTCTGAGCGTGCCAAGCTTTCAAGCTGATCTGAGGATGGCGCACGCTACAGCGACCAGGGCGCTCGTCCCCAGTTTGGGCGATGCCATACACAACATAGTAGACGAGCCGGCGGACCCGTGACTTCGTCATATTCCAAATAGAGCTCAATGATCAGTACGGTTGAGTAGCTGATGAGAGAAGTTGATGACTTCGCTGCAGAACGAAACTGGGAGAAGTTTCGCATGCCCAAAATTTCGCGATGTCGATCGCCGTTGAGGCCGGTGAATTGATGGAGAACTTCCAATGGCTCGCACCCGATGAGTCGGGAAGAGTGGCTGGGGATTTCTCTGAGTTAACCCGGGTCGAAGGCTAGATCGCCGATGCACTAGTCTGCCTCGCGCGACTCTGTTCGGTCCAAGGCGCGGACCCGATTGCCGTGGCAGCGTCGAAACTGGAAACCAATCGGTCGAGGCAGTGGCCCCCTCAGTGTCGAGGTGCCCCAAACAGTATGACGTGATACGGATCCAGGCCTGTTCCTGCCCGCACATTTGGAGACTAGAGTCATCAAAGTGAAGTTGATAGGCGCACGGGGGCCGATGGGGGATGAGTGACTCGGTATCTATGACTGACGATGTGCTAGTCAATCCGATTCTCAACTCGCCCTACGAGGCTCCGTCCCGCCACCTCAAAATTGGGCCGAAGGGCCCGACTGGAGAGGTGTTGGAAGGCCGCCGCCCGAGCCAGTCCTTCGTCCCGATCGCCCCGTCGGCAAGAAAAGACCCCCAGTTGGAACTGGACTTCGATGCGACGGGGGAGAGGATTCAGGAAAACCCCCTGATCAATCAGATCCGGCGCCGTGTCGAGACGTGGAGGATTCAGAACTACCCCGGCGTCACTCCCGTCACCCGCAAACTGCTTCAGTTCTGGTCCAGCCTCGAACGGGAGAACCGCATCCTTTTCTGCCAGAGGGAGGCCGCCGAGACGGCGATCTTCTTGGCGGAGGGGCGCGACCGGAACGACTTTGTCAATGAGTTGAGCAAACTCAACAGCGACTACAACAACGGACTCCCACGAATCGCCCTCAAGATGGCGACGGGAACCGGTAAGACGGTTGTGCTCGGCATGCTGATCGCTTGGCAGACCATCAACAAGGTCCGAGCCCCCGGTAGCAAACTCTTCACCAAGAAGTTTCTGGTGGTCACGCCAGGTATCACTATCCGCGACCGCCTTCAGGTGCTTAAGCCCACGCGAGACGACAACTACTACAAACAGCGAGACCTGGTGCCGGTCGACCTGTGGGGTGATCTACAGCATGCAGAGATCGCTATCACGAATTACCATGCCTTCTTGCCTCGTGCGACCCGTGAAGGTGAGGGGCTGGCAGCCAACGTGAAGAAGGTCCTCTTGCGACCCGGCCAAGAAGATCCGTTTGTCGAGACCCACAGCCAGGTTGTGACCCGGGTCCTGAAAGACCTGTCGAACAACAGCGACCCAATCATTGTTCTCAACGACGAAGCTCATCACTGCTACGTCGACAAACCACTCGGAGACACCAAACTCGACGCCGAGACGAATGCTCGCAACGAGGAAGCTCGCGTGTGGTTCACAGGTCTTACCTGGATCGCGAAGTATCGCAATGTTCGTGCGGTGTACGACCTCTCGGCGACACCTTTCTTCCTGAAGGGTTCGGGCTACCAAGAAGGATTTATCTTCCCGTGGACGGTGTCCGATTTCGCTTTGATCGAAGCAATCGAGTCGGGAATCGTGAAAATTCCTCGGCTTCCGGTCGACGATGACGCATCTGGTGACGACAAGGCCTTGTATCGCGATATCTGGATTCATGTGGGAAAGGACCTTCCAAAGAAGCAACGGAAGGGAATCAATCCTCAGACGTGGGTGATTCCGGGAGTGCTTGATGGAGCGATTCGGAGCCTCTACCGGAGCTATGAACGCGCGTATACCTACTGGGAGGAAAAGCTTCGGTCGCATGGCGAGCCTCCGCCGGTGATGATCCTCGTGTGTCCGAACACGACCGTCTCGCGTCTGATGTTCGATTGGGTCGCGGGCTATTTCGTGGAAGGCGATGACGGATTGTTTGCGCCCGGAAACCTTCCGCTTCTTTCAAATAGTGATGTAAACGGGCTGCCTCTGGCGCGACCCCACACCATCCTCGTCGACTCGGCTCAGTTGGAATCTGGCGAAGCACTCACCAAAGACTTTCGTGAAGCTGCAGGACTCGAGATCGAGAAATTCCGTGACGACTACCGCCGACGGTTCCCCGGCGCCGATGTCGACAAGCTCTCGGACGGGGACCTCCTGCGCGAGGTCATGAACACGGTTGGCAAGAAGGGTCAGCTTGGCGAGCACATCCGGTGTGTTGTTTCGGTGTCGATGTTGACCGAAGGTTGGGACGCCAACAACGTGTCACACATCCTTGGCATTCGCGCCTTCGGCAGTCAGCTGCTCTGTGAGCAGGTGGTTGGCCGCGGCCTGCGCCGTCGCAATTACGAGGTCAACGACCAGGGTCTGTTCGACCCCGAGTACGCCGAGGTGTATGGCGTCCCGTTCTCGGTGATCCCCGGTGACACGACTGTCGCCGCGCCGAAGCCGAAGTCACCCCAAACAATGGTGTACGCGGTTCCCGAGCGATACGACCTGCAGATCGAGTTCCCAAAACTTGACGGCTATCGGCTGGAGATCCCCGCCAAGAAGGTGCACTGGACGTTTTCCGACGACACCAAGTTCACCCTCGACGCAGAGATGGTGGCCGGAAAGGTCACGCTTGAAGGAGTGTTCGGCGATCCGGAGATCGTCGAAACCCGATTCGAGGACGTTCGACCGCAGACGGTCGCCTTCTGCATGGCTCAGCGGATGATGAAGAGGAAGTTCGGTGCCGGCCATGACGAGCGGGACAATATGCCCTGGCTGTTCCCACAACTTGTCGAGTTGTGCCGAGAGTGGATTCGCAGCGAAGTGACGATCAGTGGCAATGCAACGATCGGGCACCTTTTGATCGAGCAGCAGCAGGAGAGGGCGATCGATCGAGCTTTCAATGCCATCGTTCAGCAGGACTCCGATGCGGAGCAGATCCTGTTGCCCATCGTTCGACGGTTCGACCCTCTCGGTTCAACCGAAGCGGTGGACTTCCCGACGCGAAAGGTCACGATCGAAGCCACGAAGAGCCACGTGAACATGGTGGTGCTTGACGGAGTCAAAGGCAACACGTGGGAAGAGGCCATGGCGCGTACCCTCGAGAAAAATCCGGACGCCCATTCGTACGTGAAGAACGATCACCTGGGCTTCGAGATCCCCTACGTCGTTGCTGGCATCAATCGACAGTACGTGCCCGACTTCCTCGTCAAGCTACGTGATCTTGGAGATGGAGTGACACGCACCCTTATCATCGAAGTGTCGGGATCTCACAAGCCAGCCGAGCCGACGCGTGTCAAGGCAGAGACGGCGAGGAATCGTTGGTGTCGTGCAGTGAACAACGACGGTCGATGGGGGCGGTGGGGATATATCGAAGTTGGTGACCCAAAGGCTGACGACTACGACGAGGTGGTGGGCTCGGCGATCGATTTGTTGCTCAATGACGATCGAGGGTTGACAGGAATGGAGGACTGAGATGGCAGCCAAGAAGAAGAAAGCGGCGGGGCCCGTTCCCGTTGAGTCGATCGTTCACGATGAGCGTCGAACCAACATCCCGACCGCTGACGCCCATGATCTCGTCACGCCCGATATCGAAAAGGTCGAAAGTCTTCGGTACCCACGTAACCCTGATCTCGACCCGCAGCTGGTGTGGAAGGGGAAGGACCAACAGGATTCCGCCGACCTGGTGGTCGACGTGCCACCGATCTACATCCAGGAGAAGATCGATCCACGAATATTGATCGAGAATCTTCGTGATACCGCACTGAAGCCAGAGGACGAGCCAGAGCTCAAGTTGTTCGAGACCTTCGATGACCTGGACGACATGGCAGCCGTGGAGTTTTACCAGCACGAGTCAAAGTGGTCGAACCGCATGATCCTGGGTGACTCGCTTCAGGTGATGGCGAGCCTGGCGGAACGGGAACGCCTCCGCGGCAAGGTTCAGATGATCTATATCGACCCGCCCTATGGAATCAAGTTCGGGTCCAATTGGCAGGTTTCCATGAAAGACCGTGGAGTTCCGGACAAGATAGAGAATCGCGCACGAGAAGTCGAAGTCGTTAAGGCCTTTCGCGATACCTGGAGCCTTGGAATTAACTCCTATCTGGCGTATTTAAGGGACCGGCTAACTGTGGCGCGAGGCTTGTTAACAGACTCTGGCTCGGTGTTTGTTCAAATCGGGGATGCGAATGAGCATTTGGCCAGATCTCTGCTAGACGAAGTCTTTGGCCCCGGGAACTTTGTAAGTGCCATCACCTTCCGGAAAACGTCTCCCTTGGGTGCAAGCCTGCTCGCAAATGTAGCGGATTACCTGCTCTGGTATTCAAAAGACAAGACGCAATTGAAGTTCCGTCCCGTATATCGAGATAAAGCGTTCGGGGCTGACTCAACCTATACATGGGTCGAGTTGAAAGACGGCAGTAGGCGAAAGATGTCTTCCGATGAGAGAAATTCGCCTGCCGCGTTACCTGAGGACTCCCGGCCTTACGCCCTAGATAACCTGCGTTCATCAGGATTCACGGAAACTTGCTACTTTCCAATCGAACTAGACGGAATCACGTATCCTCCACAAAAGAACAGCTGGGCTACAAACCAACAAGGGATAGCTCGCCTGAAGACGGCACGCCGTCTTCAGGGGACAAAGACTCTGCCCTATTACGTTCGGTTCTTTGATGACTTTCCGGTAGCTGGTCTGACCAATATTTGGACAGATACTCGCGGGGAAATGGAAATGACCTACGTTGTCCAAACCTCAAGAGCGGTTGTCGAACGGTGTCTTTTGATGTCGTCTGACCCGGGAGATATCGTCCTAGACCCAACCTGTGGTTCGGGCACGACAGCACACGTCGCTGAGCAACATGGACGGCGCTGGATCACCATTGATTCCTCTCGAGTAGCAATTGCACTCGCTAAACAACGGCTCTTGGCTGCCAAATTTCCCTATTACTTGCTCGCTGACTCGAAGGATGGACGAGAAAAAGAAGCCGCACTCAATGGACGTGTTTCAGATGCGTCGCCAGTAGAGGGCCGCATCTCGAAGGGCTTTGTGTATCAGCGAGTACCGCACATCACTCTCGGATCGATCGCACAAAACCCTGATATCAAAGAGGGGATGACGAAGCATGAGATTGACGAGGTCATCGCGCGCAGCGCTGAATTCGAGTATCTCTACGATAAGCCATACGAAGACAAGTCGAAGATCCGTGTGAGCGGGCCTTTCACCATTGAAAGTCTCTCGCCCCACCGATCGCTCGGCTTTGTCATGCACGTGAGTGACAGCGATGACCCCGCCATGGAGAGTGTTGAGGAGTTCAACTCCATGATTTTGGAGAACCTCGACAAGGCCGGTATCCAAAATGGATTGAAGAGCGAACGCCTACAGTTTGAAGGCGTCGACGCCTACGCCGGCGTATGTGTGAATGCGACCGGCACCGAGAAGACCGAGTCTGGTGAGGTTGGGAAGAAGATCGCCTTGGCAATCGGTCCGCAGTACGGCACTGTCAGCGCGAAGTACGTCAAGGAAGCCACTCGAGAGGCACAGCAGATTCCGGATGTATCAGTGCTGGCCATTCTCGGTTTCGCCTTCGACCCAAATGTCGTGTCTTTAGGTGACGACATCGAAGTCACCGATGACGCTGTAGCGGCTGTCGCCAAGGAGGCACGCCTCGGCAGGTTGTCTGTGGTGATGGTTCGCATGAACACCGACCTCTTGATGGGCGACGAACTCAAGAAGACGGGAGCCGGCAATCTCTTCGTTGTTTCAGGTGAGCCCGACATCGAGATTTCGTCAGAGGGTGACCAGGTCGTCGTGGAGATCAAGGGAGCCGACGTGTATGACCCGAATATCGACCGCGTGCGGAGTCGGGGCACCGATCAAATCGCACTCTGGATGATCGACACCAACTACAACGGTGAATCGTTCTTCGTGCGTCACTGCTACTTCCCTGGTGGGTACGACTGGTACAAGTCGCTGAAGAAAGCGTTGAAGGCCGAAATTGACGAGGCCACTTGGGACTCGCTCAACAAGACCGTTTCGCGACCCTTTGCCAAACCTGAGTCCGGCAAAATTGCCATCAAGGTGATCAATGACTATGGCGACGAAGTTATGAATGTGGTCGACGTCGTTTAATGTTTGGCTTTCTTGCAGATCGTTCGCACTTCGCAGTTTCGGCAACGGTTTCCTGGATTGGCAGCAAACTGCCGGCGCTTGATCTGTTGGGCAGTTGCGACGACGGTTTCCTCAGCCTTTGCCAGATCGGTTTTGCCGGCCTTGACCCGGTGGGGCGGATCCTTCGGGCTTCGGAGATCGTGCACGTAGGCCGAATCAACTGTTAACCCTTCTCGTCGTCCGGCGATCACGTAGATCTGCAGCTGGAGGTCGTGGTCAGTCAGAACTGTTTTGGTTGAGGTCTTGTAGTCGACGATGGCCAGGTGGGACGCCTTTCCATCCTCGTAGTCGAGGATGACGTCGGCCCGCCCGGAGATGTTGACTCCGTCGAGGCGCAGCTCGAAGGGTCGTTCGGTCTCCCAGACCCTCATCAGATCACCCTTCCGATGGGTGATGTATTCGTTCACCAGGTCCTTGGCCGCGGCCCTCATCTGCTTGTGTCCGGCCTTGTTGGCAGCCGGAAGGAAGAAGGACTCATCGAGAATGCGGTCGACTTCTGTCTTGTTGGGGATGGGACTGCCCGCGCGGACCTGCTCGGCCACGGTGCGCAACACATGGTGAACAGCCTTGCCATAACCCAGTTCGGCGGCGAAGCGAACGGGGAAACCGAGGCGGTCACGAAGACGGTACGAGAGACCACATTCCTGGAAAGCAGCGATCTGGCTGTAGGTCAGGTTGAGTATTTCGGCCGAGGCGCTGCGGACCTCGATCGGTGATGGAATGACTGAGTCCTTGTGGATAGCCAGACCCCGTGCCTCGAGCTCGAGGAAGAACGGGCTTGGCTTGACCTTGTTCTTGATTCGTTCGTGCCGACTCGCACCAACCCAGTCACGGGCTCGGGTCAACGCGGTGTAGAAGAGTCGACGTTCGTCGTCTTGGGATCCCTCGTACCGGGCCTGGTCGAAGAGGCTGTCGTCGACCAGCCATGGCTCGCTGGCTTTCTTCTGCGGCGGGAATCGGCGGTCGGTGAGGCACGGTACGAAGACGATTGGCCACTCGAGGCCCTTTGCTCCATGAATGGTGGTCAGAGCAACTGCGTCGACGACCGGATCTTCTTCACCGGCGAAGTCTCGGTACGAGCCGCTGGCGTAGTGGTTGATGAAGGTGGCGAGGCCTCGGTAATACCAGACACCTCCACCCTCGCCGCCAACCTGCTCGCCAGGGTTTTCAGCATCAGGGCGGGCGCGGCGCCGAACCATTTCGTAGTCGGCCAAGAGTTGACCGAATCGAGCCAGGGTTCCCAAACGGTTGGCTTTCACCGGGTCGTCGTGATCCCACTCTTTGACGCCCAGCAGTTCGAGGAGGTCGTAGTACTCGCCCACAAGATCGGCAGAGAACTTGCTCTCCGGAACCTTCTTCTTGAGATCGAAGAGGAACTTCTTCACCGTTGACTTCTGGGCCCGGTCGAGCTCGAACACCCGCTCGAGGGAGTCCATGACGACACGGTCGTCGACAGGTTCGGATCCCTTGTACTGCTGGACCCATTCGTGATCGACCAGCCACACCCAGGTCTTTCCGAGTGCCTCGGCATCGGGTTGGGTGAAGAGACCGACTCGTCCAGCGGGCTGGACGGGAATGTCGAAGGTCATGAAGGTATCCAGCAGGGTTCGGAACGAGGCCCCCGTACGTGCGAGTACGGCGATGTCGGAGAATCGAACTCCAGCCTCAGCTAGATCGAGGATGTGTTGCGCGACATATCCAGCCTCTTCGTCTTCGGTCTCGCACGTCCATACGGCCACTTCGGCCGACTCGCCCGCGCCTTTGCGAGTGGGGATCATCGTTTTCTTCAGCCGGTTCGGGATGGTCGTGGCGAACCAGTTCGCCGTTTCCACGATCAGTGGTCGGGATCGACGGTTTTCCGCGATCGTGAACTGTTTGACATTCGGGTACCGCTTCGAGAACGTCAGGATGTTCTCCACCTTCGATCCGCGCCACTGGTAGATGGCTTGATCGTCGTCTCCGACGACACAGAGCTGAGTGCTCGGCCCGGTCAGCAACTCGATCAACCGCTCTTGAGCAGGGTTGATGTCCTGGTATTCGTCGACGATGAGATGGCTCAGTGCTGCCTGGACGTCGGCCCGTACGACGGGATCTTCCAGGCACTCCACTGTCTTGACGATCTGAAGACCAAAGGTGAGTAAGCGGTACTTCTTGAGTGTCGTCAAGTACCCGGAGTAGACCGACTGAAAAGGGTCATCGAGATCGGACAGGTCGAGTAGTTCATTCTCGACGACTTCGGCATTCTTGCGAAACGTGGCGATCCCGTCGTAGAGGCCGTTCTTCGTGCTCAGTGACTTGATGTTCAGACGGGTTCCTTCTCGGGCTAGAAGGGCCGTGGCTTGGCCATCGTCCAGAACGTCGTACGTTTCGTACTGGGGAGCAATTCGCTGCAGAAGCTGAAAGCAGTACGCGTGGATCGTCCCCACGAACAGACCTGCCAATCGATCGACCGCGTCAGGACCAATCAGTTGACGAGTTCGCTCGACGATACGGTCCTTGAGCTCACTGGCGGCCTTTTCGGTGAATGTGAAGGCGACGATCGATCGACCATCGACTCCCTCGGCGATCAACGAGACGACTCGCTGAGAGACGACCTCGGTCTTGCCGGCACCGGCTGATGCGATGATCTGGAGATGTGAACCTCGATGAGACACCGCGGCAGCCGATTGGCCTTCGAGACTCGGCGGCTTGTGTGCTGTTGTCATGATTCCCCCTGTGACAGGTGTGAAGTTGCGAGAATGAGTTGAGCAGGGCGTCAGGCAAAGCCCTTGTGGCTGAGGTACGAACGAAAACCCTGGGGATGATTCTTAATATAGACCCCCAGTAGGTGAGCGGTGGCCAGGGCATCATCGTGAGCGCAGTGTGCCGTCGTGCGCCGGATGGCGAAGTTGTCGATCGCCTGATCAAGTTTGAGGAGGCCGTGACCGAGCCGCTGACCCAGATACATCGTGCACCCGAGTTCTGGCAGCGGTGTTCGTTTGAGGAGTCGTAGCTCATAGTTGATGCGGGCTCGATCGAATTTCGCATTATGCGCGAATACGCCCCGACCTTTCATGGCTCCGAGTACCTCTGGGGCGATCTGGCCGAATGCTGGGGCCTTCACAAGATCCTGGTCCCGGATCCCGTGAATCCGTTCCAGGCTGCGTCCACCGGCTGAGCCGTCACCCTTGACGAGCGTCGTCCATGAATCTTCGACCTTTCCCGAGGGAGACACGAATACCATGGCGATCTCGATCACCCGCGCCGGGTCGTGCAGACCAGTGGTCTCGGTATCGATCACGACGAAGCCCGTGCCGGGAAGTCGGGGGATCTTGGTCGAAATCCCACGGTTCATGGCTTGGCGCTCGTTGCGTAGGTATGGACTTCGGCTGCAACCGAAGTTGGCTCCGACCAACAACGCCAAGCAGGGAACCTCAGCACTTCCCAGCCGGCGGCATTGAGCACTCGGTCGCGGGCGACGTCGCGTCGGCGCAGAGAACCGTTGTGGTCGAGGTGATGATCGCCGTCCACCTCGATGTTGATGCGTCGAGAGCCGACGAAGACGGCAAAGTCGAGTTCGAATCCTTCCACCTCGATCTTGGCCACCGGATTCAGACCGTACTTGAGCATTGATTCCAGGAGCATGGCTTCAGCGTGCGAGTCGACTCGTCGAGGGACCATCTGATCCTCCCGATTCTCGAAAGCAAATGCCCGCAGTGACGACAGGGTGGGCGACTCGATGGCGTCGATCGCCGGGTGTCCAAGAATGACGAGCCGTTGCCGTGCTCGCGATACAGCGACGTTCACCAGGTTCCGGGTGTCCTCGATCCAGCGGACCGTCGACTTGAGTGTTCCGGGTGTCACGCAGCACGAGAAGATCACCGCATCACGCTCGTCGCCCTGGAGGCGATGGGCGGTACCGACGACGAAATTCGCAGAGTTGAGAGTCTCTGAGTCGACCGAGCCCTCGACCAACTTCTCGATAAGGCCGGCCTGTGCGGCGAATGGAGACACGACTCCGACACTCAATCCCTTGGCAGCCATCTCCCGGACCAACTCAACAGCCGCTTCAGCCTCAGTGTGGTTAACCCAGCTTCGGCCGAAGGTCGGCCTCTCGGCTTTCCCACTCACGTCGACCCAGGCCAATCCCCGTTCATGGGAGGTCATTGCAGAAACATCCGTGAGGACGTGGAGAGAGTCGCCGTAGAACACCGAGTTGAACCAGCGAGCGATCCGCGGGTGGCAGCGGAAATGTTCATTCAGCAACCGGGTCTGGCCGTGGCCGTGGACTGCCTCAAAAGCGTGGAAGGCGGAGCCGTCGACGAACTCGATCCCTGGATTTCGTTGCAGGAGGCTCGTGACACCGTTCTTTCGAGCAAGGGAATCCGCAATTTTTGAGCCCAACGTGATGACGGGAGGGAGCTGGTTCGGGTCACCGACCACGGCGATCCGTCGAGCTCGGTAGGCGATGGGGAGGATGTAGGCGAGGCTGCACTGGCTGGCCTCGTCGATCACCGCCAAGTCGAACGAGTTCGCCCGCAGGTCGAAGTTTCGTTTCATCGACAAGGCAGTACATGCCCAACCTTTTAAGGCACTCTGCGCATATCGGATCGCATCCTGGTTCTTTCGCCCACCAATGCCGGCCGCCCCCGCGCCGCCGGCAGCCGCCTTGTTCGCCGCCACCGAGTCGTTGACGACGATGCGGAGGAAATCGACGCTGGCCGTGACGTAATCAGTGTCGAGGCTCGACAGGGTGTCGGAGAGGTTCGGGAGTGCGGAGTCTCGCAGAGCATTGACTCGTGCACTCGAGGTCTCGAACTCTCGGCAGAGGCGAGACCAGGCGCGAACGTGGTCGAGTTCGATGCTCGGTGGGCTCGCGTCGAAACGCCGAAAGAGGCGTTTGAGTCGGAAGATTCGAAACAGCGGAAGACGAACGATGCGGTGCGCGGCGTTCGCCAGGTTCGCGTTGGCAAAGTTGGATTGATGGAGGCTCGGTGTATTCCAGATCCGGAGAGCACTTTCATGAACTCGTCCGAGCAAGTCGAGAAGATTGGCCTCGGCCTGCTCCAGCTCCGACAACGAGTTCAGGAAGGTCTGCCGGAAGGTGAAACGGCTGGAGAGGGAGGCTGCAGCGATATTTCGGATCTGCGGGTCGGTTCGCGTGCTGGCCTGCCGGAGAATGTTGGTGATGGTTGTCGGAAGCTGCTCGCGCAGTGCTTTGTTCCCGGTTCGGACGAGGAGGCCGAGAGCGAGTGAGTCCGCCCGATGAATAGCGACATCCACGGCTGCGTTGTTGGTAGACGCCAGTAACACCTTTTCTTCTGCCACCCACGAGTTGGCGATTGCGGAGACGACGATCTGACTCTTTCCCGTTCCGGGAGGGCCAGTCACCGCTGTGACGGGGCTCTGTCGAATCCGCGCCAGAGCCTCTTCTTGGCTCTCGTTGAGAGGGAGTGGGGCGACTGGCACGACCTCGTATTGACCCTTCTTCGCCGCCGGGGGTGCAGGGTCCAGTCCGAGAAGAGTGGCCGCCGACGTGTCTCTCCAGTCCGTTCGGGCAGACAGATCTCGGAGCTCGGCGAGAAGATCACGGGTCGCATCCGACTCGTCGATCTGGGTCACCGTGGCGACATGGTGGAGTCCCTTGTCTTTGGGGATCTTGGTCTGCAGGGTGCCATCGAAGTCGCCGTATGGCACGTCAAGGAGAGCTGCGAGTTTTGGAAGAGTCTTTGAGGTGAATCCCGGAGATTTGAAGTCGGGGTCTTCCCCGATTAGGTCCTCGATCTCGGATTGAAGTTCAGGAGGTAGTAGCTCGGGTGAGAAGAGAGCAACATTTAGGTCCGGGTCGGTGATCGGCGTGAGCTTGGCAGGATCGGCGCCGTTCGGCATGCTCATCTCGCAGACCACGGTGAAGAGGGGCGCGACGATCGCAGAGCGGTTCAGAGCCTGGAAGATCAGCAGCGGCCACCCGTACTGCACTGACAGAGTTTGACCACGGCCGGCTGGCCGAAAGGGGAGATCGGCGGAGATCGACACCGAGCCTTGGGTGAGCAACGTCTCGGTGCCTCTCAAGAGAACGTAGGCAGCCTGCGACTTGCGAAGAGCTCGACCGCTGACTTCATACTGAACGCAGTCACGAAGATAGAGGCAGAGATTGCGCCAATCTGACTGCAAGTCATCCGCAGGAAGTTGTGAACGGGCCACGGGCCAAGACTAATTCCCGACGCTCCACGCTAAAAGAAGCTGCTAACGGCATAGGTCGACCAGCTCGACTTTTACAGCGGGGTCACATCTCTCATTTGTCTCAATCTCATGGACATTTGAGTTACTAGAGCGTGCATCATTCGAAGTTGGTGCCTTCAGACCTGGGCGCCTCGCTTGGTTGCCGACCCAATGTGACGACATAGGAGCAGCGAAAATGAGAGTCGCAACGTGGAACTTAAAGCAGGCAGTGGCACCAAGAAAGCCAGTTCCGGAACTATTGGAGTGGGCTGACACCAATATCAAGGCCGACGTCTATGTCTTTACTGAGGCGAAGGTGCCGAGGGATATCGATCCGCGTTGGCGCTACCAATGGAACCCAGAGGGCATCTATTACGATAAGGCCAACAAGTGGGGAACGGTTATAGCGACGAGGTCCGTAGAGTTTCGAGAAGTTACGGAGGCTCGAACTCGGTTGAAGACACGCCGGCTTGAGTTTGAGTGGCCGGCCGCTGTGCAGGTATGCGATGTGCTCCGAAGCGGTGAGCGCTGGGCGACCGTCGTTGGACTGTATGCAGTCACGCGAGATCGACAAGGCTCACGCCGCGGCCGAAGTGGCGCGCTTGGAAGAGCAGTTGCGCCACGAGCACGACGCCAAGGGTGCCGCCGAGTTGGGCAAGGCCCATGCTCGTCT
>Ga0194116_10005469_pt1 | contig 13978 bp, 13 predicted proteins | sample TA2MahsurfametaG_4_FD_148617 | JGI IMG/M metagenome (GOLD analysis project Ga0194116, IMG submission 148617) | Freshwater microbial communities from Lake Tanganyika, Tanzania - TA2015008 Mahale S9 surface | ecosystem: Environmental > Aquatic > Freshwater > Lake | place: Tanzania: Lake... | reverse complement strand
CCAATCCCCTATTATTTGAATAATCTATCATTAATCAACATATAACCTAAAAATTCAAATAAATAGGTTATATTATAAGTAAAAAATTATTTAAAAATTATATAAACAAATATTTATGGAATCAAATAAAGATAAAATTATTATTTATTTCAAAAATAATTTTCGAGATAAAATCCAATGTAATCTAAATTTATGTAATCAAATAGATATTATTATAAAGTTCTTCAATTTTTATTTATATTCAATCGCAAGAGTTTATTTAAAAATATTTAAAAAAAATTTTTTTTATTAGATCGCTTTAGAGGTACTCAGCAAGATGAGTCAGTAAAATCTGATTGCTTAAAGGCTTGTATCAACTGTATCTCATATTTTACTTCAACAGGAAATAAATTGTATAAATGTGTTGACCAAGATCCAAGTGCACTCATAACACTAATTTTATCAATCTTATTTAGTGTACTAATTATTTTCATTATTATCGTGATTATAATGATACAGAAAAAGCGAAGTAAATTTTTATCAAAGAAACCAAAAGCAACTGAAAATGAATTGCAATCAATTGAAGATGAACTTCAAAGAGCAAATGAGAGTAAATTAAAGCACCTAAAATCTAAATACACTCAAAAGCGAATGAGAACTAGATTAAGTACATTTGTAAATAAAAGCAATTTGAATGATAAAAGCGAAAAATCTGCAAATTATAAATTGAATATTATTCCCGATCCATCAACAAAGCAGTTAAATTCGCTAATAAATACAAATTATAATAGCAGTAATTTAAATTCAGATAAGAGTTGCGATTCTAAGAAAGATAAAAAAGAAAAATTGAATTTTAAAGAAATTATTCAAAATAATAAAAAATTATTAGAAAAATGTAAAAAACAACAAAAAGATTCTGTAATCGAAAAGGAAAAATCAAGCAGAGAAATCATTGATTTATCCAATAGCAATCGTATTTTTACAAAAAATAACAATACTGAAAAGGAGCTTTTAGGGAGTTCAGAGAAAATAGATGATTATAGAGCAAATAAAATTAATAAAAATAATGAAAAAATTGATAATAAAAAATTGTTTTCGAATAATAAAATGATTATTAATCAAGAGGGGAAATTTAATTTTCCGAATAATGATTCTAATATTCAAGGCAATCCTGATTTAATGGAAACTGAAAAAATGAATATTCTTCATAAAAATTCAGGATTTTCGCTAAAATCTAGATTTACTAATAACAACCAAAGTCTCTTAAATTCAAATGATGAAAAGAAGCATTCGGTTAAAAATTTAAGACATGATATAATAAATAATATTAATTTGGATAATATTAATATAAACAAAAAAATCACAAACAGTGTTATAAAGGTTGAATCGAAAGATGCCTTTCAGAATAAGAAAAAAATAAACATTTCTAAATACCAAAAATTTAGAAAAACCTTTGAAAATGATTAATATTTAATATTTATTCAATTTATAATTAGATAAATCCATAATATAAGCATATGTATATATATTTAAATTACAACATTATCTGCTAAGAAATTTTAAACCAAATTTAAAAATAATTATTAATTTCTTCAATATAGCAAATAGTTTTTAAGGATAAAAAGAAAAAATGTTTAATTTAATTTTAAGAATGAATGTTTTTGCTTTCATCCTCAAAGTCACTAAAGCAAAATGCGTTTCTCTAATGTATGAAATTAAAAAAAAAATTTGATTTATCAAATGAAATAAATATTCTTTAATATCAATCTTTGGCTTTTTGGTTGAATGAGCTTATAAAATCTTTATTTCATAAAAGCATTTCTTCAATCGGAATTTATTTTGGTGAATTATATTGATTTTTTAAGAGTAATTAGCCATAATCAATAAATAATTATCTTATCTTTATTAAAAATGAGAAAAAATTAATTTATTTTATTTTAATTATACTTTAAATTTTAATTTTATATAATATTAATCACAAGAATAAAAAAAATATGAAAAACTTTGAATTCAAATTGTTGTAGCAGTGTTTGTTATTATCTCAATTATTTAGAAAATTTTTTTCAAGAAAATTTAAACTAAATCTTCTTCTTAAAAAAATTAATTCAAAATTTCTTCTAAAAAGTATGTCATCAACTTTTATAAATTCCTAAATTTTAAATAAGAATACTTCTTTTTATAATAGATATCAATAAAATAGACTATATTCGTATAATTTAATTTTTACAGTTGAAATTATTTTCTATTTAATTTAAACTAATTATAAATTTCTTTGCTAACTCGAAAGAATAGCAAAAAAAAATTTTATTTACATATGTCTTGAATTGCAGAATTTAACAATAATAAAAATTCTTTATTTTTAAATCTTTAAATAATAAAAATTTTGAATTTATGATTGATTGATAGTATGATTATTTATGATGTATTATTATTGATTCGAAATTGATGCGAAATTTTATTTTATTTTAAAATGAGTGAAAAAATAATTAATTTTATAAAAATAAAAATTAAGAATTCTTAAAAAAATAATGGCTGAAATTAAAAGTAAAATATGATTTGAAAAAGAATTGGACTCTACAAACAATTTTAGAAAAGAAATCTTGAAGGATAAAAACACTTTATATAGATTAAACAATCTTCATTTAAGTAGTTATGAAATAGAATTCATTATTTGTAAAAGAAGATAAATTTGAAAATTACTTAAAAAGATATTGAAATAAAAAATCTTCTTTCAAATTTCATTATCAAATTCAATTTAATCAATTTTTTTATAATTTTTTCTCTGAGATTAAATTTATTGAAAATTTTCAAAAAAAATTTTATCATAGCAAAATATAAGAAAGACAACTTCTCTTATCGATTTTTTTCATAGATTTTTTTAGTTATACATCTTTATAGCCCATTTGAAGATCATTGATTCTTATGGGGAATTATATTTTTTTATTGTTGAATTTTAAATATTTGTTTTTTCGAAGTAAAATTTAAACAAGAGCCCTAAAAAATTATTCTTTTTCTCTCAATAAATTTTATTTTCGATTCTTTTTTGATTAAAATTTTTTGATCATAATTTATTAGAATACAAAGAGACCGTTTTTTTTTCATTTTATATTGGATAATGGAATTTACATTTAATACTAAAATAACATATTTATGATTTTTATAAATTTACAATAGATATTAAAAAAAAGGAAAAGTCCTATGATTATCATTTAATTTTATGCTAAATCAAAGATTTCATAATCTTCTTTTACATTCATTAATTCTATTTCTTTATCAGGAAATATATTTGTTTGTAGTCTTTCTTGTAAAAAGCTTGAATACTCGATTGTTTGCAGAACTAAAAGAAATTTAATTGAATCGTTATCATGCATCTCCGTGAAATAGTTGAAATTCTCTCCTCTATTGATCCATTTATGTTCGAGACTTTGATTTATGCTAAACCTTTTATCAATATTAGTGTTTAGTGTTCCTTTTAGGAAATCTCGAAAATCTTCTGAGCAATCTAATTTTTTATTATCCACTATTTTTTCCATATATTTAATTTCATAATATTCAAGAATTTTATTTTTATCCAATTCTTCAGAATTTTTGGGGAAATTAAGATAATCTTCTGGGCAATCTAATCCTTTATTCTCCACTTTTTTTTCTTTGTATTTTTTTTCAAAAGATTTTAGAATTTCAATTTTATCTAATTCTTCAGAACTTAAAAAATTTTGATTAAAATAAAAATCGAAGCATGTACATCCTAAAGCATAAATATCAAGTTTTTCAACATTTTCCAAAAATATTTTATTTTTTAATCCTAATCTGAACTCAGGAGCTTGAAAAGTCTTTGTGCTTATATTAGGGATGTTTTTATAATCTGCTTTAGATTTAAGAGTCCCAAGATCACCTATTTTTATCAAAAAATCCTTTGTTAGTAAAATATTCTTAGGCTTAATATCGCAATGAACTAATCCATTCTGTGTTAAGTAATTTAAACCTTTGAGAATTTGAATTATAAAATATCTTAAAAAAATTTCATTTGGTTTTTTTAGAAAAGAGTTCATTTCAATTTTTTCAATTTGTATTTGATTACTAGTATAAGGATAATCGAAAGAATTAAATTTAATCCCCCTGAAAATTTTATTATTATAAAAAAGCTTTTTGAGATAATTGAAATCTAGATTTTCACAGAAATTTAATAAAAGAGACATAACTTTTTCTTCTTCATGGTTTATACGTGAAATTCCTTTTAAGCAATGCTTGTTATTAAGCATAAGAGTGTAGAATATTTCATTATTAATCATTTTTTGGTTGGTTTCTTTGGTATGTTGATCTTTCACATTGGTGATTAATTCTTCTAAATCTAATAGCTTAACTGCAAATCTTCTATTATTCAAGATAATTTCATAAACTTCACCATATCCACCTTTACTTAGAGGAGTAATTTTTGGAGAATTAAATTTAATTTTTAAATGTTCTATAGCTTTAAAAAATCTTTGATTTTTCATCTTGGTTATTAATATATATTATTTTAAAATCAAGAAGCTTATATACAGAAAATTTTATTTTATAATCAATTAAAGAGGAAAAATTCCAAAATAAATATTCCAAATTTAATTATCTAAAATTATTACAAATTTTATGAAAATGAGAAAAAAATTTTTATATTTTGCTAGATGATTTATTTATGTGTTGACTAATTTTTAATTTACATAATCCCATAAAAAAATTTCTTGTATTTATCCATAAAAATATTTTATATTAAAATTTAATATTTTCATAAATCTAAAGAAATTTTGATTTTCCAAGTTTAAAATAAAATATTTCACAAATATAATTTTATTGAATTATAAAACTTCTTATGATTCAGATATCATGATTGTTATAGTATACTAAATTTTTTATATTCAAATTAAATTTGATTATTTCAATTAAGAATTTAATTTATTTCATTTCAGTTTCGAATAAATTTTTATAAATTCCAAGCCATCAAGATATTGAGATAGAATGAATATTAATCTAATTTAAATAATTGGAATTTTTAAATAATCCTACAAAATTAACTTAAAATATTAATAGCAGAAAACCCATTTTAATTATTTTTAATAGAATTACCATATATTTTATAATTGATATTAATTGGTTTTTGTATAATAATTAAAGCTAATAAATTTAAATTCATAACTGCATGAAATTGAGATTTAAAAAACTTTTAAGTTAATTACAAATAAAAATACTTTTAAAAAATTCAAGGCAATTCATCAAGAATTTATATAAACCAAAAGAATGATATTATTATAGAAATAAAAAAAATGACATATTGAATATTTTTTTATGTTTATTTTATCATTTATTAACTTAATTTTTAATATAATATAAATTTATTTCCAATTCAAATTTCCTATGATTGTAATTTTAGTTCAGTATTCTTAATAAAATATAACTCAAAAAGAAAATCAATAATAAAAATATTTAAACATCACCAACAACAATCAAACTCATCACGTCACACTGATCAGTATACATTCTAAAATACCCTATTTTTAATGTCCAATTATACTTCACCCCAAAAAAAAATTTTTAAAGTCAATTATTCTATTAAATTTTCTATTTCTTTTTTTCATAAATGAAAAAAAATAAAATTTTTCAAATATTTTAAATTATATTACCTTTATCTCCCCAAGAAGTTCCCCATGAATTTTGAATTATAAAATAATCTCTTCCTCTTTCAATTCCCCATCCAACTATGTTTATAGAATGTCTTTCAGATGGTTGAGCATACTTACTCGGTTCATATATAGACATTCCTTTAAAAAGGGATAAATCATCATAAACTTGCATTCCTGCAGTTACTGGTCCTCCATTAATTATTTCAGCTTTAACAGACTCCAAATCTCTAAGTATTCTAACACGGCTATTTTTGTCAGCGTAATATTTACTAAAGCTAAAAGAACGATTTGAGCAAGAAGAAGGACATGATCTAGAAATTCCATCTCCAGAGATAAAAGGAACACAAAAATCAGCAACAGTTCCTTGTGATTGTAGAAATTCCCATCCTAAAATTCTATTTCCTCCATTACATCCCTTATTATTAGTATCACATGAAATAGAATACTGAGGAGAGAAAATAGGGAGAAACTTAGCTTGGACACTGAAACAGAATCTTTCTGAAAAATTCATAAGAGTAGCAAATGCCCTGAAAAAATTATATATGAATAAAAAAAATTATATTACCAGCAACCACCGCAATCCATTTGATCTTTAACAACATCTGTAAAGCATCCAGGATAAACTGCTCTAGTATCATAGAAATCAGGATATGCTCCTAGTTGTCTGACTTCTCCACCTTCTAATTTATTTGAATAAACATGGACAACTCTATCTGATTCCAAGAAAGCTAATTCTTGTTGGTAAGTATATTCACCAGCAAGTCTTGAATTTTCAAAATCCTTTTTGGCAAAAATTTGAACATATTGTTCATATTCTAGTACATCGAAATTTGCTCCAGATTTTAAAAGTTCATATCTTTCTCTATCCATAAGACAGGAAGTTAAGCCGAATACAATCAAGATGGAAACGATTGCTAAAACTTTCATTTTTAGTTTTAATTTGTTAATTTTTATCTTATAATTAATTATCTAACATTAATTAAATATAATGCTCTAAATTTCAAATTTTATTTTTAATCAATATTAATAAAAAAATTTATGTTCTTGATGTTTATTTTGTATTTAATAAATGATATTTATAAATAAATATTTATTTTGTACGAATAATTAATAAAAATATTCTATGGGAAATAAGAGCACTAAATCTTCCAGAAATGTTCCAGTTGAAAAACCATCTAATCAAGAAGTATTTCAAATTCCCAAACTAAAATTCATTTTTTATTGGCGATCAAATTTAGATCCTTTCAACAGCTATGAAATTCCAAGTTGGGATCCTTATGATTTAAACAATCTTAATTATCTAAACCTTAAATACACTGAATTCATACAGGATCCAAATAATTACTGCGTGACTCTTTTGCATCCTTTAAATAATTATGAAATTGATTTTTTAGACATGTTACAAAGACATAGAACTGAAAAAAGATCAAGACCTATAAAAGTTGAAGAATGTATTGAGGAGAAAAAAGAAGATTTAAAAGAGGAAATAGCTTATGAATCTCATAATGATTCTGAATCTGAATCCGAAAAAGACTTTCTTTTTTTTTGGAAAGCAAATATTGAACCTTGGGAAATTAAAGAATTGCCTAACTGGGCTCCTTATGATCAAGAAGATCAATATATTTTATCACAAGCATATAATACATTTTTAATAGATCAAACCCAAAACAAGGTAGATCTTAAAAAACCAGCTGATCATTTCATAGATCTTTCTCAGATGATGCAATTTAATAAGATTGATTCTTATAAATGCAGACAAATACAAAGAAGTTTTCCGGGTCAGATTAAAAATATTGTCAGAATAAATCGATTTAACACAAAGGCAAAAAATTACCAATATAATATAGATTTCATGGGCGAAAAAGTTCTTAATCAATATGATTATAGCTTTTTTTTCAGAAATATAGAGCAACAAAAAAAGAAAAAGTTTAACAAAATATATTTTTGTGTTTTTCCTGAGAATCCTTGCGAATTAGAATTGGAAGAAAGTTTATCTTTCTTTGACGATAATTCTATAATTCAAATTTCTCTTGAGGATTTAAAATTGAACCTTATACAGGAAATGAACACAATTTCCAAAGAAGGCGAAAAAAATCAAAAGATTCATTCAGCATTAAATTATAAATTAGAAATTGAAAAAATAAAGGATTTGAAATCGTTTTGCAAACAAATAGTTCATATTTATACGATGGAGGGCTTTCTATATAAAAAACTAAATCATTTTTTAAGAAAATTGGATCAAAAAGAATTTCAAAATATTAAATATTATTATATAAGTCTGCTTTCATGTTTCAAATATATTAATCAAAATACACAAATCAATATGAATCAAAATCTTATTGTTTATAGGGCCAGTAGATGTTCTGATGAAGAATTCAAAAAATATGAAGTAAATAATAACTCGAAAATTATTCGAGTTTTTAAAGAGTTTCTTTCTACTAGTAGTGATCACTTGGTTTCAATGAATTTATTTAAAAAGAATGATCCTAACTTTAAAGAATTTTTATGGGAAATAAGCATACCTAGTGAGATTATCAAATATGAGTCGAGCTATTTCGCAGATATATCAAAGTATTCGCAATATCCTTCGGAAAAGGAATTGTTAATAAGAAGTGGTGCAGTCATTCAAATAGATAAAATAGTTCCTTATACTGAAGTAATTAACAATCAAATTATAGAATATAAGAACAAATTCAAAAAGATTTGTACTTTAAAAAGTTTTTCACTTGTTTCCCTTTTTCAAATGGTTGTTCTCGATCCTTCAATTGAAAAGCTTTATCTCCATGAGAATAATTTAGGAGAAAATGAAAATAATATGCTTTATTTGAAAGAAGCTTTAGAAAACAACCGAACAATTAAAGTAATAAATCTTAATATGAATAACTTAGGCTGCAATGAGAAGAATATGATATATTTGAAAGAAGCATTAGAAAAAAATGATTCTATTCAAGAACTGTTTCTTGGATCGAATAACTTAGGAAGAAACGTGAAAAATATGCTTTATTTGAAAATTGCTTTGCTAAAAAACAATTCAATTGAAGATCTTAATCTTTGGAACAATAATTTAGGAATAAATGAAATGAATTTGGCACATTTAAAAGACATTTTGGAAAATAACATGTCTATTAGAAAAATTGGTTTAGGTGGAAATAAATTAGGGAGAAATGAAAAAAATATGAATTTTATGAAGGAGGCTTTGGAAAAAAATAATTCACTTGTAGAGCTGGATCTCTATGATAATAATTTACGAGAAAATCAAAAGAATATGCTATATTTGAAGCAAGCATTAGAAATTAATCGATCAATTAAAAAAGTTGATCTTAGATCAAATTATTTAGGATTTACTGAATTTCAAATGTTTAAGAATTTCACGAATATTAAAATACTTTTTGATTAACATTAAAAAAAATTCAAAAAAGATATAGGTCATTTAGGCTTTATAATTATAGAATTTTAAAATGAATAAAAACGATTAATTATTGGAAAAGCATTGCCAGAAATTTATTAATTTATTTAAAATATATAATTAATAATTATTTACCCACTTTTTTTTTAAAAGATGGAAATATTAAAAATTGATAAATTATATTCTATATAAAAATTAAGTTTCATAATTGATTTGTTTTCATCTAACCCAATAAAAAACTACTCTAAAAAGTTAAAAAAATATCATAATCACCTATGATTAGGAAATTCAAAATTAAATTCTTACTTGAAAATTCAACGAGAAATATTATTTTTAGAAAGGTTTATTAATAGAAGATTTTATATTATTATGAAAAGTAGAATTTCAATTCCTTATTAAATGAACATAGCGAGGTTTCATGCTATTAATAAACTTTATATAAAATCAATTCTTAAATTAAATTTTTAAAAAATGTAATTTTCTTTATTTTTTATTTAAATATACATAATTCATATCTTTTAAAAATAAATTCAATAAATACTAAGCAAAATGAATACTAGCATTTATTATAAATTTGAATTATATTCCAGAGACGAGTATTACAGAAAAAATAAAAATGTTTTCGATGATTTTTATAATGATGAATATGTTAAAAAAGCCTATAATGCAATAGTTAATAAATATACTTTTATATTTTGGCAATCTTTAGCTTCAATATATTATATCTACTTTTTGTACAAAAATAATTTTCGATTGACCAATGTTGGAAAAGTTTCTCTAAAAATACTTATATTTATGATTTTCAATGCAAATTTAACATTAAGATCATTTAATAAAGAATATCCTTTTGATAATTCTAGTGAACGAAAGCAAGGAAAGTTTTTAATATTTGCAAAAATTTTTCTCAATCATAATTTTTGTTTAACAAAAGATTTATATTTGATATTGTTTTTGTATAATATTAAATTATCAATCCCCCAAAATTTATTTTAAATCATTAAAACATTTGCTAAACTTTTTTAAAAAAATTGAATTTTAATTTAATAATCTCTGAAAAAATTATTTATCTATAAGAGGAATTTATCATATTAACATTAAAACATATAAAATACAAGATTTGGGAAACAAAATTGAAATTTTTTTTCATTTTTACTTAAACATTATTATATTTAGATACATAAATAAACATTTGATTCATATTTTATTTTTTTAAAATTGATTTTTAAAAGAAATAAAATTAAATTTTCATTTTCCCAAATAAACTATATCATATTTGGAATATAATTTTATCTCTTTGAATAGCTGGAATTTATATTCAATTTGAACTTAAAAAGTCATTTATCCTATATAAACCATTTATTGCGTTAGTCTTTTAAATGGAAATTATCACATTCAAAATGTTTATTAAGATTTTGTTAAAATAACGTATGAAATAATATTCCAGTAATTTTATTGAATTCATATATTTTAATCACTATTCACTGCGAAATGATTGGTATGATATTTTCCTATTATTTTAGATTAAATAGTTTTTTCAATTTTAATTTCAATTCTTAAAAATCTTTTCTTTTTTTCAAAATTTTAAGAATTTATTTTAAAAAAATTGAATATATTGAAAGAAATAATTTTCCTTAATATTTTTTAATAGAAAAAATAACAAAATAAATTTTATTTGTTCAAATTTAAATCTCTTAATTTTATTCAAATTAAAACTCTTTCCAAAGAATTTTACCAGTTGATTTTTACATAATTATCTTTTAATTTGAATTTCTAAAATTTATTATATCATTTTGATGCTTTGTAAACTTAAATTTATGAAATTCATTAAAAGAGTCTAGTTGTTCTGAATTCAATAAAAGCAATTTTATTTTTTCCAAATCACAAAAATGATTTAACTGAAATTCTAAACTTAATTTAGTGTCAATAATTTTCGTTGCTAATTTAAAAAAACTTCTTTTCGATTTTCCAATTATTAATTCTTTAATACAAAACAAATCCATAAATGTAAATAATGACTTTTTTTCTTTTTTCAAATTAATTTGATTTAATATTTTTAGATTTGGTTTTTCAGCTAATTGTAGTTCCAATTGTCTAGAATTATTAAGAATTATTTATGATTAAAAATAAAGTTAAAGATATATTCTATTTTTTAAATTTATTTGAAACTATCAACTCAGAAATTTGATTTTTAATTGATTGAAAAAATATTTGAAAGTTTTAAAACAATTAATATAATAAATAAATACGATTTTTCATTCGCTTGATTGATTGATTGATTTCAAATGAGTTATATGAGAATTGTTATTTCTAGATTTAAGTTGATTGCAAATATTTATGTTAAAATTATTATAAAATTCATTTTTATTCAATTTTTTTAGATTCTTCTCACTCAGCTTGGAAACTCCATCACTCAAATATCTCTTAAATCCATTTATGGTATTTTTGCTATTATTATATAACTTTCCATTATTTGAATTATCATCTAAGAATTCATTTTTGAATAAGGGCTTTCTACTAATATTACTTATTGCTAAATTTCCGTGGTTTAAAATTTTTTCATTTTTGTTTTCATTTTTATTTTGATTAATATTTAAAACATTGTTATAATTATTCCCTAAGATATTTTAATTACTATTAAAATTTAAAGATTTTAAATTTAATTCTTGAAAACTTGATTGTTTATGTTTATGTTTAGATATTAAATTGTTTTCAGATTTAATAATGCTATTATTCATTTGTTCCAAAATGTGTTTCATATTTGAATCGAAATCTTCATTAATCAATTTATTTATTTCTTCATAGCTAAAAAGATGCATAAATAGATAGTTCATCATGGAATTCTTTGAAAAAAAATAAACAAAAGTTTTTCCAAATAAAATAAGAGCCTGAAGAATACCACCAATATATGCAAATGCGGCTTGGAATCGTAAATAGCTTCTATAGTAAATCTCAGTTTTACCAGTTCATCGAAAAGTTATCTGACTGAAAGTTCCTGGAATAAGAGTATTTTTACCTCTTAAATCAACTGATTCGATAATTTTGTCAGTTCTATAAGTCTTGTATGTTTGCTCTTCGTTGAAAACAAATCCGTTATTTGAAATAACTTTTACTTCATTCATATCTTTAAATAAATTTTTAAAAATGGTTGAAGAAAGTGGAATTGCTTCATTTTTTACAAAAGGTAATGCAGGATTTTCAAAATTATTAGAATCAATATCATTTTCTATACTTACTAAAGATAAAAATATTTGTGAAAGTTTTTTATTAATTTCATCTTCTGGATAGCAATTAGTTTTATTGGCTGCTGTAGAATTAACACATTTTCTAATATAAATATTTAATGTTGAGTAGCCGCTTTAATCTCCATATTTTCCGTTTAATGTTTTGTTAAAACCGGTAAAATCAATGCACATTGCAGAAGGATAAGATGCCTGAAACCCTTTATAAATACTATTAAATTTAGGAAAATTTATGCTCGAGCATTTTACAAGAGGGATATCCGTAATATTAAATTTTGAAAAAATTTTTCATTTTGTGTACTTGCATTTTTATTTTGATTTGTTACAAAATAAACTTCCCAAAATTTAACCAAATAATTAAAATATCGATCATATTCTTCGAAATCTGAACCAACAGCATCCATTAAAAGCAGAGAAATTTGCGAGTCATCTATTTTGACTGAAGGTCTTTCTCTGTTGTCCATATTATAAATAATCGTATAATTTTTTCTTGTGAAAACTTCCCAAATAATTGAAAAAGAAATCACAATACAGAAATTATGCAAACTATACTAAAAAATTTTCCCAATCTTGTGATAAATCTCGAAAAGCCATTTATTTTTATTTCTGGTTGCATCGATAATATATCTAAATTGTTTAGTATGTCTTGAATAAAAGTCATCTATTCTCTTACTTCTTAAACTTTATAATGAAAAATAAATATCATTCAATATATATATATTTTAATGTGATTAATTTATTAATTGAAATTTTTTCTTTTATTTTAAAAAAAAAAAAGTAATTAGTTTTTTAGCCATATATTTGGATTAATTTTAAATAAATAAGGCTTTAGTATGTTGGTTTAACAGGCTACTCTTGCTGCATTTGCATAACTGGCATGATTCGCTTCACTTTCTTCATAAGCTTTTTAAATTAATGAACAATTTAATCATACAAATTTAAAATTTTAATTAATTAAATTCTGACCCACAATTTTTGATTAAAAATTTTTATAACAAAATTTAAAAATTATTTAAATTGGTAATTATTATTTATTTAATTAATATTTTCTATATGATATGAAATATTGGTTAGAATAATAATTTTATTATTTAAAAATGAAAAAAAGTAAGATACATCAAAAATTTTAAGTTTAATTAGAAAGAAAAAATGAATAATTTCATGGTATTTATGAAAAATATGGGCTCCTTTTTTTTGATGATAAGAGAATATTTTTTTATCGTTTCATATCACTAGACATTTGTAAAAAGGATAATTAACTTTCTAAAAACAACCAAATTTAAACATAATTAATTTTTCATTTTAAATACCTTAATAGAAAGTAAAATAATTCAATTGAAAATGCTTTGATCTTTACTTTTATATCTTTTATCAAAAAAAAGTCAAATATGAAAATAATATCCACAAAATAAAATGATTTAATATTTTAATAACTTCATTGCTTATCAAAAATCCTTTAAAAACTAAATAAAATATAAATATGAAGTTTCTTGTGTATTTAAAATCCAATTGGTAGTAGTAGTCAAATAACTAAATATACTATTAAATATATAAGGCTTGATGTAATAAGATAAATTTTTTGAAATAATTACAATAATTTTAATAAAAAAATTAATAAATGAAAAATTATCATAATTTATATTAAAAAATGAGATCAAGAAGCAATTAAAAAAATTTATGGGGATTGGGGATTGGGGATT